>JAABUL010000324.1_pt1 | contig 103239 bp, 97 predicted proteins | sample 5559151 | NCBI WGS metagenome assembly JAABUL01 (sample SAMN10711876, study PRJNA513368) | rock metagenome | isolation source: Antarctica rocks | place: Antarctica: Victoria Land, Pudding Butte sud | reverse complement strand
TCAGGTATTTTTTGAGATCTAGAACGCTCAGAGTAGGTGAAATCAGAAGAAGTGTTTTCTTTAGCTTGAAGTCTAGTCTTCAACTCTTTGATTTCGTCTTCTTGTTGTTTATCTAACTCGTAGAGTCGATCTGTTTCTTCATCAAGAGCTAGACTTCAAGCCTTTCAGATTTCGTAGAACACGAAGAGTATTATCGTTTCAGCGAATGATTCGTCATCTTCATGAATGAATGATGCAGCACTTGGTGATTTCGTTCGTGATTTCGATGAATCAGCATCAGAGATTTGAGAGAAACGATTTCGAAATTCTTCAAAACGCTCTTCAGTGAGCGAACAACTAGGCATGATGAGATTTGTTTTGAAGGAGAGTTGAATGAATGACGATGCTCGACGATTGAAGAAGAAAGACGTATAGAGTGATGTTTAATCTTCAACAAAGAAGATGAGATTTGTTTGTTGATTGATTTGATTGATTCTCTAGCAAACAACGAAGATTCTTTATCGTTGAATCTATCAATCGGTTTGATTCTTGAGCAATTCACGAAGATTCTTTATCATGATTCTTGTAATCGAGTGAACTTTGCGTACTTAATGAGCGATAAGTAGTCTAGCAATTCAAACAGTCTTGTCGTTGATTCTATTCAATTCTCTAATGTTGTTCTATCTTTCAATTATCATCGATCATCAGGTAAATGAATTTCTTTAGACTCGTTCTGTCTAGACGAGTATGTTGAATGAGTAATGAGATCAGTATCGTGTGATTAACGAATTCTTAATATAATGTCAGAATCGTGCCTAAATGAGTCAATCAGCGAAAGTCAGAATTGAATAGTGCTTGATCTTTAGAGGTAGCTATAACTGAATATTAAGAATACAGAAGAAGATTGGTACAAAAGCTTCTATTTATGTAATGTTCAGAGACTGCGCTAGGTTCAAAAGAAATGTGTTTGTGACATGAGAAGAATGTGATGTAGATGAACAAGATGTTGGTGAAAGAAAAGAGTGTTGAGAAAGAAAAAGAGTGTTGAGGCATATCTGAGTCATATCTGAGTCAAACCTGACTAGCTCGCTGATTAGTTCTAATCATTACGCAGAGAACTCGCTAGCGTTCACTGCGAATTGATTAGAACTTCAGTCTTGTTCAGTCTTGATACGCTCGTAACAACTACGCATCTCATGAGAAGATAAATAAGCACTCACATCAAATCAACAGTCTACTACGAGTTCTCAAGAAAGTGAATAAATAAACATACTTGAACATGTCAAAGAACGCATAAAATTTTCATCATCACTGACGAGATTACATTCTCTTCACTTCACTCATCAATCTATTTAATATTCTTATTTTATTCTTTGATTTTAACAACAAGCTGAGTCTACATCAACATCATAAACTTCGATGACTTTTTCGTCAAATGATGATCTGTTTTCATTCTCACTTGCAAGAACTGCAATCAATGATTTTCTCTCATGAAAAGATGACTCATTGAGAAAGACTTGTGATTTGTCATTGAAGACAAGTCTGACTCGAACACATTCGACAGCATCATCAATATCATCAGCGAAATTCAATCTTTCGATTTTGAAAGTCAAAAGATCGATGTGAAAGCTCACTACTGACTGATCATCTGCATCATCATCGATGATCAAGAACACATTGCAGACAAGACATCAGCAAAAGAGATTTGAGATGCTTTGAGTTACAAATACAAAGAGAAGCTACAAATCACTGAAAGACAATATCTAATGAACTTTATCAACTACAGAATGTCGATGAATATCTTTATTGAAAAGACATGAACACATCTCGTCAAGCTGACTTGAAAAATCGTTGCAACACAGAATGACATGAGCAATCTATTCAAGTCAGAACGTCGCTTTCAAGTCTTACTTCAATTGCTGTCAGATGAATACATGATCATTTGAAACATCATTGATGCGCAGAACAAGTCAAACGTTGAGAGAGAACTTCAAAAGCTACAAGAGAAGAAAGCACAATTGAAAACAACAGAGACTGTGCTATGAGTCAAGCGAAGAAACGAACGTGAGCGTACTGATCAAGAGCAGAACAAACGCAAAATCAGTCATCGTTGCAAACACTTCTCAAACTTCAACAGCGATCAATCACGTCATTGATTTCTAAGATGTTTTCTCTGTAAAGACAAACATCATCTAGTCGATTGCTCTCATCTGTCTGCAGCTCAAGAGCTTGTGAAGAAACGCAAAGACAAAGACAAAACAAAGCATAAAAGCTTTGATGATCTTCAAACTCTCGCTGAGCTTCTGAAATTCAATGTTTTGAACACTGAAGACTTGAGCTAGAATGCACAGAGCTGCTCATTCAGATGTTCATCAATCATCAGACTTTGAAGATCTTCATGAAAAATAAACAGTTAACTCGACGTCAAGTCAATTATTTAAACATTCTATTTAAGTTTAACTTTCAGATCATTTTTTGATCAGACAAAATGAACATTAAAGTCAATGCTCTAATCAGAATGTTTCTGATCGACATCTTTGAATCAACTCAGCGTACTGAAAATCGCTATCAGATCATTCTGACACTCAATAGAGTAGATATTCTAGCTATTGAATCTGAAGTTGATCTCTATCAACGAGTAAAAGATGTCAACAAGACAGATGAGCTTTGCAATGAGTATAAACAAGCTATAAATAAAAACAAGCTCAAGCTACATAGCATTGAATTGAAGCACTGCAAGATTGTTGATGACGTTCTGTTCAGAAAAAATCTACTGTGAGTTTCTGAGAATATGCATACGAAATTGCTAAAGAAAATTCATGATCAGTCTTTCATCTTTCACTCTGACAATCAAAGAACTATTGATTTAGTTCAATGTTTCTACTATTGATCAGATCATCGAGCAATGATTAAACGTTACATTCAAAACTGTCATGTCTGTCAACGAAGTAAGACATTTAAAAATAGTATCAATGAACTTTTTCATTCTCTTTCGATTTCATAGAAACACTGAAAAGATATAGCTATGAACTTCATCACTGAGCTATTTCTATCAGAAGATTATAACATCATTTGTACAATCATATGTCATCTCATCAAGAAATGTCACTATGTTTCCTGTCATTGAAAAGACGAAAGCATTTCAGTCGAAGAAACGGTTTGAATCATGCTATGAAACGTCTATCAACTTCATGATTTACCTAGTTCTATTGTTTCAAACAGAGACTTTCAATTCATATCAACAATGTGACAAAGTCTTTGTAAGTGACTAAGAATCACAACTAGTTTATCAACAGTTTATCATTCTGAGATCAATGATCAATTAAAACAAGTTAATCAAGATGTTGAATGTGAATTAAGAATCTACTGTAACTACATGCAGAACAACTGAGCAAAATGACTTCTCATGATAAAATTCAGCGAGAATTTCAATATCTTTTCAATCATCTCAATGACTTTGTTCTACTTCAATAAGAATTTTCACTCTCGAATGAGTTTTGATTCAGATACGACTGACTATGAAACAATTCATGAACGTCTTGAAGCTAGAAAAGCAGATGATATTGCAATTCAAATGAAAGAGCTTCTTATCTTTGATCATCAGCAATTGAAAAAGACGAAGCAAATCATCAAAGCTTCGATCAATAAACATAAATGAGACATCATCTATAAAGTAAATGACTGAGTTTGATTATTCTCTAGAAACATAAAGACAACTAAATCATGTAAAGATTTGAAAGATAAACAGTTAAAACTTTATCAAATCACTGTCAAAGTTGAAATCTTCTATCATCTTCATTTATCAATAAGCATGAAGCAGTTGCATTCAATGTTCAGCTTGAAGTTATTATGTTTTTATTCTCAAGACTCATTATCAGAACAGCATTTGAAATCTTCTAAATCATTGACAATCGAAGACGATGATTATTGAGAGATAGATGACATTTTGAACTCTAGATGCTATTGAGATCGAATACAATACAAGATCAAATGAACAGAACTAGATTGAAATGACAAATGATACTATGTCGATAAAGAAGAATTCAAAAGCTCAAAAGAAGTTCTAGTTGAATTTCATAAACTTTATTCAGACAAGTCATACTAAGTTGAAAAACAGTGAAAGTTTGTGTTTCATTTGTTTTATTCATGTGAACATGAATTTTCGAAGAAGAGAGTAATGTTATGAATGTTTCAGAATTGATTAAAGCTAGTCAATGATTTAGTCGAGATCTGATCTAAATCTGACTCAGGTTTGACTTAGATATGACTCAGCATCTTTTTTCTTTTCTAGCATTTTCTAATCAGCTTTTATTGTCTTTTAAACAAACACACTTCTTTGTGTTACAAGTAATTAACAGATGTCTATGACAAATACATTTCTTTGTGTTGCGAGCGTGTCTTGTTACTCTGAGTTAGTCTAACATAGATCATGTTAAACTATCATAGACTAGTACAGAGCTGGTAGAACTGATGTTGACACGCTAGTGATCTAGCGCGCCTTCGTAAGTATAAGACTCTTGACGTGTTTCATCTTCTTTCTTCTTTAGCTTTGAACTTCTAGTTAGAATACACTCATATGATTCGCTCTATGCAGACTCATAACATTAGTTCAAAGCTCATTAATCTTGCTATCAACGTGTAGATGATACAAAAACAAGCTACATAATCAACTCAATCAGAACTCAAGCTCAGAAAGCTCAATAGAAACCAGAAATTTCTAAAGAAGAATCTTGATTTGAAATCAGAAATTTCGATAGAATCAGAATCAAAGAACATGAACGCGTTGCTCTTAACTAACTCTTTATTGAGCTTGTTGTTAGAAACCAGAAATTTCAGCAGTACTTGAACTCAGAAAGTTCGATAAAGTACTAGTCATTGCTTAAACTCAGAAAGTTTGATAGAGTAACATCAGAATCTCGATCAGCAATTTTCTACTCATATCATGACTAGAAGCTCAGAATCAGTGAGCATTGCTCGTTATGAACTTCAAAATGCTAGAAGAGAATCACTTCTATCACAGAATTAAACAGCATCAGAAGAAGAAGACATGAATGTGTCATTGAATACAGAAGAAAAGAACATGAATGCATTGCTTTTTGATCATGAAATGATCAAAATCAGCATCAACACTGAACTGAATGCTTGAATAAGCACTCATGAAGCAGACGACATCATTGTCTTTATCAAGTACATATGTCAACAGCATGACATTGAAATCAAGATTCACAATGACATGATTCAGATGTTAAAAGATGTCAATGAGATAAACATCACATTGAAGATTACACAGACGCGTCTGCAGAAAGAGAATAGAAACAAGAACGTGATTATACGTCATTTAGAAACTGCATCAAGTCAATAAAGCACTTTGATTTCTGAAGATTAATCTTTGAAGTCAATCAAGTTACTTGATTCATTTCTGTTCAAAAATTTATCGCAGAATGTAAACAATTAACTATTGCGAATGTGAAATAAGTTGAAGACAAACAAGAATTACTTTTCTATTAAAGAGTTGAAGATTGTCTACATTGAAAGTCAAGTCAGTGAAGCTGTGATTAAGCACATAGCATCACGAATGAGAGACACGTCTCTGAATTTCTTTCTAGAAGTTGAAGAAGTACTATCAATCATTAATAAGATGTACGATGATCTCAATCATCATCACACGACTCAACAACAGTACTTAAAACTGTATCAGAACAAGATTTTCTTTCATGAATTTTGAATGAAATTTCAGAGATTTAGCGCAGAACTAGAATACAATAATGAGACTCTATCAAATGATCTTCAGCATAAAATCAGCTCAGATCTTCAGCGAGCAACACTCAATGAATGAATCACGAATTTGAATGAGTTTGTCAACATCTGCATGCAAGTCAATGTTAAATTGACTGAATTGAACATTTGATCAGTCGTCAAAGCATCAATGATTCAAGCTGCTCAATCTGTCTCTAGCACATTGATCGCTTGACTCACGTCATCAGTTTCTTTGTGAAAGAAACTCAGAAGATCAAATCTTGATTCTATTCAGAAAAAGTCGTTTAAGAAAGAACTTTGCTTCAAATGCAAGAAGTCAGAACATAGAGCATATGACTGTCATGAAATGACTCAAGTGCATGAGATCACTACGAATTTGAAAAATGATCTGCTCTCGTCAAAGTAGTGACTGAAGATGATATACTCATATTCTGTTTCATCAGCATGTCTGATGATTCATTTGATTTCAAGTCATTTACTGTTAACATCATCTTAAGTAGTTTAGAAAAGATATTCAGATCTTTCACTCTGATAAATACTGAAGTCACTGACATGACTTTCATTGATGAATCTTTGATGTCAGAGCTATGTGAACACTTTGATATTCAATCAATATCGTTGTTGAAATCAAAGTTGATTTGATCATATGATGAAATCTTTGATCGAAAGTCAATTACACATGCTTTGTATACATTGATCATGATACAAGAACACAAGAATGAAATGATGTCTTTATTGATAACTCGTTTAGATCAGCACAAGATAATCATTGAAAATCTTTGATTGAAAAGAAATCAAATTTTGATAAATTCTGCAAATGATCAATTAATATCATCATTGAAGATTCAAACATCGAAATCTGTTGTTTCAAAAGCAAGCAGTCAATCAGCATTTCACAGATTTGAATCAAGTAAAATCTGTGAAATGAAACAAAAGAACTTGAACTCAATTGTTACATCAACTATCATCTTGAAGCAACTTACGAATCAGAAACTAGTGAATCAGTTCATTAAATTTGTTCAATTCATTGAATCATTATTCTTAGTGAAGTCAAGCACTCAAGTTGATCTTGATCAATCTCGACTCATTCAGTCATCAGAGAAAGAAGAGCTCGTCAATATTGTCATGATCAAAGTCGTTATGTATCAAACTCTAGTCAAGAATAAGAAGATCAAGATCTTTTTCTTGATCATTAGTGAAATCAACAAAGCGCTTAGCTCAGTCGAAGATTTCGTGAAACTAAATGAAGTGATCTTTGTCATGTCACTGAGTGAATTGAAAAAGAAGCTTTCAATAGTTTATCATAACTTTCTAGATGTCTTTGATAGAGAAAAGACAACGCAGTTGCTCTTGCATCAATCATATGATCACAAGATTGAATTAGAAGATGAGAGTCAATCTTCTAGAAATTGATTGTATCTCATGTCAAGCTACAAGTTGCAGAAGATCAAGAAGTATCTAGAAGAGAACTTGAAGAAGAAATTTATTACACTCAGCAAAGCTCTCTTCACTTCGTCAATACTATTTGTCAAAAAGAAAGATGATAGTCTTCGCTTTTGCGTGAATTATTGAAAACTGAATGCTCTGATCAAAAGAAATCATTATTCAATACTCTTGATAAACGAAGTACTCACTTGCATTCAAGACAGTAAGTATCTGACTTGACTCAACATTATCATCACGTTCAATAAACTGCACATGAGTTCAGAAAGCGAGAATTTAACTACTTTTGTTACTTTCTTTAATGTTTACAAGTATAAAATAATGCTCTTTAAATTAATCAATGAACTTGCATTCTTTCAGCATTATATCAACGATGTATTGTTTGACTGTTTGCATAAGTTTTGTCAAACATACTTGAATGATATTCTCATTTATAGTAAGATCTTGAAAGAACATAGAACTCATATGAAAGAAGTGCTAGACAAGCTTCGTGAAGTCGATCTGCAGATAGACATTGACAAGTGTGAATTCAAGATTCAGAAAATCTCGTTTCTTAAACTACTGATATTCATCAATGATCTGCAAATGAATTCTCAGAAGATAGATGTAATTTGAAGCTGAAAAGTGTCGTGATTGTTGACTCATATGCAGATCTTCATTGACTTCTGCAATTTCTATTGATGATTCATAAAGAACTTCTCAAAGATTGTTCAATTCATAATAAAGCTGACTTGAAAAAATCATCTCTTTGAATGAACAGAGATTTATCAGATGATCTTTGAAGAACTAAAGTAACAGATGACAACAGCTCTCATTCTGAAGCATTTTGACTCGATCAGAAAAGTTATTCTGAAAACAAACTTCTTGAACTATGTGAACGACGAAGTATTGTCTCAGTATGATGATGAAAACATTTTACATTCAGTGATTTTTTATAGCAAGAACATGATTCTTGCAGAATGCAACTACGAGATCTATGACAAAGAACTGCTGATCATTATTCGCTGTTTGAAACATTGACATCTTGAATTGAAATGTACAAATATTTTGATCAAGATCTTTATCAATCATCTGAATTTGAAGTACTTCATGATCATCAAAGAACTGATCAGATAACAAGCTAAATGAGCTGAGAAGTTATCTGAATATAACTTCAAGATCATATATCAGTCGAGAAAACAGAATCTGAAAGTCAACGCGCTGATCAGAATGTCAGACGTCAAGTCAGTTGAAGCAAATGATGATCAAAAGCTATATCAGCATCAGATGCTATTGTCAGAGAGTAAGTTTGAATTGCAGTCAATAAAAGCTGATCAAGAAGATGATCAGAAATCTGACTCAGATCTGATTCAGATCTTGCTCAAATCTGACTCAGAGTTGAAACAAGAATTGAAAGCTAATGAAGATTTGATTGAAGAAGTGATTTCTATTCAGAATCAAATTGTAGTCAAAAATTAAATGAATCAACTATGTATCAATATTCAAGCAGTCATGAAACAGAACAGAAGAACTTGTCAAGATATTGATCTGAACAACTGCAAAGTACTTAATGAAGTACTTTGAAAAGATGATAGACTATGAGTTTCTCAGTCAATGATTACTCAATTAATAAAAGAAGCACATGATCTTTCAATCAGTGATCATTCTGACATGAATTGAACATTAAACTTGTTGAGACAATCATATTGCTGATCAAAGATGAGAACGACAATTAAACGCTACATTCGAAACTGTTACGTTTGTTGTAGGTCAAAAGCATTGAAAGATTGAATCAATGAACTGCTGAAGTCATTGCTCATATTTGAACAATGATGACAGAACATATTCTTGAACTTCATTATTGATCTATCAGAAAGTGATGAAAGCAACGTGATTCTGACAGTCATAGATCAATTGTCTAAGAAACGACACTATATATCATGTTAATCAGATGACGAAGAAATCTTCGCAGAACAAACAGTTAAGCTGCTGTTGTTATGAATTTTCAGAACTCATGAACTATCAAGATCAATAGTGTTTGATCATGATTCTCAATTCATATCAATTGTCTGAACATCTCTTTGTTTGAGACTCAACATCAAGGTGAAACTATTCATCAACTATCATTCGCAGATTGATGATCAGACAGAAAAAGCGAATCAGAATGTAAAACGATATCTACAAAGTTATTGCTTGTATATGCAAGATGATTGATTCGCCTGATTATTTATGACTGAATTTGTCAATAACAATGCTATTTCGTCGTTAATTAAACAGTCGACGTTTTTTCTGAATAAGAACTTTCACTCTCGTATGAGCTTTGATTCGAACTCAACTGAATATGAAATCACTCGAACTAGAATCGAAGCAAGCAAAGCAGAGAATATATTTGAACACATGAAATGATCACTAGCATTGATCAAGCAAGCATTAGCAAGAGTCAGAGTCACAATGAAGAAACAGACTGACAAGCATTGAAAGAAAATGATTTATCAGGTAAATGACATGATGTTTCTGAATTCTAGAAACATTATGATCTCAAGATCATCAAAGAAGCTGAATGATAAAATGCTAGAACTCTTTAAGATTCTGATCGAGATTGAACATGCATATCGACTGAAACTGTCATCGACAATGAAGATTCATTTGAAGTTTGCATCAAATCTGCTGCAACTGAACTTGAAGAACTCTCTGAAAGAACAACGAAATGAGTCGTCTGATTTTATAGTAGTTGAAGATGAAGATGAATGAAAAGTGAAGAATATATTGAACTTCAGATACTACGAACGAGATAAATGACTACAATATTGTGTCAATTAAAAAGAGTACGACGTCGATCTACATTGATACAACGTCGATGAAAGTGAATTCAAAGAATGCTTGAAAATCATAAGTGACTTTCATAAACGTTATTTGAACAAGTCAAGATAGAAATTGACTCAAGAAAGATCAACTGAACTGCAGCAATGAAAACATTGCTTGATGAAGAAAAGAGATAATGTTGCAAGCATGTTTCATTACTTTGAGTTAGTCTAACATAGATCATGTTAGACTATCATAAACTAGTACAGAGCTGATAGAGCTGATGTTGACACGCTAGTGATTTAGCGCGTCTTCGTGAGTATAAGATTCTTGACGTGTTTCATCTTCTTTCTTCTTTAGCTTTGAACTTCTAGTTAGAATACATTCATATGATTCGCTCTATGCAGACTCATAACACTTTGTGTCACAAACATCTTTTGAATCAACATTTTTCTTGTGTTTCAACACGTTTTCTTTGAGACTAACGTTGATCTGAGTAACTACTATATAAAGCATGTTCTTCTTGTCTTTTGTATCTTCTTTCTTCTGTATTCTTAAAATCTTAATTATAGCTATCTTTATTGAATTAAACATTTCACTTACGACATGATTAGATTAAATATCTAGACATGATTTCAACAATAACTTATGCTCTTTTACTCATGATTGCAATATAAAATTTCACTCAATCTCAGAGTCAATAAGACAGTGAGCTTCGCGCACTTTCTTAAAGACATTTGTCAATACTGATATCATCAATGCATGTGACAATCGTCTTTTCGTAGTTATATTTAATGATTTGATGATGAACATCAAACTTTCTCTTTTTTCATCTCTTCATCATGATTGTAAATTTCTTATTTGAATGCATAGTTAAAACACATCAAATTATTGATCTTGTGTCTCAGCTTCTTGCATGATCAGCATGTAAAATTGAATGAAGCAGCATCTTGCTTGAACTCATTGAACTTGAGTGTTGCATCGTCTTTAGACTGCGTGCTTGAAGCAGAGAACTTCAAATTCTTTATTGCAACGATAAACTTCATCTTTTCATGCAAGAATTGAAAACTCTTCTGAGACATTGCACTCTCACTTTGCTGCGAATGTAGCTTCAGCAATGCATCAATGTCTTGCAAATGCAACTCAATGTTTATAAGATGCTTTAGCAGATTGACATAATTAATAAAGATGTATAAAATGTGAAGAGACTCATTCATGATGATTTTATTAATCTTCATTTGCAAATACATCATGCAAGTCTTGTTGAATATGTGATAGTTCAAATCTGTGTACAGTCTGATAAGATATTGCTTGAAATTCACGATGCTTTGATTGACTTGCTGCTTTGCAGTCTTCAGTCAATGTTCTGTTTGAAAGTTGCGAATTTCAGAATTGTTAAGTTTAGCATGCAAGTATTCAGTGTAGTACTTTCAGTCAAATATCTCATCACGATTGTGCATGCTTGTCACATAATCTCATCACTGATTGCAAGACTTCTCTGACAAGTATGATGCAAATCATTACAGCTTCTCTTCTTTCGTGATGAAATCAGATGACGTCGCGACTATGAAGTCTTTGCAGTCTCGCAGTTAAAACATCAGAGAGTTGTAGTTTATGACGCTTTGCTCTTTAGACTCGTGAGATCAATTAGCACGCTTGCTGTCATGATGAATTAATTTATAAAGATTAAATCAGAAGCTAAAGTCAAAGACTGAGTCAAAGATCAGATCTGAGTTAGCTTTGAAACTTTATGACTTTGTCAAGACATCATTTAGACTACGTCATATCTTCGACTTAATATGTCATGAGTTATGTCGTGTTCAACTTGACAATGCTTGACAAACTCTTTATAGTCAATCAATTCTCTTGAGTTATTAAGAGCTTCTTAATAATTAGCTTTATCATAATATATACACATTCTATGTCTGCTTAGAATATCACATTGTCATATCACTCTTATAGATCTCATCTATTCATTTAGTAAACTCGATCATCACAGTTCTAATTATTTCAAACTCTTCTTAGAGATGATGATTTGATATTCAAGCATGACAACAGCAACGCAATTACAACAGAGTTGAAACGATGACATTTTGATCTTATAAGACATCATATCAGAAAACAAACGTTGCATAACAAAATCAGAAAGTGAAGAAGCAGAAGATGAATTCTCTCTTGATATTAATGAACAGTTGACATGAGCAATGCTTCAATGTGATGAATTGTAAAAGAAACAGAAGTTAACAGCTATTCTGTCAAAGATTGAGATTCTGCAAGTTGTTGAAACAATGAAGAAAAGTCATTGAGCTTTCACTCAAGCTCTTATGAAGAATTCAAATGATCTATGCATTATCTTCATAATGTCAATGATGACAAAATGAAGTCATCATGAGATCGTTTTGCAGAAGCGAGAACTTTCAATGTCTTTGAAGAAGTATCATGACAGAATCATAAGAGAACATAGAGAGTGAATTCGTGATGTCAAAATCTCGTTTCAAAATATCTCTTAACATTTTGAAAGTGATGAGAAAAAGATTTTGTACTGCATGATTTATCTGAAAAATGAATCAAAGAAACTTTGATTTGATCACGAAGAAACTATGTCTGCAGCTCAGCAGATGTGATTTGATTTTATTGACTTTCTTCTGAATTTAATCAAAGACTTGATGAATCGAGACATAAACATGATTCAGCAATACGCGAACGCATCACAACGTTCAGATCAGACAATATAAACGTTTGCAGCTCATCTGAACACTTTGAAACATCAACTTTTGTTGTATAATGATGAGCATAAGTGAACTCATTTATTCATCAAGTTAAGATCTGAGCTGCATGTGATCATTACTAATGTGCAGTTGATTTCTATCACATGAGATGCATTAATTGATCTTGTCGCTCAATTGAAAACAAATCTGCGAAAAGAACATGTCTTGTTGTCAAAATGATTTCAAGACAAAGACTTGCATGATTAAGATAAAGTCAACAAGAAAACTCATTCAAAGCGAAAGAAATTTCATTGATCAACTAGATTTAATTCTTCGTCAAAGACAAGCTCATATGCTTCGTCATGTTATAGCAAGAATTTGTTCAACATAACGTGCTATACATGCAATTAAAAGAATCATTACTTTACTGATTGTAAAGACGAAAAGATCAAGAATAGATCAAAGAAATTTGATGTAAATCAAGTATTCATTGATTTGATGTTGCATATGAGTCATTTCAAGATTTCAAGAAAAAACAAGCTTTCAATGAATATGTTGCAAGCGTGTCTCGTTACTCTGAGTTAGTCTAACATAGATCATGTCAAACTATCATAAACTAGTAACAGAGCTGATGTTGACACGTTAGTGATTTAGCGCGTCTTCATGAGTATAAGATTCTCAACGTGTTTCATCTTCTTTCTTCTTTAGCTTTGAACTTCTAGTTAGAATACATTCATATGATTCGCTTTATGCAGACTCATAACATTAGTTCAAAGCTCATTAATCTTGCTATCAACATGTAAATGATATAAAAACAAGCTACACAATTCAAATTAAAAGTTGAATTCAGAAATTTCAACAGCAGAATCAGAACTTAAGCTCAAAAAGCTTGATAGAAATCAGAAATTTCTAAAGAAGAATCTTGATTTAAAATCAGAAATTTCGATAAAATCAGAATAAAAAAACACGAATGTGTTGCTCTTGATTAACTCTTTATTGAGCTCATCATCAGAAATCAGAAATTTCAGCAGTACTTGAACTCAGAAAGTTTGATAAAGTACTAGTCGTTGCTTGAACTCAGAAAGTTTGATAAAGTAACATCAAAATCTCGACCAGCAATTTTCTACTCATATCATGATTAGAAGCACAGAATCAGAATCAGTGAGCATTGCTCGCTATGACTTTCAAAATGTTCGAAAAAAATCACTTCTATCACAGAATCAAACAGCATCAGAAGAAGAAAACACAAATGCATCATCAAATACAGAAGAAAAGAACACGAACGCGTTGCTTTTTAATCACAAAATAATCAAGATCAGCATCAGCACTGAACTGAATGCTTGAATAAGTGTTCATGAAGCAAATGACATCATTATCTTTATCAAGTATATATGTTAACAGCACAACATTGAAATCGAGATTCACAATGACATGATTCAGATGTTAAAAGATGTTAACAAGATAAACATCATGTTGAAAGCTACACAGACGCGTCTGCAGAAAGAGAATAGAAACAAGAATGTAATTATACATCATCTAAAAGCTGCATTAAGTCAACAAAGCACTTCAATCTTTGAAGATTGATTCTTGAAGTTTGTTATGATTCTAGCTACGCATCTTCGTTGATGACTATGTTGATGACTATGTTGATGACTATTCTGAGAACTATCGTCGATCGCTCGTCGCTAAAGCATAGACTTGTTTCGAAGTCAACTCTATTCAGGGTTAGCTTATGTTCTTCTGAGTCATATAGATAGTCGACCCTTCCCTTCTAGATACTTTCCTTCCTTAGCATTTATATACTCGTTACATTACACTCATATGACTCGCTCTATGCTGATCTCTAACATTATATAAATGCTTCTTCGTTACAGGCGAAGAGAAATAATCTGCATCGACTTGCTCTGCTCAATTCACACGACTATTGACTTTGATCTAGCCGACTCGCGATCGTGCAGACACTCACTCTTCTTTCTCATGAGCTGACTCAGCGAGAATAAACAAAAGATTCGAACTCGTGCGCTGGTCAGTGAGTATAAACAAACGATCGAAACCATTCGACTAGATCAGAAGATCAGCGAATTAATCGTTCATTCAGATTCGCAAGAAATTCTTCAAATTTGATGAACAAACGAGATCAGTCATAGAACTGCGTGAAGTCTCTACCTCAAAGAGCAATCAAAGAGACCAGTCTAGAACTGCGTGAAGTCTTTATCTTGAGAAGCAAACTCTCAGTGAGTCTGCTTCAATAGCATCGTCAATGCGATGACCTTCTCATCGCTCTACCTACCAGTGAATCGGTTCGTCTATCAGTTCACGTGCAACTAGTGAGCCTGCTTCAATGACATCTATCCTCAATGCGATGATCTACTCGCTCTCATCGCTCTACCCACCAGTGAATCTGATCATACGTTCATGTGCAACTAGTGAGCCTGCTACAATGACGAGCTCAAAGTCGACCTCTTCAATGAGCAAGTCAATCAGTGAGTCTGCTTCAATGACACTGTCAATGCGATGATCTATTCGCTCTCATCGTTCTACTCATCAGTGAATCGATTCGCCTACTCGTTCATGTGCAACTAGTGAGTCTGCTACAATGACACTTCGTTAATGCAATGATCTATCTTCTCATCGTTCTACCTACCAGTGAATCGGTCTGCCGACTCGTTCGCGTGCAACTAGTGAGCCTGCTTCAATGACACTTCTACCTTGCATAGTGAGCCTGCTACAATAGGCATTTCGATTCTACACAAGACTAAGAAAATACATTCATGCAAACATGAATCGTTGAAGAAGAAAAGTAATGTTACGATTCTAGCTACGCATCTTCGTTGATGACTATGTTGATGACTATGTTGATGACTATTCTGAGAACTATCGTCGATCGCTCGTCGCTAAAGCATAGACTTGTTTCGAAGTCAACTCTATTCAGGGTTAGCTTATGTTCTTCTGAGTCATATAGATAGTCGACCCTTCCCTTCTAGATACTTTCCTTCCTTAGCATTTATATACTCGTTACATTACACTCATATGACTCGCTCTATGCTGGTTTCTAACAAAGTTGATCAAGTTATTGAATTCTTCATTGTTTGAAGATTCGTTGCAGAATGTAAACAATTGACTGTCTTGAATGCAAAACAAGCTGAAGATAAACAAGAATCATTTTTCTATCAAAGAGTTGAAGATTGCATACATCAAAAGTTGAGTCAGTGAAGCTGCAATCAAACTAATTGCATCTTGTATGCAGAATATCTTCTTGAATTTATTTCTAGAAGTCGAAGAAGTACTATTGATCATTAATAAAATGTACGATGATCTCAATCATCATCACATGACTCAACGATAGTACTTGAAGCTGTATCAGAACAAGATCTTCTTTCATGAATTTTGAATAAAATTTCAAAGATTTAGCGCAGAACTAAAGTACAATAACAAGACTTTATTAGATGATCTTCAGCATAAGATCAGCTCAGATCTTCAGCGAGCAACGCTCAATGAATGAATCATGAATTTGAATGAGTTTGTTGACATCTGCATGCAAGTCAATGTTAGATTGACTGAATTGAATGCTCAATCAGTTGTCAAAGCATCAATGACTTAAGCTGCTTGATCTGTCTTTAGCACATCAACTGCTTGACTCATGTCATCAATTTCTTCGTGAAAGAAACTCAGAAGATTGAATCTCAACTTTATTCAGAAAGAGTTGTTTAAGAAAGAACTTTGCTTCAAATGCAAGAAGTCAGAATATAGAGCATATGATTGTTTCAAAACAACTCAAGTGCATGAGATCACTGCAAATTCAAAAAACGATCTGTCTTCGTTAAAGTAGTGATTGAGAGCGATATACTCATATTTTGTTTCATCAGCATGTTTAATGATTCATTTGATTTCAAGTCGTTCACTGTTGACGTCATCTTGAGTAGTTTAGAAAAGATATTCAGATTCTTCATTCTGATAAATACTGAAGTCATTGACATAACTTTCATTAATGAATCTTTAATGTTAAAGCTATGTAAATGCTTTGATATTTAGTCAATATCATTGTTGAAATCAAAGTTGATTCAATCATATGATGAAATCTCTGATCAAAAGTTGATTACACACGCTCTGTATACATTGATCATAATACAAAAACATAAGAATGAAATGATGCTTCTATTGATAACTCATTTAAAACGGCACAAGATAATCATTGAAAATCTTTGATTGAAAAGAAATCAAATTTTGATAAATTCTGCAAATGATCGATTAATATCATCATTGAAGATTCAAACATCAAAATCTGCTGTTTTGAAAGTAAGCAGTCAATCAGCATTTCACAGATCTGAGTCAAGCAAAATCTGCAAAATGAAACAAAAGAACTTGAACTCAATTGTTACATCAATGATTATCTTGAAGAGATTCATGAATCAGAAATCAGTGAATCGATTCATTGAATCTGTTTGATTCATTGAATCTGTACTCAGATGAAAGCAAAGCACTTAAGTTGATCTCAATCATCTTCAACTCATTCAATCTATTAAGAAAGAAAAGTTCATCAATATTGCTATGATTGAAGTTGTTGTATATTGAACTCTAGTCAAGAATAAGAAGATCAAAATCTTCATGTTGATCATTAGTGAAATCAATAAAGCGCTTCAGGCTAGCTCAGTTGAAAATTTCGCGAAACTGAATGAAATGACATCAATCATGTCATTGAATGAACTGAAGAAGAAGTTTTCAATCATCTATCACAACTTTCTGAATGTGTTTGACAGAAAGAAGGCAACGCAGTTGCTCTCACATCAATCATACAATCATAAGATTGAATTAGAAGATGAGAGTCAGTCTTCTAGAAGTCGATTGTATCTCATGTTGAGTCACAAGCTGCAGAAGATCAAGAAGTATCTAGAAGAAAACTTGAAGAAGAAGTTTATTACACTCAGCAAAGCTTTCTTCACTTCATCAATACTATTTGTCAAAAAAAAAGATGATAGTCTTTGCTTTTGCTTGAATTATTGAAAACTGAATGCTCTGATCAAAAGAGATCATTATTCAATACTCTTGATAAACGAAGTACTCACTTGAATTCAAGACAGTAAGTATCTGACTCAACTTAACATTATCATCATGTTCAATAAGCTTTGCATGAGTACTGAGAGCGAGAATTTAATCACATTCATTACTTTCTTCAATGTTTACAAGTATAAAGTAATGCTCTTTGAATTGATCAATGAATCTGCGTTCTTTCAGCACTATATCAATGATGTATTGTTTGAATGTTTGCATAAATTCTGTCAGACATATTTGAATAATATTCTTATTTACAGTAAGATCTTGAAGAAACATAGAACTCATGTAAAAGAAGTGCTAAACAAGCTTCGTGAAGTCGACTTGCAGATAAACATTGACAAGTGCAAATTTAAGATTCAGAAAATCTCGTTTCTTAAACTACTGATATTCATCAATGATCTGCAAATAAATTCTCAAAAAGTAGATGTGATTTGAAGTTGAGAAGTGTCACAATCGTTGACTCATGTGCAGATCTTCATTGACTTCTGCAATTTCTATCGATGATTCATAAAGAACTTCTCAAAGATCATTCAACTCATGATAAAGCTGACTTGAAAAAATCATCTCTTTAAATGAACAGAGATCTGTCAGATGATTTTTGAAGAACTGAAGTAACAAGTGACAACAGTCTTTGTTCTGAAGCATTTCAACTCAATCAGAAAAGCTATTCTGAAAACTGACTTCTTGAACTATGTCAACGACGAAGTATTGTCTCAGTATGATGATGAAGACATTCTACATTCAATGATCTTCTACAGCAAGAACATGATTCTTGCAGAATGCAACTACGAGATCTATGACAAGAAACTGCTGATCATTATTTGCTGCTTGAAGCATTGATGCTTTGAATTAAAATGTACAGATATTTCAATCAAGATCTTCATCAATCATCTGAATTTGAAGTACTTCATGACTGTTACGATTCTAGCTACGCATCTTCATTGATAGCTATATTAATGACTATGTTGATGACTATTCTGAAAGTTATCGTCGATTGCTCGTCGCTAGAGCATAGACTTGTTTCAAAGTCAACTTTATTCAAAGTTAGCTTATGTTCTTCTGAGTTATATAAATAGTCAATTCTTTTCTTCTAGATACTTTTCTTTCTTAGCATTTATATACTCATTACATTACACTCATATGACTCACTCTATGCTGATTTCTAACATTATATAAATGCTTCTTCATTACAGATGAAGAGAAATAATCTGCATTGAGTGCTTCTGCTCAATTCAACTATCGACATTGATTTAGTCAACTTGCGATCATGCAACAGCACTCATTCTTCTTTTCTTGTGAGCTGATTAGCGAGTATAAACAAAAGATTGAAATTCTTTTCGACTAGATCAGAAGATCAGCAAAAGCATTGAAGTCAGTCATAAAACTGTGTCGAAGTCTTTATCTCAGAAGCAAATCTCATAGTGAGTCTGCTACAATGACATCTTTCGTCAATGCAATGATTTACAAGCACATTGCTTTATCTATCAGTGAATCAATCTATCTTGAGTTTCTGTGTCAACTAGTGAGTCTGCTTCAATGACACGTTTGATAGTGAGTCTGCTACAAGAACAGATAACGATTGATCTCGTCAACAAAGTCAGTCACTCGATAGTGAGTCTGCTTCAATGATGTTTCTTCGTCAATGTAATGATCTACAAGCACATCGCTCTATCAATCAATGAATCAACCTATCTTGAGTTTCTGTTCAACTAGTGAGTCTGCTTCAATGACATGTTCGATAGTGAGTCTGCTTCAAAGACGCGTTCAACATTGATCTCGTCATCGAGTCAGTCACTTGAAGTGAGTCTGCTACAAAGACAGACAACGATTGATCTCTTCATTGAGTTAATCAACAAACGAAACAAGCTTTAATATGTAGTAAGTCTGAATCAGAAGTGAGTCTGCTTCAATGACATAATCAGAATCAATCTCTTCAATGAGCTAGTCGACTAGTGAGTCTGCTTCAATGATGCTTTTCGTCAATGCAATGATTTATCTACTCACATTGTTCTATCTATCAGTGAATCAATTTATCTATCAGTTCGCATGCAACTAGTGAGTCTGCTTCAATGACACTTCTATCTTACATAGTGAGTCTGCTACAATAGACATTTCAATTCTACATAAGATTAAGAGAATACATTCATGTGAACATGAATCATTGAAGAGAAAAAGTAATGTTACGATTCTAGCTATGCATCTTTGTTGATAGCTATGTTGATGACTATGTTGATGACTATTCTGAGAGCTATCGTCGATCGCTCGTCGCTAAAGCATAAACTTGTTTCAAAGTCAACTTTATTCAGAGTTAGCTTATGTTTTTCTGAGTCATATAGATAGTCAATTCTTTTCTTCTAAATACTTTTCTTTCTTAGCATTTATATACTCGTTACATTACACTCATATGACTCGCTCTATGCTGACTTCTAACAATGACGATCAAAGAACTGATCAGACAACAGACTAAATGAGCTGAGAAGTTATTTGAATATAACTTTAAGATCATATATCAGTCAGAAAAACAGAATCTGAAAGTTGACGTGCTGATCAGAATGTCAAACGTTAAGTCGATTGAAGCAAATAATGATCAAAAGCTATATCAGCATCAGATGTTATTGTCAGAAAGCAAGTTTGAATTGCAGTCAATAGAAGCTGATCAAGATCTGACTCAAAATCTGACTCAGATTCAAAACTTGAATCGAAAGCTAATCAAAATTCGATCAAAGAGATGATTTCTATTCAGAATCAGATTATAGTTGAAAATTAAATGAATCAACTGTGCTTTGATATTCAAATAATCATGACACAGAACAGAAGAACTTGTCAAGATATTGATTTAGACAATTGCAAAGTACTTGATGAAGTACTCTGAAAAGATGATAGACTATGAGTTTCTCAGTCAATGATCACTTGATTGATAAGAGAAGCACATGATCTTTTGATCAATGATCACTCTGACATGAATTGAACGTTGAACTTGCTGAGATGATCATATTGCTGATTGAAGATGAGAATGATGATCAAGCGCTATATTCAAAACTGTTACGTTTATCATAGATCAAAAGCATCGAGAGATTGAATCAATAAACTGCTGAAATCATTGCTCATACTTGAGTAGTGATGACAGAACATATCATTAAACTTCATTATTAATCTATCAGAAAGTGATGAAAACAACGCGATTCTGACAGTCATAGATTGATTGTTTAAGAAATGACATTATATATTGTGTTGATCAAATAATGAAGAAATTTTCGCAGAATAAACAGTCAAACTACTGTTGATATGAGTCTTCAGAACTCATGAACTATCAAGATCAATAGTGTTCAATCGAGATTCACAATTCATATCAATTGTCTGAAAGTCTTTATGTTTAAGACTCAACATCAAGATAAAACTATTTACAGACTATCATTTGCAGATTGATGATCAAACAGAAAGAGTGAATCAGAATGTAAAATGATATTTATGAAGTTATTGCTCATATATGCAAGATGATTGATTCATCTGATTATTTATGATTGAATTCGTTGATAACAATGCTATTTCATCATCAATTGAACAGTCAATGTTCTTTCTGAATAAGAGCTTTCACTCTTATATGAGCTTTGATTCGAACTCAATTGAATATGAGATCACTTAAGCTAGAATCGAAGCAGGCAAAGCAGAGAATATATTCAAACACATGAAATGATCACTAGCATTGATCAAGCAAGTCTTAACAAGAGTCAGAGTCATAATGAAGAAACAGACTGACAAGCATCAAAAGAAAATGATTTACAAGATAAATGACATGATGTTTCTGAATTTTAGAAACATAACGATCTCATGATCATCAAAGAAACTAAATGATAAAATGCTAAAACTCTTCAAGATTCTGATCGAGATTAAACATGCATATTGACTGAAACTGTTGTTGACTATGAAGATTCATTCAAAGTTTGCATTAAATCTGCTGCAACTAGATTCAAAAAACACTTTAAAAGAACAATGAAATGAGTCATCTGATTTTATAGTGGTTGAAGACGAAAATAAATGAGAAGTGAAGAACATATTGAACTTCAGACACTATGAATGAGATAAACAACTACAATATTGTGTCAATTGAAAAGAATACAACGTTGATCTACATTGATACAACGTTGATGAAAGTGAATTCAAAGATTGTTTGAAAGTCATCAATAACTTTCATAAAAATTATTTAAACAAGTCAAGATAGAAATTGACTCAAGAAAGATCAACTGAACTGCAACAATGAAAACATTGTTAAATGAAGAGAAAGAGTAATGTTGTGAGCGTATCTTGTTACTCTGAGTTAGTCTAACATAAATCATGTCAGACTATTATAGACTAGTAACAGAACTGATGTTGACACGTTAGTAATTTAGCACATCTTTGTGAGTATAAAATTCTCGACGTGTTTCATCTTCTTTCTTCTTTAGCTTTGAACTTCTAGTTAGAATACATTCATATGATTCGCTTTATGCAAACTCATAACAGAATGCTTTAAATCATCGAGGGAAAAACAAGAAGTTCTCTTTGTAAAGACTTTTATATATAAAGAGCATGTAATTCAGAAAGATCAGAAGACAGAAACGAAGATTTACATAAATATCAACGTCAAGATGAACGTGATTAGTCAACGTTTTATCATCAAGCAGAGTATGTCATTGCTGAACGTTGATCTTTCAAGATTTATCTGAATGAACAATCAGAGTGTTTATTATTATGACGTCTATAAGATGTGTTATCGACTGAGAGACAGCTGAAGCATAGAGAAAAAAGGTATAAGTATCTTTTATGCTATCGACAAGAAAGAATCTCTCTTGATTCTGAGTATGTTGAATATGCAATTCAAGCGTATTCAAATAAACATGATTGCAAGAACATGATGTTTTGACATGAAGAAGCATGCATTCAAGTTATTCATTGCAAAAGATTTTGCAAAAGCTTTACAAGATGAGTTTACTGTGTATGCTCTTGTCATGATCAACATTATTGAAGAGTCAATTGTTGAACATCAAGTGAAAGTAATAAATAATGTGACGAGTCATATCACAAACGCGTTCAAAACGCAAACTCTACTCGTTGAATTAAAGAAGTACAAAAATGTATTCTTGACAGAGAATGCAGACAAACTGTCTTTGCATGAAGATCATGATCATGCAATTGAAATCATTGCAGAGTCATTGTATGAATCATTGTATAATTTGTTGAACACAGAGTTAACAACTCTGAGACAGTATTTAAACGATGTTTTAGCAAAAGAATGAATTAAGCACTTCATCAGCTTAACTGACGCGTCTATTTTATTCATTTTCAAAAAGAATGATAGTTTTCATTTATACATGAACTATCGAGATCTGAATAAAATCACTGTCAAAAATCATCATTCACTGTCTTTAATTAGTGAAACTCTAAACAAACTCAGTAAAGTCAAGCAGTTCATTAAATTAAATCTGAAGAACATTTATCATCGTCTCAGAATTCAACGTGAAGACGAGTGAAAGATGATGTTTCATATTCATTATGATCACTTTAAATATATGATCATGTTGTTTAATTTGATCAATGTATCTATCATCTTTCAGACTTATATTAATAAGATCTTAACAAAGTTTTTAAATAACTTTTATGTTGTTTATTTAAATGACATTCTAATCTTCTTCATAGAGAAGACTGATCACATAGATCACATGAAGCAAATTTTGAAGAAATTAAGAAAGTTCAAGCTATATGCTAGTTTAAAGAAGTATGCATTCTTCATCACTAAAGTGAACTTTCTAGAATTTGTCATATTCACAAAGAATGTTTCGATGAATCTAAGTAGAATAGATATCATTAAAACATGATTCAGATCAAAGATGTATCAAGAAATACAAGTTTTTCTGAGATTCATCAATTTCTATCGACGTTTTATACATCACTACTCTCAAATAGCAGAGTCTTTAACAGAACTGTTGAGAGATAGTGTAAAAGATGTAAAAATGAGCTCATTTATATAATTAAGCAAAGCGAAACAAGCTTTTAACTAGCTTCGCGACGTCTTTATGAAAGCGTTTATACTAAGACACTTTGACTCAGAGCAACATATACACATCGAGATTGATGCATTCAATTATGCAGTTGCAAGTATTTTGTCTCAGTCAGATGATGAAGATCAGTGACATTCAATTGCATTTTGATTCAAAATGATGATAAATGTTAAAAGAAACTATGAAACACATGATCAGAAACTTCTAGTCATAGTAGTGATGTTTAAACATTGATGACACTATGTGAAAGACAGTTATCATACTGTTGAAGTTCTGACTGATCATAATAATCTGAAGAATTTTATGAATGTTCAAAAGCTAAACGAAAGACAAGTCAGATGAGTCATGAGATTGTTGATTTGCAACTTTGAAATAGTGCATAAATCAGAAAAGATAAACTCAATTGATGCATCATCAAAATAATCTAACTATAAGAATGAGAATATCTTTGCAAATCATTTGCTGCTCACTTTGCAGCGAAAGCTGACTAGAATAGAAAGCTTAAATAGCTTTATATTCGTAGCAATCAGAGAACTATACTGTATACAAGTGATTAATGATGTCAAGTGTCAGAATCGTGTCTAGATGAGTCAATCAGCGAAAGTTAGGGTTGAATAGTGCTTGATCTTTAGAGATAGCTATAACTGAATATTAAGAATACAGAAGAAAATGAGTACAAAAGCTTTTATTTAAGTAATATTCAGAGACTGCGCTAAGCTCGAAGAGAATGTGTTTATGACATAAGTAGAATGTGATGTAGAAAGAAAGATGATGTTGAACAAAAAGATGTTGAGAAAAGAAAATAGAGACTGAGTCAGATCTGAGTCAGATCTGAGCTAGAGACACTGACTAGCTTTATTCAGTCTTGATACGCTCGTAACATTATCTTTTTCTTCAAAAATTCATGTTTGCATGAATGTTGCTCATTTGCTTGCTTTCTTATTGAGTTATTTTGATACTAGCGTGACTTTCTTGAATATAATGTATGAAATTCGTTCAAAACTTTCTTGAAGTCATTGAATTCATCTTTATTGACATAGTATCATTCATCATCTTTATCTAGATCTTTTCATTTGATCTTGTACTGTATTCAATCTCGATAGCATCTGAAGTTCAGAATGTCATTTATCTCTCAATGTTCATCATTGTTGTCATCAATAATGATGAGTCTGAGAGATTCTGCATGCTGTTCTGATAGAAAGTCTTCTGAATATGATCACAGTAGCTTCAAGCTGAACATTGAATGCAGATGCTTCATGCTGACTGATAGATGAAGATGATAGAAGACTCTCGCTTTGACAGTGATCTGATACAATTTTAGTTGTTTATCTTTCAAATCTTTGCATGATCTTGTGATTTTGACGTTTCTGAAGAATAGTCAAACTCAGTCATCTATCTCATAGATGACGTCTCGTCTATGTTTATTGATCTGTGCTTCAATGATCAGCTTCATCTTTTTCAATTGTTGATGATTGAAGCTCAGTAGCTCTTTCATTTGAATGACAATATCATCTGCTTTTCTAGCTTTCAGTCATTCATGAGTGATTTCGTAGTCAGTTGTATCTGAATTGAAACTCATTCGAGGGGTGAAAATCTTTATTGAAGTAGAAAGAAATCATTAAGATGATCGAGAAGATATTGAAATTGTCGCTGAATTTCATCATAGATATTCATTTAACTCAGTCGTTCTGCATGTAATTGCAGTAGATTCTAAGTTCGCGTTCAACGTTTTGATTGACTCGTTTCGTCTGATCGTCAATTTTTGAATGATAGACTGTGAATAAACTAGCTGTGATTCTCAGTCGCTTGCAAAGACTCTTTCACATAGTCGATATAAATTGAGAGTCTCTGTTTGAAACAATAGAACTGAGTAGATCATGCAGTCAATAGACGTTTCATAGCATGATTCAAACCGTTTCTTCGACTGAGATGTCATTGTCTTTTCAATGACAGGAAACATAGTGATGTTCTTTGATGAGATGACATATGATTGTGCAAATGATGTTATAGTCTTCTGACAGAGATAGTTTAGTGATGAAGTTCATAGCTATATCTTTTCAGCGTTTCTGTGAAATCAAGAGAGAATGATGAAGTTCATTGATGCTATTTCTAGAAGCTTTGCTTCGCTGATAAGCATGACAGTTTCAAATGTATCATCAAATAGTAGCTTGATGATCTGATCAATAGTAGAAATGCTGAACTAGATCAATGATTCGTTTATTGTTGAGATGAGAGATTGAAAATTGATCATGCACTTCTTGTAGTAATTTCGTGTGCATGTTCTCAGAAATTCACAGTAAGTCTTTTCTAAAGAGAACGCTGTCAATGATTTCGCAGTTCTTCAATTTAGTGGTATGAAATTTGAGCTTGTTCTCGTTCATAGCTTGTCTATATTCATCGCAGAGCTCATTCATTTGATTGATCATATGCATTTGCTGATAGAAATTTGCTTTCAATTCAATGAGTAGAACATTGACTCTATCGAGAATCAGAATAGTCTGAAAACGATTTTCAAGTTATTGAGCTGATTCAGAGATGTCTGCTAGAGACATTCAAGTTAAAGCATCGACTTTAGTATTCATTTTGCCTGATCTAAAGATGATCTGAAAGTTGAACTTTGACAGAATGTTCAGATAGTTAACTTGTCATCAACTCAACTGTTTATTTTTCATAAAGATCTTCAAAGCTTGATGATCAATAAATATCTGAATGAGTAGTTCAGTGCACTTCAGCTTAAGTCGTCAATGTTCAAAACATTGAATAATGACTAGCAATTTCTTGTCATAGATGTGATAATTGATTTCAGCGAGAATCATGCTTTTACTGTAGAAGATCATCGAATGAAAAACTCTATCATCATTGTACTAAGATAGTATTTCATCTTTTACATAGTTTGAAGCATTGATCTTCAAAATAACTTGTCGTTTGAGATTGAAGTGATGAAGTACTGAGATCGAGCTGACTTGTTTCTTTAGATTGTCAAAGACTTAAACACAGATCTTGTTTCAAACAAAAGACATGTTCTTTCTAGTCAGCTGAGTGAATGATTTGACTAGCTTTGAAAAGTTCTTAATGAAACAATGATAGAAGTTAACAAATCTCACGAAGCTCTGAATTTCTTTTAGATTGATTGAAGTGATTCAGCTGACTATGATTGTCACTTTGCTTGAATTCATATGAAGATCTAGTTCTGATACAATGACTTCTAGAAAGACAGTCTCTTTTACATTGAATTCATACTTTCAAATATTCATCTGCAGTTCAGCTTCGCGTAGTCGACTCAATACTAGTTTGACGTGATTTCTATGTTTCTTTCTCGTTTTGCTATAGATGAGAATGTCATCTAGATAGACTTGACAAAAGTCATTCAGAAAGTTTCATAAAACATCATTCATATATTGCTGAAAGAAGATCGATTCATTAGTCAGTTTGAATGATAACATCTTGTATTTATATGCTTCTAAAGCAGTGATAAAAGTGATGTAATTCTTGTTATCGAGATGCATTTGAAGTTTGTTGAACGCTGATATGATGTTCAATCTAGTCAGATGCTTGCAACTCACTATTTTATCAATGATCTCATTTATCAACGATAGAGAATATCTATTTCTTTTGAAAATGACATTTAGCTTTTGATAGTTCACGCAGAATCAAAGATCTTCATTTGCTTTGAGAATGAATAGAACGAGAAAGAAATAGAGAGTCTGACTAAAAGTGATGAATCTCTTCAACAGATTCTCGTTTAAGTACTTCTTTATCTTCAGAAGTTTGACAGAGAACATTTGATAGACTCAACAGTGAGAAAGCGTTGAATCACTGATGAGCTCGATTTTATGATCGTAGAAGTGATGAGAGAGTAGTTTATTCAATTGAGCTTGATCAAAAACATTTAGAAACTCATGATATTTCAATGACAGCTTCGCTTTAATATCTTTCAAATTCTGAGTCATTTCATTGATTGAAAAGACGTTTAAAGCGTTCAAATTGCACTGAGTATTGTACGCGATTTCTCTATTGATGTCTGTCATGAATAGAGCAAAGACTTTAGTCTGATTCTTCTTTGAATGATTTAACAATGTTTTGAATGAAGTTGCATTTATGCTTTGAATCAAGAATGACTCTTTCTGAGCAGTAATTGAAACGAGTCGTTTGAGCATCATAGAAATCTTAGTCTGAGTGATTGAAGAAGATGAAGTTGATTGCAATCAACTTGAGTGCTTTGAATTGAAGAGAATTGAAAAAATCGAAATAGAAGTATTCAATTGATTCGAAAAAACAATGACGTCGTTTTGCATATTCAGTAATATTTCGTTTTTATTCATTCAGAGCTTACTCAATATGACTTCATGATAATTAATATCAGCTATCAACATTGATACAGTCAATTTCTTATGACTTTCGATGATGAGATTGAGTAGAATTTTATGAGTGATGATCTTCTTAGATATCTTCTCATCATAATTTCTTATTAGCTTCTCTTTTATCAGAGATATAGATTGAATTTCTAGTTTCTTGCATACTTTATTGACTAGATTAGCGTGTATGAGCGTATAAGCGACTGAATCACTGTTTATTAGCAAACAAAGATTGAAGAATTGATTCTGCAAGATGAAATGAGCATTAATTAAAAAAGACTTTTCAAAGTAATTTTCTTCTGATAGAATTTCATCTAGTTTGCACAAAGATATAATCTTTATCTCTTTGATGACTTTTGAAGAGATGACTAGTTTTTTGAATTGAAATTCAAATTGAAATTGAATTCGAAATGATTATATTTATTGTTCACTGCATTGATTCTGATAGATTGATCAGAGCACTCTTTAAAGCTATGATCTGATTTATGACATATAAAACAGGTTTTGACTAAAACATTTGCTTCTTTGACGTTAGTTAAAATCGCGTCACACGACTTTAAATGATCAGATTTTGAATGATCGACTGACTGAGTAACAACAGCTTTATGAAAGATGATCTTTGACAGATCATTGATGCATTTAATGAGATTGACTTTGTTCTTGATTTCTCGAATGACTCGCTGATCATTATTCAAATGAATCAGATAGAAATGAATCTCTTTGAGAGAATCAAGTTGAATTAATTGATTTATTCAAATGAATCGAAGACGAGAATTCATTTTATCTTTCAGATCAACAATCAGTTGCTTTTCGTGATACTTCAGATAGAAAGATAATTGTTGTTGAAATCGTGCCTAGAATCTAATCACACTGCAGCGAGATAGTGCGTAGCTGAATAGAATGTTTGATCAATAGAGGTAGCTTTAACTAGAATATTAAGAATACAGAAGAAATCAAAGAGAGTTTCGAGCTGTATCTATAGTAGGGCAAAACAAAGAGAACGAAGCAGGTTTGCTCAAGTATCGAAAGCGCTAGAATAGAGTGTTGAGGCTAGAGGTTCAACATGAGTCAAAATTTCTAGAACTTGTTGACTAGAAAACTCTATTCAATCTCGACACACTCGTAACATTACCTTCTTCTCTTTAAAAGTCATGTTTCTATGACTTGTAGTGTAGTTCATAGCACTGACGTAGAATCTTGATGCCTGTCTTTCTATCAACCTTTCTATTGATTCAAATCAATTCGCCAAATGTCTATTGTAGCAGGCTCACTATGTGAGATAGAATGATCATTGAAGCAGACTCACTAGTTGCATGTGAACGTGAGGTAGATCGATTCACTGATAGGTAGAACGATGAGGGTAGATATGTCATCGCATTGACGAAGAATGTCATTGAAGCAGACTCACTAGTCGACTTGCTCATCGAAGAGGTCAACTATCGACTTGTCATTGAAGCAGACTCACTAGTTGCACATGAACGTGAGGTAGATCGATTCACTGGTAGGTAGAGCGATGAGAGTAGGTAGATCATTGCATTGACGAAGAGTATCATTGTAGCAGACTCACTATGAGAACGTCATTTGTAGTAGCAGACTCACTAATTTGATCTGACAACACAGATTGTTTTGACTCGCCTGATTCACGAGCTTGGTTCGAGGCGAAGAGGAAAAGAGATGAGTTGAACAGCTTATTTTCACTCGTCTGCTTCATGAGAATGAGTTGATTCTAGAGCAATTCACGAAGATTCTTTATCATGATTCTCTTAATCGAGTGAACTGTGCGTACTTAATGAGCGGTAGATTCTCTAGCAATTCAAACAGTCTCGTCGTTGATTCTATTGACCTTCTGATGTTGTTCTGTCTTTCGATTGCGTTGATCATCAGGTAAAACAAATTTCTTTATACTCGTTTCGTTGTTCGTCGAGTAGCTTGAATGAGTAATGAAATCGATATCATGTGGTAAACGAATTCTTAATATAATGTTGAAATCGTGCCTAGAATCTAACCACACTGCAGCGAGGTAGTGCGTAGCTGAATAGAATGTTTGATCAATAGAGATAGCTTTAACTAGAATATTAAGAATACAGAAGAAATCAAAGAGAGTTTCGAGCTGTATCTATAGTAGAGCAAAACAAAGAGAACGAAGCAGGTTTGCTTGAGTATCAAAAGCGCTAGAATAGAGTGTTGAGGCTAGAGGTTCAACATGAGCCAAAACTTCTAGAGCTTGTTGACTAGGAAACTCTATTCAATTTCAACACACTCGTAACAATTGTTGAAACTGAGTGTAAAACTCGCTGAACTTCTTTGATTCTTGAATCAAGTTGTAGTATTTTCTACAAAAGTTGACTTTCTTATCTGAATCATTGAACAACTCAGCTAGTTCTTTCAAAAGATCATTGATGATCTTATAGAAATTAACACAGTCACATTCGCGTCTAAATTGAGTGACATCAGCTGCATCATTGAATAATCTGAAATGTACATAGCTCAGTTTAACTCGTTCATTTGAAAAGAGATCAACGTTGATCTCTAGTTTATTTTGAATTTTGTCGTATCAGTTTTTTCAAGTAGAATTCTTTTCATCAGTAAATCAGAAAGAATCAGGTATTTTCTGAAATCTAGAACGCTCAGAGTAGATGAAATCAGAAGAAGTGATTTCTTTAGTTTGAAGTCTAGTCTTCAACTCTTTGATTTTGTCATCTCGTTGTTTACTCAGCTCATTGAGTCGATCTGTTTCTCTGTCAAGAATCATGCATTGAGTCTTTCAGTTTTCGATGAAAACAGAGAGTATTACTGTTTCAGCGAATGACTTGTTGTCTTCATTGATGAATGATTCAGCACTAGAGAATTTCGATGAATCAGTCTCAGAGATTTGAGAAAAGCAACTTCGAAATTCTTCGAAACGTTCTTCGATAGATAAACATTTTGACATGGTGAAATTTGAAGAAAGAACGAGGTTGAGCGAATGATGATGCTTGACAGTATTAATGAAGATGTATGATCAAGTGTTTAATCTTCAGAAAAGAATGTTGTTGATTAGAAGAGTATTTTTGGTTTGCGAGTTTTTTGAGTGATTCTCAAGCAATTCACGAAGATTCTTTATCGTCGATTCTCTTAATCGAGTTGAACAGCTTATTTTCACTCGTCTGTTTCATGAGAATGAGTTGATTCTCTTGATCGAGTGAACTTTGCATACTTAGTGAGCGATAAGTTGTCTAGCGATTCAAACAGTCTTGTCGTTGATTCTATCAAACTCTCTAGTGTTGCTTAGTCTTTCGATTGCGTTGATCATCAGGTAAACAGATTTCTTTAGACTTGTTCTGTCTGTACGAGTATGTTGAATGAATAATGAGATCAGTATTGTGTGATTAACGAATTCTTAATATAATGTCAGAATCGTGTCTAGATGAGTCAATCAGCGAAAGTCAGAGTTGAATAGTGCTTGATCTTTAGAGATAGCTATAACTGAATATTAAGAATACAGAAGAAGATGAGTACAAAAGCTTCTATTTAAGTAATATTCAGAGACTGCGCTAAGCTTGAAGGAAATGTGTTTGTGACACGAGTAGAATGTGATGTAGAAAGAAAGATGATGTTGAACAAAGAGATGTTGAGAAAAGAAAATAGAGGCTGAGTCAGATCTGAGCCAGATCTGAGCTAGAGGCACTGGCTAGTTCTATTCAGCCTTGGTACGCTCGTAACATCGAGAAGACGTTTGTTCACAGTATAAGTATGAACAGATATTCAGCAGAACATGTCGAGAGCAGACTGCAAGATGAAACTCACTGATGAACATAAGTGATTAATGATGTTGAGAAGACGTTCGTTCACAGTGTCAGTGAATGAAGATATTCAGCGAAACATGTTGAAAGCAGATTGCAAGATGAAATCTACTGTACATGAGTGATTAATGAAGTTGAGAAGATGTCTGTTCACAGTGTCAGTGAAAACACAAGTATGTATTCAGCAATGCATGTCAGAAGTATACTGTGTTACGAGCGTGCTCAGCCTTTTACTGAGACGCGCGTTCTCAAAGTAAGTCTAGACTCTATCGAGTCTAGCGCTTTTCTTTCTTCTGTACATATAGTCTTCGCATCTCGTAGACCTCGCTCTTTAGCTTTGAATTCTCGTTTACCTGATTTACCCTTCGTTTACCTGTATCTCTATGACTTGCTCTAGGCATGATTCTAACATACTGCTGAGAATCATGATTTTAACAGTGCGAGAAACGCATCTAGTGTTGAGACTGTGCCTAGATATTCAATTTAATCATGTCGTAAGTGAAATGTTTAATTCAATAGAGATAGCTATAACTAAGACTTTAAGAATACAGAAGAAAGAAGGTACAAAAGACAAGAAGAACACGCTCTATATAGTAGTTACTCAGATCGACGTTAGTCTCAAAGAAAACATGTTGAAACACAAGAAAGATGTTGATTTGAAAGATGTTTATGACACAAAGAAATGTGTTTGTCATAGAAATCTGTTGATCACTCGTAACACAAAGAAGTGTGTTTGTCTAAAAGACAATAGAAGCTGATTAGAAAATGCTAGAGAAGAAAAAAGATGCTGAATTATATCTGAGTCAAACCTGAATCAGATTTAGGTCAGATCTCAACTAGATTGTTGTTGAGATCGTGTCTAGAATCTAATCACACTGCAACGAGATAGTGCGTAGCTGAATAGAATGTTTGATCAATAGAGGTAGCTTTAACTAGAAAACTAAGAATACAGAAGAAAGAAGACGGTTTCGAGCTGTATTTATAGTAGAACGAACAAAGAAGCGAAGTAGTTGATTTGTCAGAGCTCAAATAGATGAAATGTTTCAGCATATTTCAATTCAAAACATCGTTGTTTCTTGTTCACATATTGAAATTTCTAAAGTCTATTGACTAGACTTTATTTCATTTCGACATGCTTCATAACAATTGTTGATTAGTTCTAATCAATTTTGACACATTCATAACATTACTTTTCTCTTTGAAAATTCATGTTCGCATGAATAAAACAAATGAAACGCAAATCTTCACTGTTTTTCAATTTAGTGTGACTTGTCTGAATAAAGCTTATGAAATTCAACTAGAACTTTTTTCAAACTTTTGAATTCTTCTTTATCAACATAGTATCATTCATCATCTTGATCTAGTTCTGTTCATTTGATCTTGTATTGTATTCAATCTCAATAGCATCTAAAGTTCAAAATGTCATATATCTTTCAATGATCATTGTTTTCAATTGTCAATGATTTAGAAGATTTTAAATGCTGTTCTGATAATGAGTCTTGAGAACAAGAACATAATAGTTTCAAGCTGAACATTGAATACAGCTGCTTCATGCTTATCAATAAATGAAGATGATAGAAGATCTCAACTTTGACAGTGATTTAATAAAGTTCTAGCTGTTTATCTTTCAAATCTTTACATGATCTAGTTGTCTTTATGTTTCTAGAGAATAATCAAATTCAATCGTCTACTTCATAGATGATGTCTTGTTTATGTTTATTGATTTGAGCTTCAATGATCTGCTTCGTTTTTTTCAATTGCTGATGATTGAAAATAAGAAGCTCTTTCATTTAAATGATAATATTGTCTGCTTTTCTAGCTTTAAGACGTTCACAAATTGTTTTGTAGTCAGTTGTATCTGAATCAAAACTCATTCAAGAGTGAAAACTCTTATTGAAGTAGAACGAAGTCATTGAGATGATCAAGAAGATATTGAAATTCTCGCTGAATTTCATCATGAAAAGTTATTTTGCTCAGTCATTCTGCATGTAGTTACAGTAAATTCTTGATTCGCGTTCAACATCTTGATTAGCTCATTTCGATTAATCATCAATTTCAGAATGATAAACTGTTAAGAAATTAGCTGTAATTCTTAATTACTTACAAAGACTCTGTCACATTATTGATATGAATTGAAAGTCTTTGTTTGAAACAATAGAACTAGATAAATCATGAAGTTGATAAATGTTTCATAGCATGATTCAAATCATTTCTTCGACTGAGATGTCTTCGTCTTCTCAATGACAGAAGACATAGTGATGTTTCTTGATGAGATGACATATGATTATGCAAATGATGTTATAATCTTCTGACAGAGATAGCTCAGTGATGAAGTTCATAACTATATCTTTTCAGCGTTTCTATGAAATTGAAAGAGAATGAAGAAGTTCATTGATACTATTTCTAGATGTCTTGCTTCATTGACAGGCATGACAGTTTCAAATGTAACGTTTAATCGTTGCTTGATAATCTGATCAATAGTAGAAACGTTGAACTAAATTGATAATTCTTCAATTATTAGAATGAAAGATGAAAGATTGATCATGAATTTTCTTTAGCAATTTTGTATGCATATTCTCAGAAACTCACAGTAGATCTTTTCTGAACAGAACGTCGTCAATGATCTTGCAGTGTCTCAATTCAATGCTATGTAGCTTGAGCTTGTTTTCGCTTATAACTTGTTTATACTCATTGCAAAACTCATTTGTCTTGTTGACATCTTTTACTCACTGATAAAGATCAACTTCAGATTCAATAGCTAGAATATCTACTCTATCAAGTGTCAGAATAATCTGATAGTAATCTTCAGTACGCTGAGTTGATTCAAAAATGTCAATCAGAAACATTCTGATTAAAGCATCAACTTTAGTGTTCATTTTGCCTGATTGAAAAATGATCTGAAAGTTAAACTTGAATAGAATGTCTAGATAATTGACTTGATGTCGAGTTAACTGTTTGTTTTTCATGAAGATCTTCAAAGTCTGATGATCAATGAACATCTGAATGAGCAGCTCTGTGTATTCTAGCTTGAGTCTTCAATGTTCAAAACATCGAATAATGACTAGTAATTTCTTGTCATAGATGTGATAATTGCATTCAGCGAGAATCATGCTCTTGCTGTAGAATGCTACTGAGTGAAGAACACTCTCATCATCATACTGTGATAGTATTTCATCTTTGACGTAGTCAGATGCATCAATTTTCAGAATAGTCTGTCGTTTTGAATCGAAATGTTGTAGAACTGAGATCGAGCTGACTTGTTTCTTTAGATCATTAAAAGCTTGAACACAGACTTCATTTTAAACAAAAGATGTGTTTTTTCTAGTCAGTTGAGTGAATGATTTGACTAGCTTCGAGAAGTTCTTAATGAAACGACGATAGAAGTTAATGAATTTCACGAAACTCTGAATCTCTTTTAGATTGATCAATGTAGCTCAGTTGACTATGACTTTTACTTTGATAAAGTTCATACAAAGATCTTGTTCTGAAACTATGACTTCTAAGAAGACAGTTTCTTCTACATTGAATTTGCACTTTCAAATATTTACTTGTAGATCAGCTTCTCATAAATGATCTAATATCATTTTGACATGTTGTTTATGTTCTCATTGAGTTTTGCTGTAAATCAGAATGTCGTTTAAATAAACTTGACAAAAGTCATTTAGAAAGTCTCATAAAACATCATTCATATACTGCTGAAATGAGACAGAATCATTAATAAGTTTAAAAGATAACATCTTTGATTTATATGCTTCTAAAGCGATGATAAAGATAGTGTAATTCTCACTATCAGAATGCATTTGCAGTTTGTTGAAAGTTGAAATGATATTTAATTGAGTCAGATGCTTGCAATCAACTATTTTGTTGATCATCTCATCTATGAGCGATAAAAAATAGCAATTTCTTTTGATAATAGCATTGAGCTTTCAATAGTTAACACAGAATCGTAGATTTTCATTTGCTTTCAAGATGAACAGAATGAGTGAGAAATATGAAGCTTTGCTAAAAATTATAAATTCTTTGAAAAGATTCTCGTTTAGATATTTCTTAACTTTCTGAAGCTTGTAGTGAGACATTCAATATGCTTGACAGCGAGATGATGTTGCATCACTAGTAAGCTTTATCTTATGATCATATGTGTTAGAAATCAGCATAGAGCGAGTCATATGAGTGTAAGATAACAAGTATATAAATGCTAAGAAAGAAAAGTATCTAGAAGAGAAGAATCAACTATTTATATGACTCAGAAGAACATAAGCTAACTCTGAATAAAATTGACTTCGAAACAAGTCTATGCTCTAGCGACGAGCGATCGACGATAGCTCTCAGAATAGTCATCAACATAGTCATCAACATAGCTATCAACGAAGATGCGTAGCTAGAATCGTAACAATATGAATGATGAGATGATAACTTGTCTGCTTGAGCTCGATCAAAGACATCTAGAAAATTCTGATATTCAGATGATAGCTTGACTTTAATATCTTCTAGATTCTGAGTTGTTTCATTGACTGAAAAGACGTTTATGACATCTAGTTCACATTGAGTATTGTAGACGATTTTTCTATCAATGTCTTCAATGAACATAGCAAAAATCTCTGTCTGATTCTTCTTTTTTCGTTTTACTAATGCTTGAAAAAAGACGACGTCTATGTTTTGAATCAAGAAAGACTCTTTCTGAACAAATGAAACTGAGCACTTGAGCATCTTAGAGATCTTGCTGTGAGCTGCTGAAAAGATCAAAGTTAATCGCGATCAACTTGAATGCTTTGTATTTAACGAAATCAAAAAAATCGAAATAGAAATATTTAATTGATCAGAAAATATGATAGTATCATGTCTCATGTTCAATAATATTTCATTTTTGTTCATTCAAAGTTTGCTCAATATGACTTCATGATGCTCAATATCAGCTATCAGCATTGACACAGTCAATTTCTTATGACTTTTGATCGTAAGATTGAGTAGAATCTTATGAGTAATAATCTTTTTAGCTAACTTCTCATCATAGTCTCATATTAACTTCTTTTTTGCTAGTAATATAAATTGTATTTCAAGTTTCTGACATACTTTATTGACTAGCTTGTCATGTATCAGCGTGTAGACAACGAAATCACTATCTATCAAAGAGCAAAGGCTGAAAGAATTGCTCTGAGAGATAAGAGAAGCATTGATCAGAAATGACTTTTCAAAATAGTTTTCTTTCAATAGAACTTCGATTTGACTGCACAAAAATATAATCTCTATTTCTTCAATGATTCTGAAAGAGATAGTTAGTTTTTTGAATCAAAATCGAACTCAAAGTTTGATGTAGATCAATCAAACTCATCATCTTCTAATGCATTAACTTTCAATCAATCAGAGCATTCTCTAGAAGTATGATCTGATTTGTGACAGATGAAATAAATTTCAGCTTGTAAATCAATGTCTTTGACGTTAGTTAAAATCACGTCATGCAACTTTGAATGATTGACAAGTGTAGTGACTTCGATCTTTCTATAAAGATTCAATGAATCTCATTTCTCAGCAAAGATGACTTGCTTTCTGACTTTGACCAAGAATTTCTTTTTCTTGATGTCATTCATGAATTGATGCTCATTGTTCAAATGAATCAGATAACTACGAATTTCGTTCAGAGATTCTGACTGAATCAACTGACTACTTCAAGCTGCATGAAGATGATAGACTATCTTGTCTTGTAAATCAACGATTAACTGTTTGTCGTGATATTTCAAATAAGAGAACAGACGCTGAAACATTGAATAGAATTCACTGAATTTGCTCTTTTCTTGAGTGAGATTAGCATATTTTCTTCGAAAGTTTGTCTCTTTGTTGAAATCATCATAGAGCTGAGCAAGTTTATTTAACAGATCATTGACTGTGACATAAAGATTCAATGAATATTGTTGATGTCAAGCTAAAGTAGTTTTGACTGCATCTTCTTCAATTCTGAAGTGAACGTAGATCAGAATAGCTTTATTGATATTAAAATGATTGACGTTGATTTTTAGCTTGTCACGAATCTTTTCTTGTCAATCATTTCAGATAAATTCTTTTTCATCAATAAACAGAGATGAATTTAAAAGCTTTTGAGATCACTTGAAGAAATTGAACAGAGTAAAAGAAAAAGAAGTGACTTCTTTTGATGATTGCAGTTGATGTTGCAATTCAGTCACTTGATTTTGAAACGTCTGATTTAATTGATTCAAGCATTTTTTGACTCTATTCATTTTCTCGAAACGAGACTTTCATATTTGTTCACTTGATATCTTGTCAAATAGCTCACAAGTTTTCACGTTTAAATCTCATTGAGTTTGAAGACTGTTTAAATCTTCTAAAAAAACTTCTGAGTCTTGTTCAACTCAATGTTGTAGCTGCTTTACATTTTTTATATCTTATGAAGTAGAAGTTTCATGAGATTCATTGAAAGTTTGAGAATGAGACAAAGAGTATTGATGTTTTTGTACGACATCGATTCTAAGATATTTCGATATGCAAGATGATAGCTCAGAATAAATGACTGAATCTGTAGTATCAGAAGAATAAGAACTTTGATTATTCTTGAAGAAATTGTTCACAGATGATTGAGTCATAGCAAAGAATTAATGATCGAGCAAAGAATGATGCTTGATAGTATGTAGTGAGATTGTTTGTTAAAGTGTTTAGTCTTCAAAGAAAAGTGTTGCTGATTTGAAAGAGTTTTTTGTGATTCTCAAGCAATCAACGAAAATTCTTTATCGTTGATTCTATTAATCAATTTGAACTAATGCTACTGACTGAGCGATAGATTCTCTAGCAATGCAAGATCTTAATCTCTTGATTCTATTGATTTCTTGATGTTGTTCTGTCTTTCAATGTTGTCAATCATCAGATACACAAATTTCTTTATACTCATCTCATTGTCAGTTGAGTGAATTTGAATGAGTAATGAAATCAGTATCATGTGATTAACAAATTCTTAAAGTAATGTTGAAATCATGCTTAGATATTCAATTTAATCATGTCGTGAGTGAAATGTTTAATTCAATAAAGATAGTTATAACTAAGACTTTAAGAATACAGAAGAAAGAAGATACAAAAGACAAGAAGAACATGCTCTATATAGTAGTTACTCAGATTGACGCTAGTCTCAAAGAAAACGTGTTGAAACATAAGAAAGATGTTGATTTGAAAGATGTTTGCAACACAAAGAAATGTGTTTGTCATAGAAATCTGTTGATCACTCGTAACACAAAGAAGTGTGTTTGTCTAAAAGACAATAGAAGCTAATTAGAAGATGCTAGAAAAGAAAAAAGATGCTGAGTCATATTTGAGTCAAATCTGAGTCAGATCTAGATCAGATCTTGACTAGATCATTAACTAGTTCTAATTAATTCTGACATATTCATAACATTTAAACAAAGTACATTTCTCAAGAAGTAGAATTTCTCAATTTGAATCAACAACTTCAAGAAGCACAGATGTTGAAACGTTGACTTATAGAGATTGCAACGTAGCTGAGAAACAGCTTAATTCTGTTGCTGAAACTGTTGATTGTAGACTGATCATCAAGTTGAGTTTTGATATCAATCTTCTGACTCGACTCGAGTACTTGATATCAATCTTCTGACTCAACTTGAATACTCAGTTTCAACATTCTGACTCGATCTGATATCGATCTTGAATCAATACTCGATTCGAGTTCTTGATTCAACTTGTCAAGAAATCGAATATGACGTCAAGAGAGTTAAATATAGAAATTTTTCCGGTTTTTCGCCTTTGCATTACCTTTTTGCATTACCTTTTTGGTAGAAAGTCATAAAGAGAAACATGAAGAAAAACATAAAGAGAAACATGAAGAAAACATGAAGAGAAACATGAAGATCGTTTGATAGAAAGCTTTGATAGAGAACTATGATAGAAAGCTATGATAGAAAGTCATGACGAGAAACTATGAAGACTGTTTGATAGAAAGTCATGAAGAAAAGTCATGAAGAGAAGTCATGAAGAGAAGTCATGAAGAGAAGTCATGAAGAGAAGTCATGAAGAAGAGCTATGATAGAAAGTCATAATAGAAAGTCATAATAGAATATCTATCTATCTATCTTCATGTCTTGACGAGTCGAGTCGAGAATTTCGAGTTGATACTCGATTTCAACTCTCTGACTCAACTTAAATAATCAGATCAAACATCTCAATTTGACTCAAATACTTAAGTTAAGAATTCTGACTTGAATCAAGTCTTGATGAGTCGAGTACTTGACTTGAACTCAAGTACTCAACTTGACGCGATCAGTCTAGTTAATTGCAAACAACTCATTTCACGTGCAATTGTCAGAGTACTGACAATTCATGAAATGATATACAACTTCAGTAGTAAATTCGTAGTTGAACTCATCAAGATCTTACAGCAAGAAAATGAATTTGCTGTGAGATTAAAAGCAGATGAAACGATGAGTATATGAAAGAGTGATGTCAAAGCTTGAACATTGAATAGTTAAGAAATGATAGAGTACAATGAATCATTGTATGTTTCAGAAGATCTTTCTGTCAGAGAAAAGTTATTGAAACGTCATCATGATGATTTGTTAGCAAGACATTTTGATGCTGACAAGATCAGTGAGCTATTAAATCGCAAATATTACTGAAAAAGTATGATCAAGAATGTCAAAGAGTATATAAATACTTGTGACATTTGTCAAAGAGTAAAGATGAAACATCATCTATCATATGATGAGTTGAGATCATTATCTCGACTCACAAATTCGTGAAAAGAAATCACTATGAATTTCATAACAGATCTGCCGTCTAGTAAATGAAAAGAAGTCATGTATGACTCAATTCTCATGATAGTTGATCATTATATGAAGATGATGCATTATCTGTCTACAAAAAAGACTTTGACTGTCGTAGAATTAGCAGAGTTGTTCTTTGAGCAGATTGTTCTAAGATATGAAATATTGAATGATATAATTATCGATAAAGATAGTTTATTTATCAATGCGTTCTGATCAGAGATCTGCTATCATGCGAAGATGAAACAATGACTAAGCATCGTCTTTCATTTGCAAACAGACAATCAGACAGAATGACAGAATTCAACGCTGAAACATTATCTACGAGTATATTGTTCAGAAAAGCAAGATGACTGAGCTACATTTCTACTTGTAGTTGAGTTCATGTATTATCAGATGAAGCACTCTTTGTTGAGCTGTAGTCTCTTTAAAATCATGTATGACTACAAGTTAATCTTTGACATACACATTGAGAATGATGCTATGAAAGAAAAAGTGTCAGCAGCAAAAAAATGCATTGAAATGCTGCAAAACATGCAAAACACATTGACGTAACAATGATAAAATGCGATCGATGTTCAGACAAAGTACTATAATTAAAAACATAAGTTTAAGTTCTTTAATGTTAATGATTTAATCATGCTGTCAGCAAAAAACCTGAAGCAGAAGAAGTCAAGCAAGAAGTTATTAAATAAGATGATAGAACTCTTTTGTATACAAGAACTCATAAATAAGCAGATGTATCATCTTGATCTTTCAATCATTTATAAAGTTCATTCTGTCTTTCATGTATCTCTTTTAAAGTTGTATAATCGTAGGCTAAATGATGACTCTATACTCAATTATCTTGTACTCAAGCTTATTAATGATGAGCAAGAATGAAAGATAGAAAAGATTTTACAGAAGTGAAAAAGAAAGAAAATCTTATATTATAAGATACAATGAAAAGAATATTTCATTGAATATGATCAATGAATATCGAGTGAAGATATGAAAGATGTCTCGAAGTTTATAGAAGCTTTTGAAACAAGGCTGAAACATGAGCGAAAAACATAATCACTCACTTTCAAGCATAAATTCATTATTAGAAAAGAAGAATCACTGTATTATAATAGTTTCGCCCTTTAATGAGATGATCACATATGTAAATCAACAGACAGAAGAAAAAAGCGCAAAGATGCTCAAACGCACTCAACAAGAGAGCGCAATCATCACGACACAATAAACATCATGCAATCATCACTTCATCAAACATCTTTCACACAAGACAAGATTGCAGACTTTTTCTTCTTTCTCATTGTCAGATTTACATTGAGACGTGAAGACAGAGATTTAAGAGACGACAAATTATGCTAAAATATATCAGAACAATTAGAAATGCTGACAAAATAATATATAATTGAGATTGAATGTATTACAAAGTGCTTTACATTCAGAATTTCTCTAACAATGTCATTGACAATCATCATTTCTTTGAGAATAAGCTTTTGAATCTTTAAAGACTTGAGTTTGTGAATTCTCTTGAGATGATTCTTTACACAAGTCGTTGTTGTTAATTTCTTGTAAAGAATTTTCTGATGAGCAATGAATGTTTTCAGAATGACGTTCTCTTCTTCATTCTTAATTGCACTATCATGAATATTTTGCAGATGAAAGAATTCATTGATAATCAAAATGCAGATGTCGAGAATCTAGACATCAAATCATGAGCGTTTAGCAGATGTATCAGATAAATATACTCACTGCAATACAGAAATCTTCATTACTTGCATAGCAAGCACACTTCTTGTACATTGTTTTTCTTTGAAAGATAACATCACACAGCAATGCTTTATTCTTAATGTGTAGAACTCAAGCACACTTTATACAAATCATTCTATTTAGAATTTTGAAATCAGCAATGTTTCTTTCGCTTATTCTCACAATTGACAGCTGAAAAGCATCAGTAACAACATCAAGAAGTGAAATAAGCGAATCTCATCATCATTCTTTGATTTCACAAAGTCTGTGAATTCAACAAGATTATTAACGAAGCATCAATGATCATTTCTTTTCTCATTGTCTTTCGAATTTTCTCTTTAATAATTGAGATGTACTTGAAAGTTTAAATAGTAGAAGCAATGAACTTTTGATCAGAATTTGATGACATCTGCATCATTACAAGTGATTCAGCATCAGTAGCATCAGCAGCGTCATGATTATCACGTCTGATCAATGTCTTTTGAGCAGACTTATGATACTGTTAGTTGCAGTAATAGTCGTGAAACTTCAAGTTGTGACATCACTTACTTTTGTAATAATCTTGACTCAATCATCAGTTGACTTCATCATCTTATGACTTTCTTTGAACGTCGCTGCGCATTCACGACTCATGATCTAGATCTTTTACTTTTATGATACAAATATACTCAAAGTTTGTCAAAAGTAATCATACAATGATAAAAATATGATCATGATTGAAAAAAGATGAAGTTGAAGAAAATAAGAAGTTAAGAAGAACTGAAAGAGTGATAAACAAATCAACAATTATTATTCACTCTTGTTTATGTTTTATTGTCTTAACAACATCATTTACTTGAAAGATAAACAATGTTTATGTGCTATTTACACGTCATCATTGCTGTCATTTACATCAACTACACATCACATATACTATTTATAATGTCATTTATACACATTATAATCAAAGATGAATCATCATTCAATCAAAAGTTTCTTTTTTTCTTGTTTTCTCACAAAGATTTAAAGGTTTTTATTGAGAGCTTCTAAAGTGAATCAATGAATGCACATCATCGTTTATCAAAGTAAATAAAGACATTAATTATTGAGATTGAGAATGAACTCACTTTGTTACGATTCTAGTCTTCATCTAGTCTTCGTCTGATTTCATTCTAATCGAGCCTAGCGAAAACCTGATCTAAAGATGATGTCATTGAGACTCTGCATCATATATGTAAAGCATCAACTCAATCGAGTCTAGCACAGAGCTGAGAAACACACATATAAGAATCTAGTTTCTTTCTGTAGATACTTTTCTTTCTTAGCATTTATCTATTAGTTAAATGACACTCATATGACTCGCTCTATGCTGATCTCTAACATTAGATAAATGCTAATCAACTACTCTGCTATCGACGTGTAGACGATACGAAATAACCTACTTCGTTCATTCAGAAAATTGTTACGAGCGTACCAAGGCTGAATAGGGCTAGTCAGTGCCTCTAGCTCAGATCTGGCTCAGTCTCTATTTTCTTTCATCAACATCTCTTTGTTCAACATCATCTTTCTTTCTACATCACATTCTACTCGTGTCACAAACACATTCTCTTCGAGCTTAGCGCAGTCTCTGAATATTACTTAAATAGAAGCTTTTGTACTCATCTTCTTCTGTATTCTTAATATTCAGTTATAGCTATCTCTAAAGATCAAGCACTATTCAACCCTGACTTTCGCTGATTGACTCATCTAGACATGATTCTGACATTATATTAAGAATTCGTTAATCACACGATACTGATCTCATTACTCATTCAACATACTCGTCTAGACAGAACGAGTCTAAAGAAATTCATTTACCTGATGATCGACGATAATTGAAAGATAGAACAACACTAGAGAATTGAATAAAATCAACGACAAGACTGTTTGAATTGCTAGACTACTTATCGCTCATTAAGTACGCAAAGTTCACTCGATTACGAGAATCACGATAAAGAATCTTCGTGAATTGCTCAAGAATCAAATCGATCGATAGATTCAACGATAAAGAATCTTCGTTGTTTGCTAGAGAATCAATCAAATCAATCAACAAACAAATCTCATCTTCTTTGTTGAAGATTAAACATCATTCTATACGCCTTTCTTCTTCAATCGTCAAGCATCGTCATTCATTCAACTCTCTTTCAAAACAAATCTCATCATGCCTAGTCGTTCGCTCACTGAAGAGCATTTCGAAGAATTTCGAAATCGTTTCTCTCAAATCTCTGATGCTGATTCATCGAAATCACGAACGAAATCATCAAGTGCTGCATCATTCATTCATGAAGATGACGAATCATTCGCTGAAACAGTAATACTTCTCATGTTCTACGAAATCTGAAAGGCTCGAAGCCTAGCTCTTGATGAAGAAACAAATCGACTCTACGAGTTAGATAAACAACAAGAAGACGAAATCAAAGAGTTGAAGACTAGACTTCAAGCTAAAGAAAACACTTCTTCTGATTTCACCTACTCTGAGCGTTCTAGGTCTCAAAAAATACCTGATTCTTCGCTGTTTACTGATGAAAAGAACTCTACTTGAAAGAACTAATACGGAAAAATTCAGAATAAACTAGAGATCAACGTCGACCTCTTTTTTAATGAACGAGTCAAATTGAGCTATATACATTCTAGATTATTCGATGACGCAGCTGAGATCACTCAAGCTAGACGTGAACGTGACTGTGTCAATCTTTATAAGATCGTTGACGATCTTTTGAAAGAGCTAGCTCAGTTGTTCGATGACTCGAATAAGAAAGTCAACTTTCGTAGAGAATACTACAACTTGATTCAAGAATTCAAGAAATTCAGTGAATTTTATACTCAGTTTCAACGTCTATCTTTCTATCTAGACTATCACGAGAAGCAACTGATCGCTGATCTGAAAGATAAAATACATTCTCATCTTTGATTCATTTGAGTAGATCAACTAGTTCAACCTGGTTTTCTAAAAGAAATTCGTTTCTACCTGATTCATTTGAATAATGATCAGCGAGTCATTCGAGAGATCAAGAACAAGATCAAACGCGTCAATGATCTTTCTAAGACTATCTTTCATAGAGCGACTGTTGTCACTCAGTCAGTCGATCACTCGAAGTCTGACCAGCTAAAGTCGCGCGACGCGGTTTTAACTAGCGTCAAAGAAGCAGACATTCTAGTCGAAAGCTGTTTCATATGTCATAAATCAGATCATAGCTCTAAAGAGTGTCTTGATCGACCTACTAGAATCAATGCAGTGAACAATGAATATGATCGCTTCGATTTCGATTCGAATTTCGATTCAAAAAACTAGTCATCTCTTCAAAAGTCATTGAAGAGATAGAGATTATATCTTTGTGCAAACTAGACGAAATTCTATCGAAAGAAAATTACTTTGAAAAGTCGTTTCTAATTGACACTCACCTCATCTCTCAGAATCGATCTTTCAGTCTTCGTCTTCTAATAGACAGTGATTCAGTCGTTTACACGATCATACATTCTAACCTAGTCGATAAAGTATGCGAGAAACTGGAAATTCAATCTATATCACTGGCAAAAGAGAAGCTAATAAGAGATTATGATGAAAAGATATCTAAGAAAATCATCACTCATAAAATTCTACCCAATCTCATCATCGAAAGTCATAAGAAATTGACTGTATCAATGCTGATAGCTGATATCGATCATCATGAAGTCATATTGAGTAAGCTCTGAATGAACAAAAACGAAATATTATTGAATATGCAAAACGACGTCATTGTTTTTCCGAATCAATTGAATACTTCTATTTCGATTTTTTCGATTCTTCTCAATTCAAAGCACTCAAGTTGATCACAGTCAACTTCGTCTTCTTCAATCACTCAAACTAAGATCTCTATGATGCTCAAACGACTCGTTCGAAAAGAGTCATTCTCAATTTGAAGCATAAACGCAGCTTCGTTCAAAATGCTGTTGAATCATTCAAAGAAGAACAAGATCAAAGTCTTTGCTCTATTCATGACGAACATCAATAGAGAAATCGCGTACAATACTCAGAACGATTTGAACGCTTTAAACGTCTCTTCAATCGATGAAATGACTCAGAATTTGAAAGATATTAAAGCAAAGCTGTCATCGAAATATCATGAGTTTCTAGATGTTTTTGATCGAGCTCAATCGAATAAGCTACTCTCTCATCGCTTCTATGATCATAAAATCGAGCTCATCAGTGATTCAACGCTTTCTCGCTGTCGAGTCTATCAAATGTTCTTTGTTAAACTTCTGAAAGTAAAGAAGTACTTAAATGAGAATCTGTCGAAGAAATTCATCACTTCTAGTCAGACTCTCTATTTCTTCTTCATTCTATTCGTTCTCAAAGCAAATGAAGATCTTCAATTCTGCGTGAACTATTGAAAGCTAAATGTCATTTTCAAAAGAAATAGATATTTTCTATCGCTGATAAATGAGATCATTGATAAAATAGTGAGTTGCAAGCATCTGACTAGATTGAACATCATATCAGCGTTCAACAAACTTCGAATGCATCTCGATAGCAAGAATTACACCACTTTTATCACTGCTTTAGAAGCATATAAATACAAGGTGCTATCATTTGAACTGACTAACGAATTGACCTTCTTTCAGCAATATATGAATGATGTTCTATGAGACTTTCTGAACGACTTTTGTCAAGCCTATCTAGATGACATTCTCATCTATAGCAAAACGAGAAAGAAACATAGAGATCACGTCAAACTAGTATTGAGTTGACTACGCGAAGCTGAACTGCAGATGAATATTCGAAAGTGCGAATTCAATGTAAAAGAGACTGTCTTTCTAGAAGTCATTGTATCAGAACTAGATCTTCGTATGAATTTCAGCAAAGTGACAGTCATAGTCAGCTGAATCACTTCGACCAATCTAAAAGAAATTCAGAGCTTCATGAGATTTGTTAACTTCTATCGTTGTTTCATTAAAAACTTCTCGAAGCTAGTCAAACCGTTCACTCAGCTGACAAGAAAGAACACGTCTTTTGTTTGAAACGAGATTTATGTTCAAGTCTTTGACAATCTAAAGAAACAAGTCAGCTCGACCTCAGTACTTCGTCACTTCAATCTCAAACGACAAGCTATTCTGAAGATCGATGCTTTGAACTATGTAAAAGGTGAAATACTATCTCAGTACGATGACGAGAAAGTTCTTCATTCGATGATCTTCTACAGTAAAAGCATGATTCTCGCTGAAATCAATTACCACATCTATGACAAGAAATTGCTAGTCATTATTCGATGCTTCGAACACTGACGACTCGAGCTGAAGTGCACTGAACTACTCATTCAGATATTCATCGATCATCAAGCTTTGAAGATCTTCATGAAAAATAAACAGTTGAGTCGATGACAAGTCAACTATCTGAACATTCTGTCAAAGTTCAACTTTCAGATCATCTTTAGATCAGGCAAAATGAATACTAAAGTCGATGCTTTAACTTGAATGTCTCTAGCGAACGTCTCTGAATCAGCTTAATGACTTGAAGATCGTTTTCAGACTATTCTGACCCTCGATAGAGTCGATGTTCTACTCGTTGAATCGAAAGCAAATCTCTATCAGCGAGTGTGTATGATCAATCAAACGAATGAGTTCTGCGACGAATATAGACAAGCTATGAACGAGAACAAGCTCAAATTTCATATCACTAAATTGAAGAACTGCGAAATCATTGACAGCGTTCTCTTTAGAAAAGACTTACTGTGAGTTCTCAAGAATATGCATATGAAACTGCTACAAGAAGTGCATGATCAACCTTCAATCTCTCACTTCGACAATAAATGAATCATCAACCTAGTTCAGCGTTTCTACTATTGATCAGATCATCAAGCTACTATTCGACGATACATTCGAAACTGTCATGCTTGTCAGCGAAGCAAAGTCTCTAGAAATAGCATCAATGAACTTCATCATTCTCTCTCGATTTCACAGAAACGCTGAAAAGATATAGCTATGAACTTCATCACTGAACTATCTCTGTCAGAAGACTATAACGTCATTTGCACAATCATATGTTGTCTCATCAAAGAACGTCACTATGTTTTCTGTCATTGAGAAGACGGTGACATTTCAGTCGAAGAAACGGTTTGAATCATGCTATGAAACGTCTATCGACTGCATGATCTACTCAGTTCTATTGTTTCGAATAGAGACTCTCAATTCATATCAACTATGTGAAAGAGTCTTTGCAAGCGACTGAGAATCACAGCTAGTCTATTCACAGTCTATTATTTGAAGATCGACGATCAGACGAAACAAGTCAATCAAGACGTTGAACGCGAACTTAGAATCTATTGCAATTACATGCAGAACGACTGAGTCAAATGAATATCTATGATGAAATTCAGCGACAATTTCAATATCTTCTCGACCATCTCAATGATTTCTTTCTACTTCAATAAAGAATTTCACCTTCGAATGAGTTTCGATTCAGATACGACTGACTACGAAACAACTCGTGAACAACTTGAAGCTAGAAAAGCAGACGATATTGTCATTCAAATCAAAGAGCTACTGAGCTTCGACCGTCAACAATTGAAAAAGACGAAGCTGATCATCGAAGTTCAGATCAATAAACATAAATGAAACGTCATCTATGAAGTAGATGACTGAGTTTGACTATCTTTCAGAAACGTCAAGACAACAAGACTCTGCAAAGATTTGAAAGACAAACAACTAGAATCATATCAGATCACTGTCAAAGCGAGAATCTTCTATCATCTTCATTTATCAGTCAGCATGAAGCATCTGCATTCGATGTTCAGCTTGAAGCTACTGCAACCGTATTCAGAAGACTCTCTATCAGAACAGCATGCAGAATTCTTCAGACTCATCATTATTGATGACGACGATGATGAACACTGAAAGATAGATGACATTCTGAACTTCAGACGCTATCGAGATTGAATACAGTACAAGGTCAAATGAAAAGATCTAGATAGAGACAATGAATGATACTATGTTGATAAAGATGAATTCGATGACTTCGAGAAAGTTTTGAACGAATTTCATGCGCTATACTCAAGAAAGTCACGCTAGTACCGAAATAACTCAATAAGAAAGCAAGCAAACGAGCGACATTCATGCGAACATGAATTTTCGAAGAGAAGAGTAATGTTACGAGCGTATCAAGGCTGAATAGAGCTAGTCAATGCCTCTAGCTCAGATCTGATTCAGCCTCTATTTTCTTTCATCAACATCTCTTTGTTCAACATCATCTTTCTTTCTACATCACATTCTACTCGTGTCACAAACACATTCTCTTCAAACTTAGCGCAGTCTCTGAATATTACTTAAATAGAAGCTTTTGTACTCACCTTCTTCTGTATTCTTAATATTCAGTTATAGCTACCTCTAAAGATCAAGCACTATTCAACTCTGACTTTCGCTGATTGACTCATCTAGACACGATTCTGACAAAAATTCGCAAGAAATTCTTTGAATTACTTTCATCAAAACACATCTTCAAATTTACTCAAATTTACTCAAATTTACCTATCTTTATCTTCAATCTCTTACAATGACACGCGACTCTGAATCAGTCGAGTCACGAACAGCTCGTCTGCTTAGAAGCACTGCTAGTAGACGAGTTTCTCTTATTTCTTTCAATGCTTCAGCGAAACCTCAGAATGTCGCTATCTCATAAAACATCAACATGAGTCAACAACTTCGTCAATGAACTATTGATCAGTCAGACGAGATCATCAAGATGCTGATCGAGCTAAGAAATCAACGAGACATGACTTTGAAACTCAACGAGCAGTGAATTGTTGTTCAAGTCGAACATGACAAGAGATTGAATCAACTAAAGATCAAACAGATGATCATAAACACTCTAGAAGAGACAAACAAACGCTATCGAGAGAAGATGTTGAATCTCAAGAATAAACTCAAAGAAGTATTGCATTCAGCGAATCAGTCTCAATCTCGCCAGTCTACGAAATCTCTACCTCGTCAATCTATTGAGAATCATACTCGACGTAAGTCATTCACTCTATTCAATAATGATCATCACAAGTCTTTCAAGTTTTTGAACTCATTTGTATTCATCGACGAAGATGAATCAACATGAAATAGCTGAAGAATCAAGATGAATGACAAGCTTCAGACAAATGTCGATCACTTCAATAATGAGAATACCTGTATTGTCTATGTGATATCTAAACTAAAAGGTAATGCTGCTGAGCACATCTTCGCTTGACGTCGACATGATGCTTCGCATTCATACACTTTGATCGATGAGCTATTTGAGCATCTGAAAGAAATATACGATGAACTGAATAGAAATCGAAAGTGTTGTCGTGAGTACAACGCTTTGAGACAAGCAGACAAGTCTTTCAATGTCTTCTACTTCAACTTTATGAAGCTATTCAGCTATCTCAATTATGATGATCGCATTCTGATGAATGATCTTCAGAATAAAATCAATAATCGCTTGCAAAACGCTCTATCAATCTGTTCAGAGAATTTTACTTCGCTCACTCGCTTAAGAATCTTTCTTCAAGATGTGAATAATAAACAGCGAGTCAACTATCAGCTACGCAGTCAGCTTCGCACTGTCATCGTCAAAGTCACTGTCGTACCTGATAAACGCGCTGCTATCTCATTGTCAGTGACGACTTCGATAATCGATTATGTTAAGTCTATTCTCTCTTTTATCTCTGAGTCAGCAAGATTGTCTATCATCTGCTATATCTGCAAGACTCTCGATCATTTGTTCAAGAATTGCTCTCAGAACAAGATCAACACTTCTGCATCTTGTGCATTCATCTCTTGTCTACATGAGATCGTCATTTCAAAGAATAAGAAGAATGAGAAAATGTCTTCTTTCAAGAATAGCGAGGCAAAAAACTAAAGACTTTCATCAAAGATGCGATAAAAGACGTGTTAATTTCTTTAATGATGAGCATGTCAGACGATTCTTTTGCTTCTGAATCTTTGACTACTGAATGTGTACTATCTAGTAATGAAATTAGTTACTCATTGAAGTCATTGATTGACATCGAAGCTACTGACTATTCGTTCATTGATGAAGTGATCGCGCAGATTGTTTGCAATCAGTTGCAAGTCAAATTTCTGACTTTGATCAAGGCGAAGTCAATACGAGAATTCGACGATCATTATGCAAAAAAGCTCATTACTCATGTCATTTATTCGAACCTGACTGTTCAGAATCATACGGTTGAAACCGCTTTTATGTTGATCACTTGATTAGATCAACATCAAATGATTCTTGAAAAAACATGAATGAACAAGATCAACCTAGTAATAGATATGCAAATCAATTTTCTTCAATTTTCGAATTTCAATTCTTCTATTTCGAAATCGATTATTCTACTCTCAAGTCATAGAACAATCTTGAAACAGAAAAGCTTGACTTCTACTCATATTCTGAAGAGACCTACTATCTTCGTTACACTCTCTTTCAGTCAGTTCAAAGAGAAGTCAGTTGAACAGTCAAAATCGCTTGACGCAGTTTTGCCTAGCGTCAACTCTAAATCAACGTTCAGTCTGAAACCAGCTTCTAGTTCAATGAACATATCAATGATAGAGGCAGCAGTCTATAGAATGTTAGTCAAATGATCAGACGTCAAGATCTTTGCTGTTATCGTCTTGAAAATTGATTGACTCATAACTACAGCTGAGAAAAAGCTCGAAGAAGTGAATCTACAGAAGCTTTCACACGTCGAGACTCTTGAGCAAGTCAAGGTCAAGCTTTTCTCTGAATATCATGACTATCTAAACGTGTTTGATCGAACAATGATCGATCAGCTATCATCTCACCGTTTCTACGATCACAAGATTGAGTTGATCGACGAGAAAACATTCTCTCGAAGCAGACTGTATCAGATGTTCAATCACAAGCTTCAGAAGATAAAGAAGTATCTGATTGAACATCTGAACCAAGAGTTCATTTTCTCTAGCTTCGCTTCATACGTCTTGCTCATCTTGTTCGTTGAAAAGAAAGACGATAGTCTGCGTTTCTGCATTGATTATAGAAAGCTCAATGCTTTGATCAAACGAAATCGCTATTCTTTGTCATTAATTGACGAGACTCTCGCTCAAATACAAGAAAGCAAGTACCTGACTTGATTGAACATCATTGTCACGTTCAATAAACTGCGAATGCACTCAGGTAGCGAAGATTTGACTATCTTTATCACTTTCTTTGATTCATACAAATATCATGTAATGCTCTTTGAATTAATCAACGAATTAACGTTCTATCAACACTATATGAACGACGTGCTGTTCAAATATCTTCATCAGTTTTGTCAGATCTATCTAGATGACATTATCATCTACAGCAAGATCTTGAAGAAACACAAGCAACATGTACGATTGATCTTGAATAGACTACGAGAAGCTGATCTACAGATGAACATAAACAAATGCAAGTTTCATGTTCAAGAGATCATCTTTCTAGAACTATTGATATTCATTGAAGAACTGAAGATGAATTCACGAAAGGTACAAGCAGTAGTGAAATGATCTACCCTCAATAATCTCACTCAGATTCAGTCATTCATTGACTTCTGCAACTTCTATCGACGCTTTATCAAGAACTTTTCGAAAATTGTTCGTTCAATGATTCAACTCACTCAAAAGAAGATCATATTTGAATGAAATGAGACTTGTCAGACTGCATTCAACCACATGAAGAGATGTATGACTGAGACTTCTATACTTCGTCACTTTGATCAGACTCGTAAGACTATTCTGAAAACTGACTCATTCAACTACGTAAACGACGAAGTTCTCTCTCAATATGATGACGAAGAAGTACTACATTCAATTGCTTTCTATAGCAAGAACATGTCTTCTGCTGAGTGCAACTACAAGATATACGATAAGAAACTGCTGATCATAATTCAAGCTTTTGAACACTGATGACTTGAACTGAAGCTGATCAACATTTCTATCAAGATGTTCATCGATCATCAAGCACTCACCTCATTGATGAAAGACAAAGAGCTGAGCAGACGTCAGATGCGCTGAATTCAGAAGCTAGCTGACTTCAACTTCAAGATAATGTATCGATCTGACAAACAGAACATTAAGATCAATGCATTAACTCGTTGAGCTGACTTCGTGCTCAGAGATTTTGATGATGAACGCGTTTGCTATCAATGAATCACTATTCTGACGTTGAATTGAATGAAGATTGCTGATCTAGAGAAGAACGTCAGCGAGTCAATCTATAAACAAGTTCTTGACGTAAATGAAATCGACGAGAATTGTACTTTACTTCGTGAAGCAAAGGTCAGAGACGAAGCACAATGCAAAGACATCAAGCTGAAGAATTGTCGAGTTCAGAATGAAATCTTATACAAAGACAGTCAGCTATGAGTTTCATTCAATGAACTTCTGCAAATGAATCTGATTCGTGAGATGCACGATCAACTCTCAATAGATCATCTCGATATTCTTAGAACAATGAAGATCATCAAACAAAACTACTATTAATCGTTCATGTGAAAGACAGTAGATCAATATATTCAAAACTGCTATGTTTGTCAATGATCAAAAACATCTAGAAATAAATCAAATGACTTGCTTCAATCTCTATCGATATTTGAACAGCGATGACAGAACATAGTCATGAACTTCATTATTGATCTATTTGATTCGTACGACTACAACGCTATTCTGACTGTCATTTGCAGATTGTTGAAAGAAAGGCATTATATTTCTTGCATCACTGATGATGAAGATATCACAGTCGAAAAGACAGCTGAAATGTTGCTTCAATGAGTATATTGAACTCACGATTTACCAAGCTTCATTGTATTCAATCGAGATTCTCAGTTCATCTTCATTCTTTGAAAGTCTCTTTGCAAACGGCTGAGCATTTCTCTTCAATTGTTCATCGTCTATCACTTTCAGATCAACGATCAAAGTGAACGAGTCAATCAGAATGTCGAGCGATATCTTCGTTTCTTCTGTTCATACATGCAGAACGACTGGTTCAAGTGACTATTCATGATTGAGTTTGCTGACAATAACGTCTTGTCTTCAGTCATTTCATTGATTTTCTTCTTCATGAACAAGAGCTTTCACCCTCATATGAGCTTTGACCCTGACATCATTGAGTATGAAAGCACTCGCGAATGTCTGCAGATTGCTCGAATCGAAGATATATTTGATCACATGAATAAGACATTGATCTTCGCTCGCGAAGCTCTGATCAAAACATGAGAGCAAATAATGAATCAGACTAACAAGCATAGAAAGAAGATCAATTATGAAATTGAATCAAAGATGTTTCTGAACGAACGAAACATCGTTACAGCGAGATCTTTCAAAAAATTGAATGACAAGATGCTCGACTCATTTCAGATCACTGACTCTGTTGACTCATTCTATAAGTTGAAACTATCAGAGACTATGCGTATACACGACGTATTTCATTCAGAGCTTCTTCGTTCTGCCGTTGATGATTCTTTGTCTGATTAAAAGAATGAATCTTTGAAATCAATAGTGATAAACGACGAAGACAAATGAAAGATCAATGATATATTGAACTTTCAATGATATCAAAGACGACTTCAATATTGAGTCAAATAAAAGAACTATGACAATGATCTCAACTGATATAACGCTGACAACGACGAATTTATGAACGCTCAAGAGATGGTTGACGACTTTCATACCAAATATTCAAGGAAAGCGCACTAAGAAATAACATTCATGCGAACATGAATAGTCAAGAAAGAAGAGTAATGTTACGATTCTAGTCTTCATCTAGTCTTCGCCTGATTTCATTCTAATCGAGTCTAGCGAAAACCTGATTTAGAGATGATGTCATTGAGACTCTGCATCATATATGTAAAGCATCAACTCAATCAAGCCTAGCACAGAGCTGAGAAACACACATATAAGAATCGAGTTTCTTTCTGTAGATACTTTTCTTTCTTAGCATTTATTTATTAGTTAAATGACATTCATATGACTCACTCTATGCTGATTTCTAACACACTTAAAAAAGAAGACAATTGTCATGATGAATTGACTCATAAAGATTAAATCAGAAGCTAAAGTCAGAAACTGAATTGAAAATCAGATCTGAGTTAGCTTTGAAACTTTATGACTTTGTCAAGACATCATTTAAACTACATCATATCTTCAACTTAATATATCATGAGTTATGTCGTGCTTAACTTGACAATGCTTGACAAACTCTTTATAGTCAATTGATTCTTTCGAGTTATTGAGAGCTTTTTAATAATTAACTTTATCATAATATATACACATTCTGTGCCTGCTTAGAATATCACATTGTCATATCATTCTTATAAATCTCATCTATTCATTTAGTAAACTCAATCATCATACTTGCGTGCATCACTTCAATAGTGATCATCATTATGTTGACATTGATGATCAGAAATTGATTGAGTCTTTTGCTTAAGTTTTGATACGCAAAGTTGCAAGACAAGCAGTACATTCTGCGTCTTCAGATTCTTTAACTGCTTGTGTACTTCGCTTATTGATTGTCAAGAAATATGATCTGTCTGTTCATTAAATTCTTGCGACTTAAACTTCTCATCTGCATGTTTGAATGCATGATTCTCAGATCTGTTCTGATAAGACAACGAATTCTCAATGTGAGAGAAGTTATCACTTCTTTTGATCATGCAACTTCTGATGAGTCGCTGCATGTTTGACATCTCTTACTGAGCAGCTTCATGCAAATGAAGCAATTAGAACTGTGAGACAACGAGATCTCTTTACGTGAAACTGCGTAGTAGAAGATAATAAGATAGCACTTTATTGATGATAGAACTAATTACTAAGAAACGAAAGTGAAAGTTTGCAGAGTTTTCATCTTCTGTCAAGTTGCTATCTTTATTCACTCGTTAACTTTCTTGATCTAATCTCATGAGTTAGTCTTGCAAACTGTTGAGATCGTGCCTAGATCATTCAATCAAAGAAGCTCGAGGCTGATATGTATGTATTGCTCTTTAGAGATAGCTATAACAAGACATTAAGAATACAGAAGAGAAAGAGTGCAAGCTCTTTTATAAATAATGGCTTAAGGCTGCGCTAGACTCGATACAGATGTGATGTAATATGTCAGACGTGTTTGTTTAAAAGAATGATGAAAGAAGTGAATGAAGAAAGTGCTGAACAACGAGAAGAAGTGCTGAGAATGGCTCGAAGAATTCAATAGGAATGCGCTAGGTTCAAACTAGGCATAGCGTCATGACTTGCTCTAATCAAATTGATTAGGGTTAAATCTGAACTCTGATCGATTCAGGCATGTTCGTAACATTATCTCTCTCTTCGAACATTCATGTTTGCATGAATAGAAAAGAAATAAAAGCAAAAAAAAATTCATCGTGTTTTCAATTTAGTGCAACTTATTCGAGTATAGCTTGTGAAATTCGTTCAGAACTTTCTTCGAGCCATCGAATTCTTCTTTATCGACATAGTATCATTCGTCGTCACGATCTACCTCGATTCATTTGACCTTGTATTGTAGTCTTTCTCTATATTGCCTGAAGTTCAATATATCGTCTACTTCTCAGTGCTTTTCATTCTCTTCAATGATCAATGATCTAGAAAGCTCAGAGTGTTGTTTTGATAGAGAGTTGTTTGATGAAGATCGTAGACACTTCGAGCTGAACACTGAATGTATATGCTTCATGCTTCTAGATAGCTGAAGGCGATAGAAGGTCTCAACTTTGGCTGTGATTGAATAGAGGTCGAGCTGCTTGTCTTTCAAATTCTTGCATGACCTAGTGATTTTGATGTTTCCGAAGACTAACCAAACTTGGTCACCTACTTCATAGATAACGTCTCGTCTATGCTTGTTCACTTGAGCTTCAGTGACCTGCTTGATCTTTTCCAATTGTTGACGATCGAAGGTAAGAAGCTCGCTCATTCGAGTGACAATGTCATCGACCTTTCTAGCTTCAATACGCTGACGAGTCGTTTCGTAATCAGTTGTATCTGAATCGAAACTCATTCGAGGGTGAAAGTCTTTATTGAAGTAGAAAGAAATCATCGAGATAGCTGAGAACGTATTGAAATTGTCACTGAATTTCATCATTGAAAGTCATTTAGCTCAGTCATTCTGCATGTAATTGCAGTAGGTTCGAAGTTCGCGTTCAACATCTTGATTAGCTCGTTTCGACTGATCGTCGATCTCTGAATGATAGACTGTTGATAGATTGACTTTGATCTTCAGTCGTTTGCAAAGACTTTGTCACATGGTCGATATGAACTGAGAGTCTCTATTCGAAACGATAGAACTGAGTAGATCATGAAGTCGATAAACGTTTCATAGCATGATTCATACTGTTTCTTCGATTGAGATGTCACCGTCTTCTCAATGACAGGAAACATAGTGACGTTCTTTGAAGAAATGACATATGATCGTGCAAATGACGTTATAGTTTTTCGATAGAGATAGCTCAGTGATGAAGTTCATAGCTATATCTTGCCAACGCTGCTGAAGAATTGATAGGGGCTGAAGCAAACCATTTGTACCATCTCGAGATGCTTTGCTTCGCTGACAGGCATGACAGTTTCGAATGTATTGTTGAATAGTTGCTCGATGACCTGATCAATAGTAGAAGCGTTGAACTAGGTCAATCGTTCGTCTAATGTCAGGGTGCAAGGTTGATGGTTGATCGTGAATATTTCGAAGCAATTTCGTATGCATTTGTTTCAACATTCATAGTAGGTTCTTTTTGAATAGAACGTTGTCAATGATTTGACAGTTCTTTAGCTTCGTGTCATGAAGCTTCAGTTCATCTTTGTTCATAGCTTGTCGATACTCATTGCATAGTTCATTCTTCTGATTGACTAGACGTACGCGTTGATAGAGATTAGCCTCGTATTCAGGTTCGGTTTCGAACTCAATCGATAGAATGTCTATTCGATTCGAGGTTAGTATAGTCTGAAAACGATCATCTATGCCTTTAGCTGATTCAGAACTATCGATCATCGACATTCTAGTTAAAGCATCGACTTTGATGTTTGTTTTGCCTGATCGAAAGATAATCTGAAAGTTAAACTTCGATAGAATATTCAGGTAGTTCGCTTGTCGTCGAGTCAGCTGTTTGTTTTTCATAAAGATCTTCAAAGTCTGATGATCAGTAAACATCTGAATAGATAGCTCAGTGTCTTCTAGTTCGAGTCGTCAGTGTTCGAAGCATCGAATGATAGCTAGCAATTTCTTGTCATAGATGTGGTAATTGCATTCGACTGAAATCATGCTCTTGCTATAGAAGGCTATCGAGTGAAGCACACCTTCGTCATCGTACTGAGATAGTATGTCGTCTTTTACATAGTTGAATGCATCGATTTTCAAAATAGCTTGACGTTTGACATCGAAATGACGTAGAACTGAGGTCGAGCTGATCTGCTTCTTTAGATTGTCAAAGACTTCGACGCAAACTTCGTTTCAAACAAAAGATGTGTCTTTTCGAGTCAGCTGAGTGAACGACTTGACTAGTTTTGAAAAGTTCTTGATGAAGCGTCGATAGAAATTGACGAAGTCGACGAAGCCTTGTACCTCTTTTAGGTTAGTAGATGTAGCTCAATTGACTATAGCTTTCACTTTGATAGAGTTCATGCAAAGATCTTGTTCTGATACTATGACTTCTAAGAAGACTGTTTCTTCTACGTCGAATTCGCACTTTCAAATATCTATCTGCAGATCAGCGTCTCATAGACGATCTAGTATCATCTTGACATGTTGTCTATGCTTCTTTTGAGTCTTGCTGTATATGAGAATGTCGTCTAAATAAGCTTGGCAGAAGTCATTTAGAAAGTTTCATAGAACATCGTTCATATATTGCTGAAACGAGGTCGAATCGTTTGTTAATTCGAATGATAGAACCTTTGATTTGTACACTTCTAGAGCGATAATGAAGGTCGTATAGTTCTCACTATCGAGATGCATACGAAGTTTGTTGAAAGCGAAAATTATATTCAGTCGAGTCAGATGCTTGCAGTCAACGATTTTGCCAATCACCTCATCTATGAGCGGTAGAGAGTATCGATTTCTTTTGGTAATGACATTGAGCTTTCGATAGTCGACGCAGAAGCGAAGGTCGTCATTGATCTTCAGAGCGAATAGAACGAGTGAGAAATATGAGGTCTTGCTAGAAGTAATAAAATTCTTTGACAGGTTTTCGTTCAGATATTCTTTGATCTTCTGAAGCTTGTAGAGTGACATTCGATAAGCTCGACATCTAGAAGAAGTGACATCGTTAGTGAGCTCTATCTTATGATCATATGAACGATGAGGTGATAGCTTATCGGCTTGAGCTCGATCAAACACGTCGATGAAATTCTGATATTTCGAAGGTAGCTTGACTTTGATGTCTTCTAGATTTTGAGCTGATGCATCGATGAAAGCGACGTCTAGAACGTTCAGTTCGCATTGAGTGTTGTAAACTATTTCCCTATCAATATCTTCGATCGACATAGCGAAAATCTCGATGCGATTCTTCTTTGATCGTTTAATCAGTGCATGAAAAGATGCAGCTTTCACACTGAACATAGAAAAGTTCTTTTTTGAAGCAGTAGAAGCTGATTGTTGAAGCACTTTGAGAGCTGAACTGATAGAAGAATTTGATGATCGTGATCATTTTGAGTGTGAAGCTCTGACTGACATTGAAAAAACAGAAATGAGAGCTTTTAATTGATTCGAAAAAACGATGACATCGTTTTGCATATCTAGTAGTATTTCATTTTTGTTCATTCAGAGCTTTTCTAATATGACGTCATGATGATTTATATCAGCTATTAACATTGAAACAGTCAATTTCTTATGACTTTCGACTGTGAGATTGAGTAGAATTTTATGAATAATGATCTTCTTCGTCAGCTTTTCGTCATATTCTCTTATTAACTTCTCTTTAGCTAGTCGTATGAGTTGAATTTCGAGCTTCTGACATATTTGATTGACTAGCTTTGTATGAATCAAGATGTAGATCGTCGAGTCACTATCTATCAGAGATCGTAGCTTGAAGAATTCGTCTTGCGAGAATAGAGTGACATCGACTAGAAATGACTTTTCGAAGTAGTTCTCTTCGATAGATGAAATTTCGTCGATTAAATTGCACAAAGAAATGATCTTTATCTCTTTGATGACTCTGAAAGAGATGACTAGTTTTTTGAATCAGACTCTGAATCGAAGTTCGAAGAATGATCAAACTCGTCATCTAATGCATTAATTCTGAAAGGTCTATTCAAGCACTCTTTAGAAGTATGATCAGACTTATGACATAGAAAGCAGTTTTCGATTAGTAAGTCATTTTCTTTGACGCTAGTCAAAACAGCGTCGCGTGATTTTGACTGGTCAGTCACCTTCGTTTCTATGATTCTACGAGTAGCTTTGACTGATTCTTCAGCGAAGATGATCTGTTTAGTTGTTCTAGCTTTGATCATTGCTTCTCTATTCTTGATCTCTCAAATAGCTCGTTGATCGTTATTCAATCGAATGAGGTAGAAACGAATTTCTTTCAGAGTACTGAGTTGAATCAATTGAGTTACTCAAGTGAATCGAAGTCGAGAGTTTATTTTATTCTTTAGATCGATGATCAGCTGTTTTTCTTGATAGTCTAGGTAGAAGAATAGTCGTTGAAATTGAGTATAAAACTCGCTGAATTTCTTCTGTTCTTGAATCAAGTTGTAGTAGTTTCTACGAAAGTTGACTTCTTTATCTGAATCATCGAACAACTGAGCTAGCTCTTTCAAAAGCTCATCGACGATCTTGTATGAGTTGAAACAGTCACGTTCGCGTTTTGACTGAATGATCTCAGCTGCATCATCGAATAATCTGAAATGTACGTAGCTCAGCTTGGCTCGTTCACTTGAAAAGAGGTCGACGTTGATTTTCAGCTTGTTCTGAACTTTTTCATATCAGTTCTTTCAGATAGAGTTCTTTTCATCAGTGAACAACGAAGAATCGAGTATTTTCTGAGACCTAGAACGCTCAGAGTAGATTGATGATGACGGGGTAACCTCTCTAGCTTGTAGCCTAGCTTTCAGCTCTTCGCATCGTTTCTTCAAAGCTTTCATAGTCATAGAAGATGTTATGATTTCAGCGAATGAGTCGTTATCTTCAACAATGAAGAATGAAGCTTCGAAACGCTCTTTGAAGAGACGAGACATGATGAAGAAGAAAGAAGAGATTGAATTGAACGAGTGTTTTTTAAAAGAAAGAGATCGAGCGAAGAGTGATGCTTGACAATAGAAGGTGAAGTCATTTTTGTTGTTTGATTTGAGAGTTGATTGATTCTCTTGATCGATTTGATTCTCTAGCAATCAACGAAGGTTCTTTATCGCTGATTCTATTAATCGAGATGAACGATGCGTACTTAATGAGCTGTAAGTCGTCTAGCAATTCAACCAGCCTCGCTGTTGATTCTATAGATTCTCTAGTGTTGTTCTGTCTTTCGATTGCGTCGATCATCAGGTAAACGAATTTCTTTAGACTCAATCTGCCTGAACGAGTATATTGAACGAGTAATGAGTATCTGTATCGTATGGTAAACGGGATTCTTAATGTAATGTTGAGATCGTGCCTAGATCATTCAATCAAAGAAACTCGAAGCTGATATGTATGTATTGCTCTTTAGAGGTAGCTATAACAAGACATTAAGAATACAGAAGAGAAAGAGTGCGAGCTCTTCTATAAATAATGGCTTGAGACTGCGCTAGGCTCGATACAGATGTGATGTAATATGTCAGACGTGTTTGTCTAAAAGAATGATGAAAGAGATGAATGAAGAAAGTGCTGAACAACGAGAAGAAGTGCTGAGAATGACTCGAAGAATTCAATAGGGATGCGCTAGGTTCAAACTAGGCATAGCGTCATGACTTGCTTTAATCAAATTGATTAGAATTAGATCTGAACTCTGATTGATTCAGGCATGTTTGTAACACAAACATGCATCATTCATAGTTGATGAAATGCGTTCTCACAGCTGATCAGAATGTCAGACGTTAAGTCAGTTGAAGCAAATGATGATCAAAAGTTATATCAGCATCAGATGCTATTGTTAGAAGATAAATTTGAGTTGCAGTCAATAAAAGCTGATCAAGAAGATGATCAAAAAGCTGATTAAAATCTGATTCAGATTTTGCTCAGATCTGACTCAGATTTGAAACAAGAATCGAACGTTAATGAAGATTCAATCGAAGAAATGATTTCTATTCAGAATCAAATTATAGTTGAAAATCAAACGAATCAACTGTGCTTTGATATTCAAATAGTCATGAAACAGAACAGAAGAACTTATAAAAATATTAATCTAAATAATTGCAAAGTACTTGATGAAGTACTCTGAAAAGATGATAAACTATGAGTATCTCAGTCAATAATCACTCAATTAATAAGAAAAGCACATGATCTTTCAATCAGTGATCATTCTGACATGAATTGAACATTAAACTTGTTGAAACAATCATATTGCTGATCGAAGATGAGAACAACAATCAAATGCTACATTCAAAACTGTTACGTTTATCGTAGATCAAAAGCATCGAGAGATCAAATCAATGAACTGCTGAAGTCATTGTTCATGCTTAAACAACGTTGACAAAACATATTCTTGAACTTTATTATCAATCTATCAGAAAGTGATGAAAGCAACGCGATTCTGACAATCATAGATTGATTGTTTAAGAAACAACACTATATATCATGTTAATCAGATGACGAAGAAATCTTCGCAGAATAAACAGTTAAGCTGCTGTTGATATGAGTCTTCAGAATTCATGAACTATCAAGATCAATAGTGTTCAATCATGATTCTCAATTCATATTGATTGTCTGAACATCTCTTTGTCTGAGACTCAACATCAAGATGAAACTATTCATCAACTATCATTTGCAGATCGATGATCAGACAGAAAAAGCGAATCAGAATGTGAAATAATATCTACGAAGCTATTGCTTATATATGCAAGATGATTGATTCACCTGATTATTTATGACTGAATTCATTGATAACAATGCTATTTCATCATCAATTGAACAGTCAGCGTTCTTTCTGAATAAGAACTTTCACTCTCATATAAGCTTCAATTTGAATTCAACTGAATATGAGATTACTCAAGCTAGAATCGAAGTGAGTAAAGTGAAGAATATATTCAAACATATAAAATGATCACTAGCATTAATCAAGCAAGCATTAGCAAGAGTCAGAATCACAATGAAGAAACAGATTGATAAACATAAAAAAGAAATGATTTACAAGATAAATAACATGATGTTTCTGAACTCAAGAAACATCATGATCTTAAGATCATTAAAGAAAGTAGATGATAAGATGCTAGAATTCTTCAAGATTTTGATCAAGATCAAACATGCATATCAATTGAAACTGTCATTGACTATGAAGATTCATTCGAAGTTTGCATCAAGTCTGCTGCAACTAAATTCAAAAAACACTTTAGAAAAACAATAAAATGAGTTATCTGATTCTATAATGATTGAAGACAAAGATGAATGAAAAGTGAAGAACATATTGAACTTCAGACACTACGAACAAGATAAACGACTACAATATCATATCAATTGAAAAGAATATGATGTTGATTTACATTGATACAACGTTGATGAAAGTGAATTCAAAGATTGCTTGAAAGTTATCAATGACTTTCATGAACATTATTTGAACAAGTCAAGATAGAAATCAACTCAAGAAAGATCGACTGAACTGCAACAATGAAAACATTGTTAAATGAAGAGAAAGAGTAATGTTGTGAGCGTGTCTTGTTACTCTGAGTTAGTCTAACATAAATCATGTTAAACTATCATAAACTAGTACAAAGCTGATGTTGACACGCTAGTGATCTAGCGCGCCTTCGTGAGTATAAGACTCTCAACGTGTTTCATCTTCTTTTTTCTTTAGCTTTAAACTTCTAGTTAGAATACACTCATAACATTTAGTGCTTCATATGTAGTATATTCAGAGCTTCATATGTAGTATATTCAATGCTTCATATGTGATCTATCTAGTGTCTCTTATGCGACTTACTGAATAGATCGTATATACTACATATGAAGCACTGAATAGATTGAACATGAAGCACTGAATAAACTACATAAGAGACACTGAATAGATTGCATATGAAGCATTTAATATACTACATATGAAGTACTCGATAGATTACATATGAAGCATCGAATATACTACATATGAAGCACTGAGTACGTCACATATAAAGCTTTGAATATACTACATATGAAGCATTGAGTACGTCACATATGAAGCATTGAATACACTATATATGAAGCACTGAGTACATCATATATGAAGCACTGAGTACATCACATATGAGACACTGAATATACTATCTACATATGAAGCACTGAGTAAATCACATATGAGACACTGAATATACTATGTATGAAGCACTGAGTAGATCACATACGAAGCACTGAATATACTACATATGAAGCATTGAGTAGATCACATAAGAGACACTGAATATACTATCTACATATGAAGCACTGAGTAGATCACATATGAGACACTGAATATACTATGTATGAAGCACTGAGTAGATCACATACGAAGCACTGAATATACTACATATGAAGCATTGAGTATACTACATATGAAGCATTGGGTAGATCACATAAGAGACACTGAATAGTCGTATATGAAGCACTAGATAGGCCACATATGAAGCACTGAGTAGATCACATATGAAGTATTGAATATATCACATATAAAGCATTGAATATACTACATATGAAGCACTGGGGGGGCAGTGAGGTTGATTCTACATATCTGGTTCTTATTTTGCACTTTCGCTAATTTTGATGAGCTCTCGACAAATTCAAAAAAAACGATTCAGATTTTGCATACAACAATATGTCATTCAATTGATTACAACGTGACATGAAAGTCTTGATTTCATTATCTTATATCTACTTACTTTCAAGTTAGTTTTTAGTGTGTCAATCGAGCATAAACAATTCTAATTTTAAATTGAGTTTCGAAAGTAAACAAATAAATCACATTTCTATTCAACAGAATTACTATTAATTCTATCTCATTACACATCATTTATCATGTTTAATAAGAAGAGATTTACAAAGAGAACAGCTAAAACTGAAGTCTTGCGAGTCAGCAAGTCAGATCATCAGCAAATTTCTTCAACAATTAGATCTGCAGTCATGATTCTGAGCAAAATCTCAGAAAACTCTTTACTTTCTATTGAAAAATCTCTAGATCTCACGTTGAATACAGTGCATTATATAGTCAAAGATGCAAAGAAGAAAGCTGAAGATAACAATTGAAAGCTTGTTGATCAACGCAATTTCGAAGATGTCTTGCAATCAGATAAATCTTATGCTCTCTTTGTTGAAAAAATCAATTCTCTATGCGATTATGTAGTAGAAACACGAGAAAACAGAAATAAATCAGCAAAAAAACACATTATTGAGCTTAATCTGTTTATTTCAAAATCTATCTTTGCTCAATACATGTATGACAGAGATTATGCATGTAGAAAATACAGATGAAAGACTTATTTAAAAAAGAGACATAAGATAGCTTGCAAGATCTTTGCAGAGAACTATTTACTGTTAGAAGTCGATCTAAAGCAAGTCATAGAAGTGTCATTTAACTAATAGATAAATGCTAAGAAAGAAAAGTATGTACAGGTAAGAACTTGAGTTCTTATATGTGTTCTTCTCAGCTCTGTGCTAGACTTGAAAGAATTGATGTCTTACACATATGATGCAGAGTTTCAATGACATCACTACTAGCTTGAATGCTCACTAGACTCAATTAGAATGAAACTCAGATTAAAGCTAGAAAGAATAGACAAAGACTAGAATTGTAACATTTACTCTCTTTCTTGACTATTCATGTTTGCATGAATGTTTTTCCTAGCGCGCTTTTCTTGAATATTTGATATGAAATTCATCAATCATCTCTTGAGCATTTATAAACTTGTCGTCGTCAACGTTATATCAGTTGAGATCATTGTCATAATCATTTCATTTGACTTTATATTGAAGTCATCTTCTATAGCATCAAGAGTTCAGTATATCATCGATTTTTTATTCGTCTTCATCGTTTATCACTATTGATCTCGAAGATTCATTCTTTTGATCAAACAGAGAATCATTGACGGCAGAACGAAAAAGTCTTGAATGAAATACATTATGTATATGCATAGTCTTGAGTAGCTTCAACTTATAGAATGAGTCAACAAAGTCAATAATTTGAAATGAGTCAAGCATCTTGTCATTCAATTTTTTGAAAGATCTCGCTGTAATGATGTTTCGTTCATTCAGAAACATCTTTGATTCAATTTCATAATTGATTTTCTTTCTATGCTTGTTAGTCTGGTTCATCATTTGCTCTCATGTTTTGATCAGAGCTTCGCGAGCGAAGATCAGTGTCTTATTCATGTGATCAAATATATCTTCAACTTAAGCAATCTGCAGACGTTCGCGAATGCTTTCATACTCGATGTTGTCAGAGTCGAAGCTCATATGAGAGTGAAAGTTCTTGTTCATGAAGAAGAAGATCAAGAAAATGACTGAAGACAAGACGTTATTGTTGACAAACTCAATCATGAGTAGTCACTTGAATCAGTCATTTTGCATGTATGAACAGAAGAAATCAAGATATCGCTCGACATTCTGATTGACTTGTTCGCTTTGATTGTTGATCTGAAGATGATAGATGATGAACAATCAAAGAGAAATGCTCAGTCGTTTGCAAAGAAACTTTCAAAGAATGAAGATGAACTGAGAATCTCAATCGAATACAATGAAGCTTGATAAATCGTGAGTTCAATATACTCATTGAAGCAACATTTCAGCTGTCTTTTTGACTGTGATATCTTCATCATCAGTGATGCAAGAAATATAATGTCTTTCTTTCAACAGTCTGCAGATGACAGTCAGAATAACATTGTAGTTGTACAAATCAAATAGATTAATAATGAAGTTCATGACTATGTTCTGTCATCGCTGTTCAGATATAGATAGAGATTGAAGCAAGTCGTTTGATTTATTTCTTGATGTCTTTGAACATTGACATACGTAGCAGTTTCAAATATATCGATCTATCGTTTTTCACATAGAAGATCAATAGTAATTTCGCTTTATGATCTTCACTGTTCTAAGAATTTCAGAATGATCAATCGACGACTGATCATGTACTTCACGAATCAGATTCATTTGTAGAAGTTCATTGAATGAGACTCATAGCTGACTATCATGAAACAAGATTTCATTCTGAGTTCGACAATTCTTCAATTTGATATCTTTATATTGTGCTTCGTCTCTTGCTATTGCTTCGCGAAGTAGTGTACAATTCTCGTCAATTTCATTCACGTTAAGAACTTGTTTATAAATTGATTGATTATTATTCTTCTTTAGATCAGCGATCTTCATTTGATTCAATGTCAGAATAGTAGTTTTTTGATATCAAACACGTTCATCGTTAAGATTTCTAGACACGAAGTTAGCTTGACGAGTTAATGCATCAATCTTAATGTTCTGTTTGTCAGATTGATACAATATCTTGAAGTTGAAGTTAGCTAGCTTCTGAATTCAACGCATCTGTCATTGACTTAGCTTCTTGTCTTTCATCAATAAGATGAGCGCTTGATGATTGATGAACATCTTGATAGAAATGTTGATCAGCTTCAGTTCAAGTCATCAATGTTCAAAAGCTCAAATTATGATCAGCAGTTTCTTATCATATATCTTGTAGTTGCATTCAGCAGAAGACATGTTCTTGCTATAAAAGACAATCAAATGTAAAACATCTTCGTCATCATATTGAAACAGAACTTCATCGTTGATGTTAGAGATCTGCCTAGAGCGAGTCAGATAGAAATGTCATTTAACTAGAAGATAAATGCTAAGAAAGAAAGATAGCTACAGAAAAGAAGCTGGCTACATATGTGTGTTTCTCAGCCGACGCTAGACTCAATAGAGACTAGTCAAGGTGACGAAGCGAGAATAGGTCTGACAAGGCTAGAAGACTGAGTCTGGCAAGGCTAGAATCGTGACATTACTTTCTCTCTTCGACGATTCATGTTCGCATGAATGTATTTTCTGCTCGGCTCGATTGATTGCTCAATCATGATTTTACAGGCTCAGACCTGTTAAATCGTGATTGATTGAATTGTCAATTAGCGCGATTTGTTCAAGTATCGAATATGAAAATCGTCAACGACCTTCTGAGTGTTCATAAATTCGTCATCATCAGCGTTGTACCAATTGAGATCATTGTCATAGTCATTTCATTTGACTCTATACTGAAGTCGTCTTCAATATCGACGAGAATTCAATATATCATCTATTTTTCACTCGTCTTCGTCGTTTACCACTATTGAATCTGAGGGTTCGTTCTTTTGATCAGGCAAGAGATCGTCGACGGCAGGACGAAGCAGGTCAGGATGAAATACATCATGAACATGCATAGACTTTGATAATTTCAGTTTATATGAAGAGTCGACGAGATCTAGATTGGTGAAAGAATCGAGCATTTTGTCATCTAGCTTCTTGAAAGATCTCGCTGTAATGATGTTTCTTTCATTCAGAAACACTTTTGATTCGATCTTGTAATCAACTTCTTTTCTATGCTTATTGACTTGTTTCATCATTTGTTCCCGTGTTTTGACTAGCGACTCGCGAGCAAACTTCAGTGTTTTGTTCATATGTTCAGATATATTCTCGACTTTAGTCATCTGCAAGCGTTCACAAGAACTTTCATATTCGATGACATCGAGTTCAAAGCTCATACGAGAATGAAAGTCTTTGTTTAGAAAGAAAGAGGTCGAGAAGATGACTGAGAACAGAGCATTATTGTCGACGAACTCGATCATGAATAGTAGCTTAGTTCAGTCATTCTGCATGTACGAACAGAAGAATCGAAGGTATCTTTCAACGTTCTGATTGACTCGTTCACTTTGATCGTCGATCTGAGAGTGGTAGACTGTGAAGAGTCAAAGGTTAATGCCTAGTCTTTTGCAAAGCGACTTTCATAGAATGAAGATAAATTGAGAAGTTGATGTTTTGAATTGATGTTTTTTGATGAGTGAAAATTCAAAGAATTTCTTGTGAATTTCAGGTAATAATTGAGTGCTTTATTCAAAGAATTTCTTGCGAATAGAATGGTGAAAATGAGTGTAGAACCGAAGAATTTCTTGCGGTCTAAAATGATGGTGCAAATTTGAAGAATTTCTTGCAAATTTTCCTTACTGAATAGGTTGTTTCGTATCATCTATTCATCGATAGCAGAATAGATGATGAGCATTTATCTAATGTTAGAAGCCTGCCTAGAGCGAGTCAGATAGGGGTGTCATTTAACTAGAAGATAAATGCTAAGAAAGAAAGGTAGCTACAGAAAAGAAGCTGGCTACATATGTGTGTTTCTCAGCCGACGCTAGGCTCAATAGAGACTAGTCAAGATAACGAAGCGAGAATAGATCTGACAAGACTAGAAGGCTGAGTCTGACAAGACTAGAATCATGACAGTTGACGTAGTCAAATGAGTCAATTTCAAGAATGAAATCGCAAGTCTGATCAAAGTGATGAAGTATAAAAGTCTCAGTCATACATCTCTTCATGTGATCGAATGCAGTTTGACAGACTTTGTTTCATTCAAATATGATCTTCTTTTGAGTAAGTTGAATCATTGAATGAACAATCTTCGAAAAGTTCTTGATAAAGTGTCGATAGAAGTTGCAGAAGTCAATGAATGACTGAATCTGAGTGAGATTATTGAGAATAAATCAATTCACTATTGCTTGTATCTTTCGTGAATTCATCTTAAGTCTCTCGATTGACATCAAAAGTTCTAAAAAGATGGTTTTCTGAACATGAAACTTGCATTTATCGATGTTTATCTGTAGATCAGCTTCTCATAGTCTATTCAAGATCAATCATACATGTTGCTTATGTTTCTTCAAAGTTCTGCTGTAAATGATAATGTCATCTAAATAAATCTGACAAAACTGATGAAGATATTTGAACAGCACGTCGTTCATATAGTGTTGATGAAACGTCAATTCATTGATTGATTCAAAGAGCATTACATGATATTTGTATAAGTTAAAGAAGATGATAAAGATAGTCAAATCTTCGCTATCTGAATGCATTCGCAGTTTATTGAATGCAGCAATGATGTTCAATCAAGTCAGATATTTGCTTTCTTGTATACAAGCGAAAGTCTTGTCTATCAAGAACAAAGAGTAGTGATCTCGTTTGATCAAAGTGTTGAGCTTTCTGTAGTCAATGCAGAAACGCAGACTTTCGTCTTTCTTTTCAGCGAACAAGATGAGCGAGTGTCAGAATCGTGTTTAAATGAGTCAATCAGCGAAAGTCAGAATTGAATAGTGCTTGATCTTTAGAGATAACTATAACTGAATATTAAGAATACAGAAGAAGATGAGTACAAAAGCTTCTATTTAAGTAATATTCAGAGACTGCGCTAAGTTTGAAGAAAATGTGTTTGTGACACAAGTAGAATGTGATGTAGAAAGAAAAATGATGTTGAACAAAGAGATGTTGAGAAAAGAAAATAGAGACTGAGTCAGATCTGAGTCAGATCTGAGCTAGAGACACTGACTAGCTCTATTCAGCCTTGATACGCTCGTAACATTACTTCTCTCTTCAAAAATTCATGTTCACATGAATGTCGTTCATTTGCTTGCTTTCTTATTGAGTTATTTCGGTACTAGCGTGACTTTCTTGAGTATAGCGCATGAAATTCGTTCAAAACTTTCTCGAAGTCATCGAATTCATCTTTATCAACATAGTATCATTCATTGTCTCTATCTAGATCTTTTCATTTGACCTTGTACTGTATTCGATCTCGATAGCATCTGAAGTTCAGAATGTCATCTATCTTTCAGTGTTCATCGTCATCATCATTAATAATGATGAGTCTGAGAGATTCTGCATGCTGTTTTGATAGAGAGTCTTCTGAATACGATCGCAGTAGCTTTGAGCTGAACATCAAATGCAGATGCTTCATGCTGATTGATAGATGAAGATGATAGAAGATCTTCGCTTTAACAGTGATCTGGTACAATTTTAGTTGTTTGTCTTTCAAATCTTTGCAGAGTCTCGTTGTCTTGACGTTTCTGAAAGATAATCAAATTCAGTCATCTACTTCATAAATGATGTTTCATCTATGTTTATTGATCTGTGCTTTGATGATCAGTCTTGTATTTTTCAATTGTTGATGATCGAAGCTCAGTAGCTCTTTCATTTGAATGACAATATCATTTGCTTTTCTAGCTTTCAGTCGTTCATGAGTAATTTCGTAGTCAGTCGTATCTGAATCAAAACTCATTCGAGAGTGAAAATTCTTATTGAAGTAGAAAGAGATCATTGAGATGATTGAGAAGGTATTGAAATTGTCGCTGAATTTCATCATAGATATTCATTTGACTCAGTCGTTCTGCATGTAATTGCAGTAGGTTCTAAGTTCGCGTTCAACGTCTTGATTGACTCGTTTCGTCTGATCGTCGATCTTCAAATGATAGACTGTGAATAGACTAGCTGTGATTCTCAGTCGCTTGCAAAGACTCTTTCACATAGTCGATATGAATTGAAAGTCTCTGTTTGAAACAATAGAACTGAGTAGATCATGCAGTTGATAGACGTTTCATAGCATGATTCAAACCGTTTCTTCGACTGAGATGTCATCGTCTTCTCAATGACAGGAAACATAGTGACGTTCTTTGATGAGATGACATATGATTGTGCAAATGACGTTATAGTCTTCTGACAGAGATAGTTCAGTGATGAAGTTCATAGCTATATCTTTTCAGCGTTTCTGTGAAATCGAAAGAGAATGATGAAGTTCATTGATGCTATTTCTAGAAGCTTTGCTTCGCTGACAAGCATGACAGTTTCAAATGTATCATTGAATAGTAGCTTGATGATCTGATCAATAGTAGAAACGCTGAACTAGATCAATGATTCGTTTATTGTCGAGATGAGAGATTGAAGGTTGATCATGCACTTCTTGTAGTAATTTCGTGTGCATGTTCTCAGAAACTCACAGTAAGTCTTTTTTAAAAAGAACGCTGTCAATGATTTCGCAGTTCTTCAATTTAGTGGTATGAAATTTGAGCTTGTTCTCGTTCATAGCTTGTCTATATTCATTGCAGAGCTCATTCATTTGATTGATCATACATACTCGCTGATAGAGATTTGCTTTCGATTCAACGAGTAGAACATTGACTCTATCGAAGATCAGAATAGTCTGAAAACAATCTTCAAGTTGTTGAGCTGATTCAGAGACGTTCGCTAGAGACATTCAAGTCAGAGCATCAACTTTAGTATTTATTTTGCCTGATCTAAAGATGATCTGAAAGTTGAACTTTGACAAAATGTTCAGATAGTTGACTTGTTATCGACTCAACTGTTTATTTTTCATGAAGATTTTCAAAGTTTGATGATCGATGAATATCTGAATGAATAGTTCAATGCACTTCAGCTTGAGTCATCAGTGTTTGAAACATCAAATAATGACTAGCAATTTCTTGTCATAGATGTGATAATTGATTTCAGCGAGAATCATGCTTTTACTGTAGAAGATCATTGAATGAAGAACTTTCTTGTCATTGTACTGAGATAGTATTTCATCTTTTACATAGTTTGAAGCATTGATCTTCAGAATAGCTTGTCATTTGAAATTGAAGTGACGAAGTACTGAGGTCGAGCTGACTTGTTTCTTTAAATTGTCAAAGACTTGAACACAGATCTCGTTTCAAACAAAAGACGTGTTCTTTCTTATCAGCTGAGTGAACGATTTGACTAGCTTCGAGAAGTTCTTAATGAAACAACGATAGAAGTTAACAAATTTCACGAAGCTCTGAATTTCTTTTAGATTGATCGAAGTGATTCAGCTGACTATGACTGTCACTTTGCTGAAATTCATACGAAAATCTAGTTCTGATACAATGACTTCTAGAAAGACAGTCTCTTCTACATTGAATTTGCACTTTCGAATATTCATCTGCAGTTCAGCTTCACGTAGTCGACTCAATACTAGTTTGACGTGATCTCTATGTTTCTTTCTCATTTTGCTATAGATGAGAATGTCATCTAGATAGACTTGGCAAAAGTTGTTCAGAAAGTCTCATAGAACATCATTCATATATTGCTGAAAGAAGATCAATTCATTAGTCAGTTTGAATGATAGCATCTTGTATTTATATGCTTCTAAAACAGTGATAAAAGTAATGTAATTCTTGCTATTGAGATGCATTCAAAGTTTGTTGAACGCTGATATGATGTTCAATCTAGTCAGATGCTTGCAACTCACTATTTTATCAATGATCTCGTCTATCAGTGATAGAGAATATCTATTTCTTTTGAAAATGACATTTAGCTTTTGATAGTTCACGCAGAATCAAAGATCTTCATTTGCTTTGAGAGCGAATAAAACGAGGAAGAAATAGAGAGTCTGACTAGAAGTGATGAATCTTTTCGACAGATTCTCGTTTAAGTACTTCTTTACTTTCAGAAGTTTGACAGAGAACATTCGATAGACTCGACAGCGAGAAAGCGTTGAATCACTGATGAGCTCGATTTTATGATCGTAGAAGCAATGAGAAGATAGTTTATTCAATTGAGCTCGATCAAAAACATCTAGAAACTCATGATATTCTGATGACAGCTTGACTTTAATATCTTTCAAATTCTGAGTCGTTTCATTGATTGAAGAGACGTTTAAAGCGTTCAAATCGCACTGAGTATTGTACGCGATTTTCTCATTGATGTTTATCATGAATAGAGCAAAGACTTCAGTCTGATTCTTCTTTGAATGATTCAACAGTGTTTTGAATGAAGCTGCGTTTATGCTTCGAATCAAGAATGACTCTTTCTGAGCAGTGATTGAAACGAGTCGTTTGAGCATCATAGAGATCTTAGTCTGAGTGGTTGAAGAAGACGAAGTTGATCGCAGTCAACTTGAGTGCTTTGAATTGAGAGAAATCGGAAAAATCGAAATAGAAGTATTCAATTGATTCGAAAAAACAATGACGTCGTTTTGCATATTCAGTAATATTTCGTTTTTGTTCATTCAGAGCTTACTCAATATGACTTCATGATGATTGATATCAGCTATCAACATTGATACAGTCAATTTCTTATGACTTTTGATGATGAGATTGAGTAGAATTTTATGAGTGATGATCTTCTTAAATATCTTTTCATCATAATCTCTTATTAGCTTCTCTTTTGCCAGTGATATAGATTGAATTTCTAGTTTCTTGCATACTTCATTAACTAGGTTAACGTGTATGAGCATATGAGCGACTGAATCACTGTCTATCAGAGAACGAAGGCTAAAAGATCGATTCTGAGAGTTGAGAAAGACGTCAATTAGAAACAACTTTTCAAAGTAATTCTCTTCTGATAGAATTTCATCTAGTTTGCACAAAGATATAATCTCTATCTCTTCAATGACTTTTGAAGAGATGACTAGTTTTTTGAATCGAAATTCGAATTGAAATCGAACTCAAAACGATTGTATTCATTGTTCACTGCATTGATTCTGATAGATCGATCAGAGCACTCTTTAAAGTTATGATCTGATTTATGACATATGAAACAGATTTCAACTAGAACGTCTGCTTCTTTGACGCTAGTTAAAACTGCGTCATGCAACTTTAGATGATCAGATTTTGAATGATCAACTGACTGAGTAACAACAGCTTTATGAAAGATGATCTTTGACAAATCGTCGACGCGTTTGATGAGATTGACTTTGTTCTTGATTTCTTGAATGACTCGCTGATCATTATTCAAATGAATCAGGTAGAAATGAATCTCTTTGAGAGAATCGAGTTAAACTAATTGATTTATTCAAATGAATCGAAGACGAGAGTTTATTTTATCTTTCAGATCGACGATCAGTTGCTTTTCGTGATACTTCAGATAGAAAGATAATCGTTGAAACTGAGTGTAGAACTTGCTGAACTTCTTTGATTCTTGAATCAAGTTGTAGTATTCTTTACGAAAGTTAACTTTCTTATCTGAATCATTGAACAACTCAGTTAGTTCTTTCAAAAGATCATCGATGATCTTATAGAGATTGACATAGTCATGTTCGCGTCTAGATTGAGTGACATCAGCTGCGTTATTGAATAATCTGAAATGTACATAGCTCAGTTTGACTCGTTCATTTGAAAAGAGATCGACGTTGATCTTTAGTTTATTCTGAATTTTGTCGTATCAGTTTTCCCAAGTAGAATTCTTTTCGTCAGTAAATCAGAAAGAATCAGGTATTTTCTGAGATCTAGAACGCTCAGAGTAGATGAAATCAGAAGAAGTGATTTCTTTAGTTTGAAGTCTAGTCTTCAACTCTTTGATTTCGTTGTCTTGTTGATTACTCAGCTTGTTGAGTCGATTCATTTCTCTGTCGAGAATCATGCATTGAGTCTTTCAGTTTTCGATAGAAACAGAAAATATTACTGTTTCAGCGAATGACTCGTCGTCTTCATTGATGAATGATTCAGCACTAGAGAGTTTCGATGAATCAGTCTCAGAGATTTGAGAAAAGCGACTTCGAAATTCTTCAAAACGTTCTTCAATAGATGAATGTTTTGACATGGTGAAATTTGAAGAAAGAACAAGATCAAGCGAATGACGATGCTCAACAGTATTAATAAAGACGTATGATCAAGTGTTTAATCTTCAGGAAAGAATGTTGTTGATTAGAAAGATATTTTTGGTTTGTGAGTTTTTGAGTAATTCTCAAGCAATTCACGAAGATTCTTTATCGTCGATTCTCTTAATCGAGTTGAACAGCTTATTTTCACTCGTCTGTTTCATGAGAATGAGTTGATTCTCTTGATCGAGTGAACTTTGCGTACTTAGTGAGCAATAAGTTGTCTAGCGATTCAAACAGTCTTGTCGTTGATTCTATCAAACTCTCTAGTGTTGTTCAGTCTTTTGATTGCGTTGATCATCAGGTAAACGAATTTCTTTAGACTCGTTCTGTCTGTACAAGTATGTTGAATGAATAATGAGATCAGTATCATGTGATTAACGAATTCTTAATATAATGTCAGAATCGTGTCTAGATGAGTCAATCAGCGAAAGTCAGAATTGAATAGTGCTTGATCTTTAGAGATAGCTATAACTGAATATTAAGAATACAGAAGAAGATGAGTACAAAAGCTTCTATTTAAGTAATATTCAGAGACTGCGTTAAGCTTGAAGGAAATGTGTTTGTGACACGAGTAGAATGTGATGTAGAAAGAAAGATAATGTTGAACAAAGAGATGTTGAGAAAAGAAAATAGAAACTGAGTCAGATCTGAGTCAGATCTGAGCTAGAGACATTGACTAGCTCTATTCAGCCTTGGTACGCTTGTAACAGCGAGACGTATGATGCGAAGCTGAAGAAAATGAACTTTTTGTTCAGATGTTTGATCAGATACTTCTTTATCTTCTGAAGCTTGTGATTGAACATCTGATATAGTCTGCTTCGCGAAGACATTTTCTCGTCAATCAACTCGATCTTGTGATCATAGATACAATGAGGTGATAGCTGATTGATCATTGCTCGATCGAAAATGTCTAGATAGTCATGATATTCAGAGAGAAGCTTGATCTTGACTTGCTTAAGAGTCTTGACATGTGAAAGCTCATGTAAATTCACTTCTTTAAGCTTATTCTCAGCTGTAGTTATGAGTCAATCAATTTTCAAGACAATAATAGCAAAGATCTTGACGTCTGATCGTTTGACTAACATTCTATAAACGACTGCCTTTATCATTGATATGTTGATTGAACTGAAAGCTGGTTTCAGACTGAACGTCAATTTAGAATTGACGTTAAACGAAACTGCTTCGAGCGATTTTGACTGTTTGATCAATTTAATGAACTTCTTTTTTGACTGATTGAAAAAGAGTGATTTCTGACTGAATTGAGAGATAACGAAAGTGAACGATCTTCTCAGTATATGAGTAGAAGTCAAGCTCTTCTGTTTCGTGATTGTTCTATGACTTGAGAGTAGAACAATTGATTTCTGACTAAAGATGAAATTTGAAAACCGAAGAAAATTGATTTGCATATCAATTACTAGATTGATTTTGTTCATTCATGTTTTTTCAAGAATCATTTGATGTTGATTTAATTGAGTGATCAACATAAAAGCTGTGTCAATTGTATGATCTTGAACAGTCAGATTCAAATAAATGACATGAGTAATGAGTTTCTTAGCATAGTGATCGTCGAATTCTCGAATTGACTTCGCTTTGATCAAAGTCAGAGACTTGATTTGCAACTGATCATAAACAATCTGTGTAATCACTTCATCAATGAATGAATAGTCAGCAGCTTCGATGTCTATCAATGACTTCAATGAGTAACTAATTTCATTGCTAGAAAGTACACATTCAGTAGTCAAAGATTCAGAAGCAAAAGAATCATCTGACATGCTTGTCGTTGAAGAAATTAACACATCTTTCATTGCATCTTTGATGAAAGTCTCTAGTTTTTTGTCTCGCTATCTTTGAAAGAAGACATTTTCTCATTCTCTTTATTCTTCGAAATGACGATTTCATGTAGACGAGAGATGAATGCATGAAATGCAGAAGTGTTAATCTTGTTCTGAGAGCAATTCTTGAACAAATGTTTCGAAATCTTGCAGATGTAGCAGATGATAGACGATTTCGCTCAATCAGACTCAGAAGTAGAAAAGATGATAGACTTAACATAATTGATTATCAAAGTCGTCACTGACAATGAAGTAGCAACGCGTTTATCAGATACGATAGTGACTTTGACGATGACAGTGCGAAGCTGACTGCGTAGCTGATAGTTGACTCGCTGTTTATTATTCACATCTTGAAGAAAGATTCTTAAGCGAGTGAGCGAAGTAAAATTCTCTGAACAGACTGATAGAATGTTTTGCAATCGATTATTGATTTTATTCTGAAGATCATTCATCAGAGTGCAATCATCGTATTCAAGATAGCTGAATAGCTTCATAAAGTTGAAGTAGAAGACATTGAAAGACTTGTCTGCTTGTCTCAGAGCATTGTACTTACGACGACACTTTCGATTTCTATTCAGTTCATCGTATATTTCTTTCAGATGCTCAAATAGCTCATCGATCAAAGTGTATGAATGCGAAGCATCATGTCGACGTCAAGCGAAGATGTGCTCAGCAGCATCATCTTTTAGTTTAGATATCACATAGACAATACAGATATTCTCATTATCGAAGTGATCGACATTTGTCTGAAGCTTGTCGTTCATCTTGATTCTTCAGCTATTTCATGTTGATTCATCTTCGTCGATGAATACAGATGAATTTGAAAACTTGAAGAACTTGTGATGATCATTATCAAATAGAGTGAACGACTCTTGTCGAGTATAATTCTCAATAGAAGCTCGAGATTTCATAGACTGTCGAGATCGAGACTGATTCGCTGAACGTTGTTTCTTTTTTAGACTCAAGACTTTCTCTCGTAGTTCAATGATAGTCTTTTCTTGAGTGTCTATTGTTGTTTGATTTGCCTTTAGCTTATCAAGTCTCTTGATGTGATTGACTTGAACATTAATTCATTGCTCATTGAGTTTCAAAGTCATGTCTCGTTGAGCTCTTAACTTGATCAACATCTTGATGATCTCGTCTGACTGATCAATAACTCATTGACGAAGTTGTTGACTTATGTTGATGTTTTATGAGATAGCGACATTCTAAGATCTCGCTGAAGCATCGAAAGAAATAAGATAAACTCGTCTACTAGCAATGCTTTTAAGCAGATGAGCTGTTCATGACTCGACTGATTCAGAGTCGTGTGTCATTATGAGAGATTGAATATAGATAAATAGATTTGATTGTGATAAGATTGAGTGATTGATTTGATAAATTTGAGTAAATTTGAGTAAATTTGAAGATGTGTTTTGATGAAAGTAATTCGAAGAATTTCTTGCGAATTTTCTGAATAAACGAAGTAGGTTATTTCGTATCGTCTACACATCGATAGCAGAGTAGTTGATTAGCATTTATCTACTGTTAGAGATCAATCTAGAGCAAGTCATAGAGATGTCATTTAACTAATAAATAAATGCTAAGAAAGAAAAGTATGTACAGGTAAGAACTTGAGTTCTTATATGTGTTCTTCTCAGTTCTGTGCTAGGCTTGAAAGAGTTGATATCTTACACATATGATGCAGAGTTTCAATAACATCACTACTAGCTCGAATGCTCACTAAGCTCAATTAGAATGAAACTCAGATTAGAACTAGAAAGAATAGATGAAGACTAGAATCGTAACATTTACAATTTAATTGAAAAAGAGTTGTTCTCATCAATGAAATCTTTATGCGTGAAGCAGAGTGACAAGATATGCTTAGAGTCTGACAATTATCAGATGAGAAGTACAATAAAGATGTGAGAAAGTTCAAAACAGATAATTTTGTCACTGAAATGATATGAGACTCATTTGTCTATGAAAGAAAGAAATTTATCTATTTTGAATATGTTAGAAATCAGCATAAAGTGAGTCATATGAGTGTCATTTAACTAATAGATAAATGCTAAGAAAGAAAAGTATCTACAGAAAAGAACTCAATTCTTATATGTGTGTTTCTCAGCTTTGTGCTAAACTCGAATGAGTTAACATCTTACACATATGATGCAAAGTTTCAATGACATCATTTTTAGCTTGAATGCTCACTAAACTCAATTAGAATGAAATCAAGACGAAGATTAAGAAAGAATAAATGAAGACTAGAATCATAACATTATTTCTCTTTCTTGACTATTCATGTTCGCATGAATGTTATTTCTTAGTGCGCTTTTCTTGAATACTTGATATGAAAGTCATCAATTATCTCTTAAGCGTTCATAAATTCGTCATCGTCAGCGTTATATCAGTTGAGATCATTGTCATAGCTCTTTCATTTAACTTGATATTGAAGTCATCTTTAATATCATCAAGAGTTCAATATATTGTTGATCTTTCATTCATTCTCATCGTTTATCACTATTAACTTCAAAGATTCATTCTTCTAATCAGGCAGAAAGTCATCAACAACAGAACGAAGAAGCTCTGAATGAAATACATTATGTATATGCATAGTGTCTGATAATTTCAATTTATAAAAGAAGTTAACAAAGTCTGTGATCTTGAATAAATTGAACATCTTGTCATCTAGCTTTTTGAAGAGTTTCGCTGTAATGATGTTTCTTTCGTTCAGAAACATCTTTGATTCAATCTCATAATTGATTTCTTTTCTATGCTTGTTAGCTTGTTTCATCATTTGTTTTCGTGTTTTGATCAGAGCTTCGCGAGCGAAGATCAATGTCTTGTTCATGTGATTGAATATATCTTCGATTCTGATGATCTGTAAGCGCTCGCAAATGCTTTCATACTCGATGATGTCAGAATCAAAGCTCATACAAGAATAAAAGTTCTTGTTCATGAAGAAGAGAATCAAGAAGATGACTGAAGACAAGACATTATTGTCAGCAAACTCAATCATAGATAATCACTTGAATCAGTCATTCTGCATGTATAAACAGAAAGAATGAAGATATCATTTAACATTCTGATTGACTCGTTTGCTTTGATCATTGATCTGAAAGTGATAAATGATGAACAATCAAAGAGAAATGCTCAGTCGTTTGCAAAGAAACTTTCAAAGAATGAAGATGAATTGAGAATCTCAATCGAACATGATGAAGTTTGATAGATCGTAAGTTCAATATACTCATTGAAGCAACATTTCAGCTGTTTTTTCGACTGTGATATTTTCATCATCAGTGATGCAAGAGATATAATGTCTTTCTTTTAACAATCTGCAGATGACAGTCAGAATAGCGTTGTAGTCGTATGAATCAGATAGATTAATAATGAAGTTCATGACTATGTTTTATCATTGCTGTTCAAGTATTGATAAAGAATGTAGCAGTTCATTTGATTTATCTCTAAACATCTTCAAGCGTTAACAGATATAACAGTTTCAAATATAATGATCTACTGTCTTTTACATGAAAGATCAATAGTAGTTTCATTTTATGATCTTTACAGTTCTAAGAATGTCAGAATGATTTACTGAGAGTTGATTGTGCATCTCATGAATCAGATTCATTTGTAAAAGCTCGTTGAATGAAACTCATAGCTGACTATCATGATACAAGATTTCATTCTGAGTTCAACAATTCTTTAATTTGATATCTTTATATTGTGTCTTGTCTTTTGCTATTGCTTCGCGAAGTAGCATACAATTCTCGTTGATCTCATTAGTCTCAAGAATCTGTTTATAAATTAATTCACTGATGTTCTTCTTTAAATCAGTAATTTTCATTCAATTCAACATCAAAATAGTGATTCTTTGATAACAAACACGCTCATTCTCAAGACTTTTGAGCACAACATTGAATCAACAAGTTAATGCATCGATCTTGATGTTTTGTTTGTCAAATCAATACATTATCTTGAAGTTGAAGTCAGCGAGCTTTTGTACTCAACGCATTTATCATCTGCTAAGCTCTTTATCTTTCATCAATGAGATGAGTGCTTGATGATTGATGAACATCTTGATAGAAATGTTAGTCAGTTTCAATTTGAATCGTCAATGCTTAAATGCTCAAATGATGATCAGCAGCTCTTTATCATATATCTCGTAGTTGCATTCAGCAGAAGACATGTTCTTGCTATAGAAAGCAATCAAATGTAGAATTTCTTCATCGTTATATTGAGACAGAACTTCGTTGTTTACATAGTTAAATGAATCAGTTTTCAGAATGATCTTATGAGTTTGATCAAAGTGACAAAGTATTGAAGTCTCAGTCATACATCTCTTCATATGATTGAATGTCATCTGACAGATCTCATTTTATTCAAATATGATCTTCTTTTGAGTAAGTTGAATCATGAAACAAACAATCTTCAAAAAGTTCTTGATAAAGCATCAATAAAAGTTGCAGAAGTCAATGAAGAACTGTATCTGAGTGAGATTATTGAGTGTAGATCATTTCACTACTGCTTGTATCTTTCGTGAATTCATTTTCAATCTCTTGATGAATATTAATAGTTCTAGAAAGATGATTTTCTGCACATGAAACTCGCACTTGTTTATGTCTATCTGTAGATTGATCTTTCGTAGTCTGTTCAAGATTAATCATACATGTCGCTTGTGTTTCTTCAAGATCTTGCTGTAAATGATAATGTCATCTAAATAAATCTGACAAAACTGATGTAAATATTCAAACAACACGTCGTTCATATAATGTTGATAAAACATTGATTCATTTGTTAATTCAAAGAGCATTACATGATATTTGTATGAATCAAAGAAGATAATAAAGATAATCAAATCTTCGTTATCTGAGTGCATACATAGTTTGTTGAACGTGACAATGATGTTCAATTGAGTCAGATACTTGCTTTCTTGTATACGAGCGAAATTCTCATCTATCAATGACAAAGAATAACAGTTTCGTTTGATCAAAGCATTGAGCTTTCTATAATTTATGCAGAAACACAGACTATCATCTTTCTTTTTGATGAACAAGATAGACGAGATGTATGATGCAAAGCTGAAGAAAATGAACTTTTTGTTCAGATGATTGATCAGATACTTCTTGATCTTCTGCAGTTTGACGTTGAACATTTAATATAGTTTGCTTCTAAAAGATGTTTCTTCATTAATCAACTCAATTTTATGATTGTAGAAACAATAAGATGATAGCTGATTGATCATTGCTCAATTAAAGACATCTAAATAGTCGTGATATTTGAAGAAAAGCTTAATCTTGACTTGCTTGAATGTCTTGACGTGAAAGAGCTTATGCAGATTCACTTCTTCAAACTTATTTTCAACTGTAGTTATGAGTTGATCAATTTTCAAGATGATAACAGCAAAGATCTTCACATCTGATTGTTTGATTAACATTCTATAAGTTGCAGCTTTGATCATGACAATGTTAAATAAATCTGAAGTCATTTTAGAAATTTTGACACTAGTTAAAGTCGCGTCGCGCGATTTTACCTGTTCAATTAGTTTAACTGACTTCTCATTGAACTGATTGAAAGAGAGTGATTTTGAACTGAATTGAGATGTAACGAAAGTGAAAGATTTCTTCAGTATATGAGTAAAAGTCAAGCTCTTCTGTTTCATGATTGTTTTATTGCTTGAGAGTAGAACAATCAATTTCTGACTAGAAATGAAATTCAAAAATCAAAGAAAATCAATTCACATATTGTTATGATTCTAGTCTTCGTCTATTCTTCGTCTAGTCTTCGCCTGATTTCATTCTAATTGAGTCTAGCGAGAATCTAACTTAAAGATGATGTCATTGAGACTCTGCATCATATGTGTAAGACGTCAATTCAATCAAGTCTAGCACAGAACTGAGAAACATACATATAAGAATTGAGTTCTTTTCTGTAAATACTTTTCTTTCTTAGCATTTATTTATTAGTTAAATGACATCTTTATGACTCGCTCTAGATCGATTTCTAACAGTAGATAAATGCTAATCAACTACTCTGCTATCGACGAATAGATGATATGAAACAATCTATTCAGTAAGAAAAATTTGCAAGAAATTCTTCAAATTTGCATCATCATTTTAGATTGCAAGAGATTCTTCGATTCTACACTCATTTTCATCATTTTATTCGCAAGAAATTCTTTGAATAAAGCACTCAATTATTACCTGAAATTCACAAGAAATTCTTTGAATTTTCACTCATCAAAAAACATCAATTCAAAACATCAATCTCTCATTTACTCTTATCTCAACAACTTCTATCTTCTCTTATCATGACACGTGACGTCAAGTCAGTTGAGTCTTGAACAACTCGTCTGCTTAGAAGCACTGTCAATAGAAGAGTTTCACTTCTACTCATTGATGCTTCAGTTGAAGCTGAGAAAGTGAACATCTCATGAAACATAAACATCGAAGAACAACTGTTTCATTGAATCAGCAATCAACTCAACGAAGTCATCAATATGCTGAATGAGCTTCGAAGTCAGCGAGACTTGACTTTACAACTCAATGAACACTGACTTCTTGTACAAGATGATCACAAAAAGAGAGCGAAACAACTAGAAGTTGCTTTTGATAAAAACGATGAGCTAGAGAAAAAGATCAATCAGCTACAAGACGAGCGATTGAACTTCAGAGCGAAACAACGTCAAGCTGATCGATCTATGCTTTGTCAAGATACTCAGTCAGCTGAGCAACGAGTCAATCAGAAAGAAGCTTGCTTTCAATGAGAATCTTCTACTCTATCTGATAACGAAAACGAAAACAATCATCACAAGTTCGTCAAGCTTTCGAATTCACTCATCTTCATCGAAACAGATGACTTTATCTAAGAGACATGAAACATCAAAATAGCTGACAAGCTCAATGTCAACGCGAATCATTACTCTACTGAAAAGATTTGTATTGCCTATGTGATTTTCAGACTAGAAGACAATGCTGATCAGCAAATCTATGCAAAGTGTCGTGTTGATGCTTTCTCATTCTATCAATCACTATCAGAGCTACTGAAACATCTGAAAGAAATTTATGAAGATCAGAACCTGATTCGAAAGTGTCGTTGCAAATACGTTGCTCTGAAGCAGCTCAACAAGCTCTTCAGCTCTTTCTATTCAAAATTCACTAGAATATTCAGCTTTCTGAACTATGAAGATGTCACTCTGATGAACAACATTCAGAATAAAATCAACAATCATCTTCAGAATGCGTTGTCAGTTTGTCTCATAGAGTTTAGCTCGCTTGATAAGCTCAAGATCTTTCTTCAAGATGTGAATAACAAACAACGAGTCAATTATCAGCTACGTGACGAGCAATGAACAGTCAAATTAATAGCAGCTTCGAAAAAACGTTTTGTTTCTTCATTGACATCAGCTTCAACTACTAGCTATGTTCAATTCGCTACTTTTTCCATTCTCGAACCTGAATGATCAAGAATGTCAATCATCTGCTTCAACTGCAAAGCATCGAGTCATCTTTCAAAGAACTGCTCTCAGCTGAAGACTAGCACTCTGACATCTCATGCATTCATCTCTCGTCTCAATGAGATCATCATGTCAAAAGAAGAGAAGAAATTATTTACAGAGAAATTGAAGAATGAGGCAAAAAACTAGTGACTTTCATCAAAGACGTGATGAAAGATGTGTTAATTTCTTCAACGACAAGCATGTCAGATGATTTTTTTGCTTCTGAATCTTTGACTACTGAATGTGTACTTTCTAGCAATGAAATTAGTTACTCATTGAAGTCATTGATTGACATCGAAGCTGCTGACTATTCGTTCATTGATGAAGTGATCGCGCAGATTGTTTGTGATCAGTTGCAAATCGAGTCTCTGACTTTGATCAAAGCGAAGTCAATTCGAGAATTCGACGATCACTATGCTAAGAAACTCATTACTCATGCCATCTATTCGAATCTGACTGTTCAAGATCATATGATTGACACAGCTTCTATGTTGATCACTCGATTAGATCAACATCAAATAATTCTTGAAAAAACATGAATGAACAAAATCAACCTAGTAATTGATATGCAAATCGATTCTCTTCAATTTTCAGATTTCACTTCTAGTTAGAAATCGATTGTTCTATTCTCAAGCAACAAGACAATCACGAAGCAGAAGAGTTTGACTTCTACTCATATACTGAAGAGATCTTTCACTACATCTCAATTCAGTCTGAAATCACTCTCTTTCAGTCAGTTCAATGAGAAGTCAGTTAAACTAATTGAACAGTTAAAATCGCGTGACGCGACTTTAACTAGCATCAAAATCTTTAAATCGACGTCAGATTCATCAAACATTGTCATGATCAAAGTCGTAACATATAGAATGTTAGTCAAACGATCAGACATCAAGATCTTTGCTGTTATCATCTTGAAAATCGATTGACTCATAACTACAGTTGAAAACAAGTCTGAAAAAGTGAATCTGCATGAGCTTTTTCACGCTGAAGTTCTTGAGCAAGTCAAGATCAAGCTTTTCTCTGAATATCACGACTATCTAAACGTCTTCGATCGAGCAATGATCAATCAGCTATCATTGCATTGTTTCTACGATCACAAAATTGAGTTGATCGATGAAGAAACATCTTCTTGAAGCAAACTATATCAGATGTTCAATCACAAGCTTCAGAAGATAAAGAAGTATTTGATCAATCATCTAAACAAAAAGTTCATTTTCTTCAGCTTTGCATCATACATCTCGCTCATCTTGTTCATCGAAAAGAAAGACGATAGTCTGCGTTTCTGCGTTGATTACAGAAAGCTCAATGCTTTGATCAAACGAGATTACTACTCTTTGTCATTGATAAACGAGACTTTCGCTCATATACAAGAAAGCAAGTATCTGACTCGATTGAACATCATTGTCGTGTTCAACAAACTACGCATGCACTCAGATAGCGAAGATTTGACTATCTTTATTATCTTTTTTGATTCATACAAATATCATGTAATGTTCTTTGAATTAATCAACGAATCGACGTTCTATCAACATTATATGAACGACGTGTTGTTCAAATATCTACATCAGTTTTGCCAGATTTATCTAGATGACATTATCATTTACAGCAAGATCTTAAAGAAACACAAGCGACATGTATGATTAATCTTGAATAAACTACGAGAAGCTGATCTACAGATAGACATCAACAAGTACGAGTTTCATGTTCAGAAAACTATCTTTCTAGAACTCTTGATATCAATCAAAGAATTGAAGATGAACTCGCAAAAGATGCAAGCAGTTGTTGATTGATTTACACTCAATAATCTCACTCAGATGTAGTTCTTCATTAACTTCTGCAATTTCTATCAACGCTTCATCAAGAACTTTTCAAAGATTGTTCATTCAATGATTCAACTCACTCAAAAGAAGATCATATTTGAATGAAATGAAGTCTGTCAGAACGTCTTCGACCATATGAAGAGATGTATGATTGAGACTTCTATACTACGTCACTTTGATCAAACTCATGAAACTATTCTCGAAATTAACTCATTTGACTACGTCAACGATGAAGTTCTCTCTTAATATGATGATGAAGAAGTACTACATTTGATTGTCTTCTATAGCAAGAACATGTCTTCTGCTGAATGCAACTACGAAATATATGATAAAGAACTTCTGATCATCATTTGAGCATTTGAACACTGACAACTCAAACTGAAGCTAACTGACATTTCTATCAAGATGTTCATCGATCATCAAGCGCTCACTTCGTTGATGAAAGATAAAGAGCTGAGCAAACGTTAGATGCGCTGAGTTCAGAAACTCGTTAACTTCAACTTCAGAATAATGTATCAATCTGACAAACAGAACATCAAGATTGATGCATTAACTCGTCAAGCTGACGTTGTGCTCAAAGATTCAGAAGATGAGTGCGTTCGCTATCAATGAATTACTATTCTGACTTCGAATTGAATGAAAATTGCTAATCTAAAGAAGAACATCAGTGAATCAATCTATAAACAGGTTCTTGAGACTAATGAAATCGACGAGAATTGTATGCTACTTCGCGAATCAATAGCAAGAGACGAGACACAATATGAAGATATCAAACTGAAGAATTGTTGAACTCAGAATGAAATCTTGTATCATAGTAGTCAGCTATGAGTCTCGTTCAACAAGCTTCTACAAATGAACCTGATTCATGAGATGCATGATCAATCATCAGTTGATCATTCTGATATTCTTAGAACTGTGAAAGTCATAAAGCGAAACTACTATTGATCATTCATGCGAAAAACGATAGATTGATATATTCAAAACTGCTATATCTGTCAACGTTCAAAGACATCTAGAGATAAATCAAATGACTTGCTTCAACCTTTATTGATATCTGAACAGCGATGACAAAACATAGCAATGAACTTCATTATCAATCTATTTGATTCAAGCGAGTACAACGCTATTCTGATGATCATCTGCAGATTATCAAAAGAAAGGCATTATATTTCTTGCATCATTGATGATGAAGATATCACTGTCAAAAAGACAGCTGAAATGCTGATTCAATGAGTATATTGAACTCATGATCTATCAAGCTTCATAGTATCTGATTGAAGTTTGCAATTCATCTCTATACTATGAAAGTTTCTTTGCAAATAACTGAGCATTTTTCTTTGATTGTTCATCGTCTATCATTCTCAGATCGATGATCAAAGCGAACGAGTCAATCAGAACATCAAGCGATATCTTTAATTCTTCTGTTCGTATATGCAGAACGACTGATTTAAGTGACTATTCATGATCGAGTTTATCAACAATAACGTCTTGTTATCAGTCATCTTCTTGATCTTCTTCTTCATGAACAAGAACTTTCATTCTCGTATGAGCTTCGATTCTGACATCATCGAGTATGAAAGCACTTGCGAACGCTTGCAGATTGATCGAGTCAAGAATATATCTGAACAAATGAACAAGACATTGATCTTCGCTCGTGAAGCTCTGATCAAAATACGAAAACAAATGATGAATCAAGCTAACAAGCATAGAAAGAAAGTCAATTACAAGATCAAATCAAAGATGTTTCTGAACGAAAGAAACATCGTTACAGCAAGACTTTTCAAAAAGCTAGATGACAAGATGCTCAATTTATTCAAGATCACAGACTCTGTTGACTTCTTCTATAAATTGAAACTATCAGACACTATGCATATACATGATGTATTTCATTCAGAGCTTCTTCGTTCTGCAGTCAATGACTCTCTGTTTGATCAGAAGAATAAATTCTCAAGATCAATAGTAGTAAATGATGAGAACGAATGAAAGATCAATAATATATTGAACTCTTGATGATATCGAAGATGACTTTAATATCAAGTCAAATGAAAGAGTTATGACAACGATTTCAACTGATATAACGCTGACAACAACGAATTTATGAATGCTCAGAAGATGATTGATAACTTTCATATCAAATATTCAAGAAAAGCGCACTAAGAAATAACATTCATGCGAACATGAATAGTCAAGAAGAGAGAATAATGTTATGATTCTAGCCTTCGTCTATTCTTCATTTAGTCTTCGCCTGATTTTATTCTAATTGAGTCTAGCGAAAATCTGATCTAGAAATGATGTCATTGAAACTCTGCATCATATGTGTAAGACATCAACTCAATCGAGTCTAGCACAGAGCTGAGAAACACATATATAAGAATCGAGTTCTTTTCTGTAGATACTTTTCTTTCTTAGCATTTATCTATTAGTTAAATGACATCTTTATGACTTGCTTTAGATTGATCTTTAACACATATTTATCACTAGATTGATTTTGTTCATTTATGTTTTTTCAAGAATCATTTAATGTTGATTTAATTGAGTGATTAACATAAAAGCAATGTCTATCATGTGATCTTGAATCATCAGATTCAAATAAATGACATGAGTAATGAGTTTTTTTGCATAATGATCATTGAATTCTTGAATTGACTTTGCTTTGATCAAAGTCAGAAGCTCAATTTGCAACTGATCACAAATAATCTGTGCAATCACTTCATCAATGAACGAATAGTCAGCAGCTTCGATGTCAATCAATGACTTCAATGAGTAACTAATTTCATTGCTAGAAAGTACATATTCAATAATCAAAGATTCAGAAGTAAAAGAATTGTTTGACATGCTCATCATTAAAGAAATTAACACATCTTTCATTGCATCTTTGATGAAAGTCACTAGTTTTTTGCCTCACTATCTTCAAAAGAAGACATTTTCTCATTCTTTTTATTCTTTGAAATGATGATTTCATGTAGACGAGAGATGAAAGCTCAAGAAGCAAAAATATTAATCTTGTTCTGAGAGCAATTCTTGAACAAGTGACTTGAGATCTTGCAGATGTAGCAGATGATTGATGATCTTACTGATTCAGAGATAGAAAAGATAGTTGACTTAACATAATTAATTATCAAAGTTGTCACTGACAATGAAGTAGCATGTTTGTCAGATACAACAATGACTTTGATGATGACAATGCAACGTTCGCTGCGTAGCTGATAGTTGACTTGCTGTTTATTATTCACATCTTGAAGAAATTTCTTTAAACAAAAGAGTGAAGTAAAGTTTTCTGAACAAACTGATAAAGCGTTCTGCAAGCAATTGTTGATTTTATTCTGAAGATTATTTATCAAAGTGTGATCATCATAATTGTTACGAGTGTGTCGAGATTGAATAGAGTTTTCTAGTCAACAAGTTCTAGAGATTTTGACTCATGTTGAATCTCTAGCCTCAACACTTTATTCTAGCGCTTTCGATACTCGAGCAAACCTGCTTCGCTTTCTTTGTTTTGCCCTACTATAGATACAGCTCGAAATTCTCTTTGATTTCTTCTGTATTCTTAATATTCTAGTTATAGCTATCTCTATTGATCAAACATTCTATTCAGCTACGCACTATCTCGCTGCAGTGTGATTAGATTCTAGGCACGGTTTCAACATTATATTAAGAATTCGTTTACCACACGATATCGATTTCATTACTCATTCAAGCTACTTGACGAACAACGAAACAAGTATAAAGAAATTTGTTTTACCTGATGATCAACGCAATCGAAAGACAGAACAACATCAGAGAGTCAATAGAATCAACGACAAGACTGTTTGAATTGCTAGAGAATCTACCGCTCATTAAGTATGCACAGTTCACTCGATTAAGAGAATCACGATAAAGAATCTTCGTGAATTGCTCTAGAATCAACCCATTCTCGTGAAGCAGACGAGTGAAAATAAGCTGTTCAACTCATTTCTTTTCCTCTTCACCTTGAACCAAGCTCGTGAATCAGGCGAGTCAAAACAATCTGTGTCGTCAGATCAAATTAGTGAGCCTGCTACTACAAATGACGTTCTCATAGTGAGTCTGCTACAATGACACTCTTCGTCAATGTGATGATCTACCTACTTTCATCGCTCTACCTACCAGTGAATCGATCTACCTCACGTTCATGTGCAACTAGTGAGCCTGCTTCAATGACAAGCTAATAGTCGATCTCTTCGATGAGCAAGTCGACTAGTGAGTCTGCTTCAATGACATTCTTCGTCAATGCGATGACATATCTACTCTCATCATTCTACCTATCAGTGAATCGATCTATCTCACGTTCACGTGCAACTAGTGAGCCTGCTTCAATGACAAGTCGATAGTCGATCTCTTCGATGAGCAAGTCGACTAGTGAGCCTGCTTCAATGATCATTCTATTTCACATAGTGAGTCTGCTACAATAGACATTTGACGAGTTGGTTTGAATCAATAGAAAGGTTGATAGAAAGACAGGCATCAAGACTCTACGTCAATGCTATGAACTACACTACAAGTATAATCAAGATAGCTGAATAGCTTCATAAAGTTGAAGTAGAAGACATTGAAAGACTTGTCTGCTTGTCTCAGAGCATTGTATTCTCGTTGAGACTTTCGATTTTTATTCAGTTCATCATATATTTCTTTCAAATGATCAAATAGCTCATAAATCAAAGTGAATGAATTTGAAGAATTAAAACAATGTCGAGCGAAGATGTGCTTTGCAGCATCATCTTCTAGTCTAGACATCATGTAAATAATACAAATAATCTCATCATTGAATTAATCAACATTAATAATCAGCTTGTTGTTCATCTTGTTTCTTCAGTCTTTTCAAGTCGATTCATCTTCATCAGTGAATATAGATGAATTTGAAAATTTGTAGAATCAATGACGTTTATTTTCAAATGAGATGAACTTAGTAGACATCTCTTGTCGAGTATGATTCTTGATAGAAGCATGTGACTCGATATCTTGTTGAAATAGATGATTCATAGTAGATTGAGACTCAGTAGACTGTTGAGATCAAGACTGATCAGCTGAACGCTGTCTTTTTTTGAGACTCAATACTTTCTTTTGTAGTTCAATGATAGTTTCTTCTTGAGTGTTTATTGTCATTTGATTTGTCTTTAGCTCATCAAGTCTCTTGATGTGATCAACTTGTAAATCAATTCATTGCTTGTTGAGTTTCAAAGTCATGTCTCGTTGATCTCTTAGCTCGATCAGCATCTTGATGATTTCGTCTGACTGATTGATAGCTCATTGACGAAGTTGTTGACTTGTGTTGATGTTTCATGAGATAGCAACATTCTGAGATCTCGCTGAAGCATTGAAAGAAATAAGAAAAACTTGTTTACTAGCAATACTTCTAAGCAGATGAGCTGTTCGTAACTCAACTGATTCAGAGTTGCATGTCATTGTGAGAAAGATAAAAATAGATAGATAGATTTGATTGTGATAAGATTGAGTGATTGATTTGATAAATTTAAGTAAATTTGAATGTGTGTTTTGATGAAAGTAATTCAAAGAATTTCTTGCGAATTTTCTGAATAGAAGTAAATTATTTCATATCGTCTACATGTTGATAGCAGAATTGATTAGCATTTATCTACTGTTAGAAGTCAGCATAGAGCGAGTCATATGAATGTCATTTAACTAATAGATAAATGCTAAGAAAGAAAAGTATCTACAGAAAAGAACTCGATTCTTATATGTGTGTTTCTCAGCTCTGTGCTAGATTCAAATGAGTTGATATCTTACACATATGATGCAGAGTTTCAATGACATCATCTTTAGCTTGAATGCTCACTAGACTCGATTAGAATGAAATCAAGACGAAGACTAAGAAAGAATAAATGAAGACTAGAATCATAACAGAATGCGAGAAAACATTGAAGAAGAAAAAGAGACTGCAACATCTGTTAGATTTAGAAAATCAGAATGAACAGCTCACTCACTATTTGATCTTTGCAAGCTTGCTAGCATTACGAGAAATGAAAGCTGAAGACAAAGAAAAGAAAAAGCCTGATCTCGTGCCTCAATTGAGTGTTAATCTGCGTAATAACATCAAAAGAAGAAGTGATTGAACAAAAGAACACGACATAGACTGACTGAGACACAGAGAAGAGTCTTTGCCACTGTTATTTGACTTTGAGAGAATTGATGAAGAAGAGACGTCAGTCTATTGTTCTAGAAGATGAGATCTCTTCTCATGCATGCAGATGAATTGATCAGGTTTTTTGACAACACGAAGTTCAAAAGATCAAGAACTGATCTCTCTGCAGTTTTGATCTGAATTTCATTGAAAAGACGTGACTTTGAATGAGACAATGAATTGACAAACAGATCTTTGCATCGAATTCTACACGAGAACAAACGAAAGAACTATGACGTCAGGTCTGAAAGACTCTATCTCAATCACTGATTAATAAGTGAATCAGCGACATACTCAAGCTTCTGCAGAAGGTTATTGACTGCGACGAAGATAACAACTTCGAAGGCTAGACTAGATCAGAAGAATCTTCAGAGTTTCCTTTCAGACAATACCTTCAGCTTGCTTCGAACGATAGATCTCAGTCATCTCAATTACACGGCCTCGAAGCTCTCGTTTCATAGAGACTTCTAACTGCATTCGGGCGACAGCGTTGTTTCTGTCCCAGCGTCTAATCCACCCAGAAAATAGGGTCTCGAAGTCATAGTCATAGATCAAAGCCACCCCCTTCTCATCGATCGTGTCGCTTCGACGTTGTTCAAGATAGACGATATCGTTGATTTCAGAACGTCGATGAGAGGTAGAGAAGTTCCGGGGGCAGTCTATATAGTGTCAGAAGAAGGGGGGGTAAAGGATTTTGATGAACCTACAAACAAACTGAAACCTCTGAGCCATGTGATCTGAATAGCTTCAAAATTTATGACAGCGATAGCGATAATAGTAATTCTGATGGGGATGGAGCGATGGGTAGGCCCAAATTTGTATGTGGGAGGTGCGGGGTCCCCGCTTATGCTCGGTTGGCACACTAAAAACTAACCCGAAAGTATAACTTAAAATTTTCACTATATACACAAGAGTGCTTCGTGATGTTATCAGAAAAAACCCAGATTTTTATGTTACAAGAACCATGCGAGGAACTCTAGGGAAATGGCTACATACCACCCCGCTGAAGGATCGATTCAACTTGATCTACCCCCTTTATCTTGACCCCCGAGTATGCTTCTATATCAACAAGAGCATAGCGATATTCTCTTAGGATTCTACGCTCTACTCGCCCGAATTCTGCGCCCACAACTGTAAACCAAGCAAGGGAAGAGCTGTTCACATTCACATATCTACAGCCCAGGCCACGGGGAGGAGAGGAGTAGGTTAGACATTCTTCGCCGGGCCCTCGCGAAGATAAGGGCGATTATTGATTAGCTCTTGGCGATCTTTACCTACATTCCCCGATGTGGGGCGCCAAGAGGCCAAAGCAGACAGTGAATCTGAGGAACTGATATTTATAGTGGAGCAGTCCTTGCTAGAATAGCTGCTCTACGAAGAGAACTGGCAAATGGCCAATTTTGTTCTTCGACCTATCGCATGGTCGAGCATCTTCCGTTATCAGCCCGTAGTCTCGAGTTTATATTAGAGAAGTTCCCTCCTCAGCTGCACGTGTTGGTCATGCCACACAAACTTCATTTCAGACTATGCGGAAGATCGATGATAATATCATTTCTGCTCTATTCTCCGTCCTTATCTGCTCTGGGGAGCGCAACATGCATGCCATGTGGTCGAAGAGCGCTTCTGAATTGTGTTAACGATTCTCCCAAATGATAGACGAATAATTTCCAATACAAGTCTCCTGAGATATGCAGCTCCCCCCGACGAACTCCGTACATGAAAGCCCAAGACGAGAGACAAAGGAGAGGCTGCATAAACTATATCCATGTGATCAGGCCGTGAAAATATTTCGATGGTAGATTGCGACTTGGTCTTGAGACATTTTGAGGGAAGGGCGATTGGTGTAACATAGAAGCCTGCGATGCGCTGTTTGAGGAGACTGGGGATGAAGGCTTTGCTGTGAGTGGTGTTATAGATGTTTCGCAAAAGCTGATGGTAATGAACCTCAGTATCTCTATCTAGGCTTGACGTCAGGGTTTCTCCTGAAGTTTTGTTTTTGGCGGCAGCAATCAACGGCTACTTGCTTTGATGAATAGCCTTGAAGTCCCCAACCATATATGTATCCCAAGTAGAGATCATGCTTATTGCATGTCTCCTGTTTATTCCTCATTCTGTTCTTCAGAAATACTGTCCAAATCAATGTAATGGTAGATCCAAAACGCGCAAAGCAGGAAGGCGCTTCCGGCGATCGCAACAACAGCTAGATAAACAACCGCTATCTTTGAGAGACCATTAAAATCAGCCTCTTCTCCGACTAACAGATCAAACAAGAAACACCATCGACTCACATTCACACCCTCACTCCATTGCGCGCCGCGTATAAGAGGCGTACAAACGTACAATGTCAATCCCGCAAGGAAAAAACACACCGAGTAGGACAAAAACATCATTGGGCACTGCCAGATAAATACCATTTTCCACCGCGGCCTCCAATTACTACGGCTGCTTCCGTCGGAATACGGTCGTACATCAAATTCTCGTTCCCCAACCTCCGCCAGCAGCAGGGGGCGGTAACGGCGGATATGTCCACTCGCCCTACTTACTTTGGGCTCCCCTAAGAGGGTGAGTACAGCGACTTGCTGGGCCGCAACAAGGATCCCAAGGATCGAGAGCACGAGGCTGCAGTACCAGAACGCTAACGAAACCCAGTAGGCGTTGGGGATGGCGGTCCAGGAGAAAGATCCGATGACGGCGGCGGCGAGTACTGCGCACTAGAATGTGTAAGATGTCTTCAGAAAATATCTGCAAAAAGGGGGTAGAGGAAGAAGGGGTGTCTCACAGCGATAGAGATGAATTGTAGCTCCGCAAGCTTTCGTGTCCGCCAGTGGGCGATGAGATGGATGAGTTTACTACTTTGACTGGGGTTTGAGGCGCAGGCCGCCAGTCGGAATATCGGTTTTGTGGTATTGAATTGGAAAAACCGATAGTAGGGAAGAGTGACTAGGTGAATAAAGAACTGGATGGCGGTGGACAGAAGTTGCTGGAGTTGTGAACGAAGATGAATAGTCAGCTCAACGCTCTCACGAGGATCTGATATGCACGCTGCTTTCTGCATGATGATCGAAGAGATTCAACAAGCAAACGAAGGTGAGGAGAAATAGAGGTACAGTCACGAAGGACAAGGCTAGGGGACGGTATAAGCAAGATTGAAGAAGAACCAAATTACACCTTGATAGCACCGGAGTTCCACGAAATAAAACCGTGGATGAGGCTCTTATTCGGCATATCTGATTAGCGCTGGCCAGAGTCAGCATCCAAGCTCTATTCGTATTGCAGAATGTTGGGAATCACTGGTTCTGCACTGCAGGCCTAGTTGAGCTGCCGGCAGAAGGACTTTTAGGCCCGGTGAGCCAAAGTTGTCTTGATAGCCTACCGTGTGTTGGATCATGATCCCATTCCGTCTTGATGGCCGAAGCTTGAGCACAGGTGCGCCCGTGTACGGTGTCGTGATTGTGAGCGAGTTGCGTTGCGGCAGCTGATTTAAGCCACAGCTTAGGTTACATGCATACTGATGCTGTCAGGCTTCAAAAGACATGTGCTACGTAGGGTTCTAAGGGCGAACCTGTACTTACAGTAGAGATGATGTTGTTGGCAGTAGCAGGTATTCGATGAGGCTGAGATGCAGGGTGGCATGCCCCGGTGATCCACAACCTGCTGGTACTATTGCAACCAATGATGCAAATGTACAATCGATTCGTCGGCTTTAACAAGCAATGCCATCTTAAATTGGACCATATTCGGGTGAGGGTTACTTAACAGAAGGCATTTCAGATAGGAAGTATCCAGGCGAAAGAATTCTATGTAGAAGGAACCCAAGCGGAAGAGGTTCAGCAACTGTAGCGGGCCGATCGGTTCGAAACGCTCAAGGTGCGAGAACGAAAATCTACGAAGCAGATATGCCCTTCTATTATGGTTGTATTTTCGGTAGTTTAACATAGGTAGATATAAAGTCCAGATGCAGCACGCCGAGAATATATAGACCTATTATAGACATACCCTCTCTTCTCCTATCACCTCTCCAACGAGGGAGCTTCAGAACATTGTGCAAAATCTCGAAACAGCCGACCGCAACTCCATTATGCTAATGATCGCATGGGGGTATCCGGTATTTCCTGTCTAGGCGCCAACAACTCCAAGTAACTAGTCCCTTAATAGTCTTCAATGCTCATTGTGCGCCGAACGGTACCGCCACAGCTCCGTGCAGTCTGCTATGGTACTTTCCATATCGCCTGGACGTACCTGATGAGTCGAGATCAGATGTTCTTGGAAACGGCCTCGGTGATACATTACCTCCTCACAGTTTTCAAAGTAACAGGTAAATTTAGCGCCAGTGGCATACCTCTCCCATTGTGCTCGGTCGGCTGTACGGGCCCTTCTGCGTTCGACCAACTCAGCTGCGCAATGATTGAGTTGTGCAATGGTTCTGTGGTCGGCAGCCCATAGATAGAATGCGTTCTTTATCTTCTCCAATGTCGCTGTGCCAGGCTCTTTGCCAATAAAGGGTCTGCCTTTTGGCTTCCATTCGTCGAGTTCCACATATAACGCGCCCTCGGCGTTCAATCGATAGTATGAAAAGCCTCCTTCTGATTTGGTACTGTCTGTTTCCATGTCTCCATGTATTTTCTCAGGGTCCGTACTCCTGTCAATTACGTTTCTGATCCTGGCCCTGAAGTTGTTCTTTGGTCGCTCGTTCTGCCTCGCTGTCCCAATACTGACGACAGTGTTTACCGACTCGGTTCCGCGCGCTTCTTTTATCTCTGATACGCCTTCTTTCGTGGGATTATTGGTATAATCAAAGCCCCCATCGGTAAAGAATAAGTACTTATCAGACCCTGGTTCATCGACCTTGATTTTGAGCTGTTTGAAGAACCAAGGAGCCGCTGTTGCAGCGCGAGCAACCTGCCAGATTTCTAGGTTATGTGCTTTTCCGTAGTTGATCTTGCGTTTGCGTAACTGCTGCTTCTCCGGTCCTTGTATGCTGGCCTTGTTGCTTTTCCCAGTATTAGACCGAGTGTTCTGTCGGGTCGTTATTCCAGTTGTTGTTCGTGATTGCGTAGCCGAGTGGCCAGAAGTGTTTCTTGGAGAATGATCGTAGGACCGGATTAGATGTAATTGTGCAGTAGCCGCGTCGTTGGAGAAGCTTCGAAAACTTGTAACAAACCTGTGTATCGGTTAGTAAAATGGTTTGACCCGGAGGCAAGCTACACAAGTAGAGCCAAAGTAAGAAGGCCTCGAACGACAGAAACCCCAAAGGCGAATAGCCATATTGCATAAGCCAGAGATCCATCAGGTGTGCGTAAGAATGCAATGAGGTGTATATAAAGTAAATACTAACGTTCTGCACAGGTCTCGCTCGGATGGAAATTTAGTGTTGCGATGTACCTCTTTCGTCAACTGATCGCGTTTTCTTGTGAGATCTTCGAAAATGACTTTGAGCTTGGTAGCATCGTACTTTGCCCTAGTTGTGATGAAAGGGAAATGGAGCTCGGTGAGGAGGCGTGGTTTCCCGAATATCTTCCCGCCGAGATTCTCGTATTCCTTGATACAGTCAAGAACAGTCATACGAAGTCTCCCTAGCATGATGGCAATCAGTCTATGAAAAGCATCAGCCACAATCGGTACAAAAGCCTAGAGCTCATGAACTTACGCGCCTGTACTAGAACCGCAAATGTAATCGAAGTAATGACAGGGAAGATATCTCCGCGTCGCCGACATTGCACGGTGTCTGGCGACATCATTCGTAGTTGCTTCCGTTGCGTTTTCTTCCTCGGCGGAAAGAGGGATGTGAGACACATCCGGAGGGTAATCCTCTGGATAGAAACTGGAGTAGATCCCTGGATAGGTTTCTTCTAGCTGGGCGATATATATCATGAGTTTTTGGAGAACCAAAAGGCTCCAATAACCTCGTATACCACCGCCATCTGCGAATTTTCAGTAAGCATACTTTGAAGTGTTTGCAGGTAAGGACTTTGTTAACCTAAGCTGAGCAGATTATAATCTTTCCATGCTTCTCCATCAGTAGATCCCTCAATAGCATCAGGTTCTTCGTGTAAGGGAAGCGCGGTGTCATCCATTTACCCCCGATGCGCCGTGGTAATTTCAATTTGGAATACTAGTAGCCAAAGAAACATCAAAGCTAAGAAGTGATAAGACAATGCTAAAGCGATCCACTCGCGTGGTCCATTCCATGTACTTATCCTGGCTTGAACTTCGTGCGGAGCCGCAGGCGTGGGCTTTTTCTTTGTCATTATCAGCAGCCTTGCTGCGGAGCCATCGACAGGAACTCACATTCTCATGCAGGCGCCGAGGCTGGAATACACGCTGAACAAAAGGTTCTTTATCTTCTCGACCAGGAAATTTCAAGCGAACAATAAAAGAAGGAGGTAGTCTCGAGAGACTTCAGAGGTAAAGCAGTATCAAGCAAAGCGATCGATAGCCAATAAAGATATATTGCAAGTTAAGGGTGTGAAGCAACATGAATCAATTGGTCTGTTTTCAAGCCGAGCCTTCCACCAGATCAGCGCACGAACAGTGAACTGGCGAATAGAGGGTATACGCATTTAGACTTATGCAGAATCACTGCAATTGCAACACCGTTAATACTGGATTAGGGCAGGTAACTGGTGGCTTCATGCAGCTCGGATTCGTAAACTCAGATACTCTCATACACCCCAATGGTTCCGAGCAAAGATCTTCAAATGCCCTGTCTCGCCCATCCGTGCATTACTGGCTAATAAGCTTAGGCTTTCAGAAGATGTGGGATCCTCTACGAGCTGAGCTGGGTGATGAAGGCTGCGGAAGACATGGTGAACCGATTTGGGTAAACCCTGTGATAATGTATTATTGGGCCCAGCCTGCTGGTGGATTCCAGGCGTTTTACGGCGATCCTTCCAGGCTGCTGTGCTCTGAAACCCAGGCCTTGTCAGTCATGTTAAGAACGATGCCACAAATCGAATAGGCTTCGAACACTCGGTTTAGGGGGAAAGTATGACGTGTCTTAAAGATGGTAGTAGCAGTTACTTCGATTTCACTGGTATGTCGTTAACATTGCTTATACCTTATGTTAGTATAATCGTAAATTACCTTTGACACGTGAGATGAGTAATTGTATCTCATGGCGTAAAGTTCTTCTGATACGACAGAGTAAGAATGCCTTGAAAGAAGCCTTGCCGCCTTGCCTGATGAAGGAGTGCACGATGCTTGCGTGACTCTTCATTTTCAGCCACGAGTATTGGCAACCAATTATTTATTATAACAATACACCCATTCTCAGTCTGTCCTGAGCACACCTTGTTCTTGAAATGTGAAGCGAAACACGTTACAGCTGTTTCCTGCGGCTGGGATGGCTATAACACGACCTAAAAGAAAGGCAATGTCCAACTGGATCAATACTACAAGACTTCCAAAAGTGTTCGTGCTTGTGTCTAGCCATCAGTCTTCATATACATGGAAAGGCCTCCCGGGACCGATACGCGTCCAACTTCATCGGAGGTTGAACCCGGACCGGCAAAGCAGCAATTTCTGAGAATCCGGGGAAAGACCCCTAGTCCGCCTTGGAAGAACAGGGTTATTGTGGTTGATCCTGATCGAGGTACTGTTGAAGTGCAGAATGAAAAATCTATTGCTAAAGGTATGCGAAACGACTCCAACCTTTAAAGCGACTGGCAGAGCTAAAATTCCGGCGCCTTCTAGACGATTACACTAAAGTCCAGCTCCCACCACGGAGGACGGAAGTCACTCTCTTTGTTGATCCCGAAACTGAGTCAAAGCCAACGACGAAAAATGCCACGGATGATGGGCATAGCAATGTCATGTGGATGAAGCTCTACCTTGATCGGCTCCCACTCGGAGCGCTCAATCAGATTTTACGGCTCCTCGGTAAGCTTTCGACGCTGTATGTTCTCAACTCGAAGCCATGGAGCGAAACATCCTCGCAGACATCTGCAATGTACGCTACGAAGGGTATGGTACAACAGCATTAGGCATCCTCACCAGAAGGACGTCATTGCAGCATGACATTTTCGGGCTATGACGGTGCTTGAAGTGTATACTGGGAATTATGGGACCTTGAGTGCGGCAATTTATATCGTCTACTACCGCCATAACAATCTGGGAGTTTCGGCATTTGTGGATATACTAGTATGTTGTATGGGCAGGCCCGTGCAAGCGATTCATTAGTTTATGGGCCATCTAGTTACAGATTGGGTATTATCGTTTCATCCCAAATTCAGACTCCCTTGTGCTATGTGAAGGTAACTTGGAAATGACTTCGTATTGGAACAACAAGTACAACATGCTCAAGAAGGACTTGCATGTCTGGGTTATCGGATCATATATGGACCAAGAAACGTGTAGAATATCGAGCAGCAGAGGGGAGTTAGATGAATGAAGAGGGGCAAGGGAACCGCTTTGTTGTTAACCTCCCTTTTGATTCAAGGCAAACCCGAGGCCAGTTCGCGCGATACCTGCATTGTCGATACGATCAAAGAATGCGGCTCTCGCCCACTACTAATAGAATATAGCTGAGGCAGCCTTGAGTCCTTAATGTAGGGACACAGTAGTCGAGTATCTTGGGTAAATAGGCAGACATTTGCCCTGCATGCATTGGCTGTCAGCATACGCCCCGCTGAGGTGATCATCCCACCTTGACGCCTCGTTTAGATATCCAAGCCTTCCGTCTTGAGGCCTCCGACTGAGATCTGGTGAACCCTTCTATCTCGTGTCACTATGTTGCTTGAACAGAGGATACCTACCTTAGCTTATTGGATAGGGGTTATGGCAATCTCCGCCTATATAGGGCTGGTAGGGCTGGGGACCGCTAGTAGAGTTTTCAATCTACATACTGATGCCCATATGGCCTCGTGTTCCAACATAGCTCTGGATGTTCGTTGTGTCCTGTTCTCTAAGCCACTCTGAATTACTCTAGGAGATTATCTAGATCGTGAGTGACTAAGCTAGCTTTTGACTGGTGCTACATATAAGGATACGCTGGTTCATGCCGGCTGAAGACAAATACTCCTTAAGGCTTGATGCCATAGCCTTGTGGTGATGAAACTCTCGGGATTTCCGCGACTGTCGTATATTCCAAATTAGCTGCCATTGTCTGGTACGCATAAGGATCTGCGCGAAAGGAAGGAGGCAATGGATGTGAATGAAGTGCATAGCCACCTACAACATACGTTGTCTGTACAACGTACCACTCTCATATTGAAGAGAGGAGAAATGGTGCGTAGCTGATAGTTCTGCATTGCTCCAGTTATTGCGTTATGCCCAGTCTCAGGTTGATGCCTTATTGCTACTTTCAAGAAGGTTTCAATTCGCGGAGGTGTTTTGCACTGCGGCTGATTATAAAGATATGAGCGTTGTTCCATCTCGTTGACATAATTTCGTTATTGCTTGCGTTCACTGTACTGCTCACATGAACAATCATATTGAAGCATATCTTCCCCCTATTTGCCAGCACTGTCATTGCGGGCTTTCTTAGCAATTTCCATTGAGGGATTTTCCGACAATGTCCTCACTGGAAGGGAGCTTGAGACCCGTCAAGCTCCAGATGTGATTGCAACTTTTAAATTTCTTCGACTATACAATCAAGCATGTATGCAAGCACACTCGCGTCTCCTCTCGCCCCATCGTCACGTCAGAAAAGCAATATTGGCGCCATTGTCGGCGGTGTCGCTGGAGGATTGGTCGTTCCGCTTGTTCTTAGCGTCAGCCGCTACTGCCTGAAGAGGTCGGCCCCTCCTTCAGCAAACAATGCGCTCCACTCGCAGCAAGGGTCTTTGCAAGAGATATATGAGGAAGTGTGGCCCTTGGAGCTTGATGAGCAGGCTTTGCTCGAGTTGAATGAGCAAAGATTGCTGGAAATGCAAGGTGGGGCGA
>JAABUL010000323.1_pt1 | contig 103249 bp, 123 predicted proteins | sample 5559151 | NCBI WGS metagenome assembly JAABUL01 (sample SAMN10711876, study PRJNA513368) | rock metagenome | isolation source: Antarctica rocks | place: Antarctica: Victoria Land, Pudding Butte sud | reverse complement strand
CGGATGGAGGGAGGGAGGAGGCTGTTGTTGAGGCTAAGGAGACTGTTGTTGAGGCTAAGGAGACTGTTGTTGAGGCCAAGGAGACTGATGCTGAGGTCAAGGAAACTGTTGTTGAGTGCACCGGTGCGAAGGACGGAGGGAGTGGGGAGGTGGAGTGCGCTGAGTCCACGGGTGCGGCAGATGCTGCGGATGATGGGTATAAGTGGACCGTCCAGTCGCAGAAGGTGGCGGTCGCTCACGCAAAGCGTGCTGGAAGGGATAACAGAAAGAAGAGTAAGCTGGAGGAAGCGGGCGATCAGAGAGCCAGGCTGGACGAGGCGAACGAGCAGAACGGTATTGCTAGTATGGATTGGGCTTATGTTCCTGATGAATAGAAAGAAGTTCGAGACGACATACAATTTATGCTCACAAAACCATTAGTATACCTACACGTCTGGTTAATGATGGAAGAGTCGTGCTTGATGAAGTTGTAGAGGCCGGAACGGAGGCAAAGCCGCCGAGATTCACTTCGACACGTGCAAGGGTACCTAGCTACACCTGACTCTCTTGCAAGAAGCGATATCACGCACGTCATCAGGCTTCTGAGCATCTCACGTTCGCTACGTACATGTACCTGCATCGCCTTCACCTTTGCTAGATTCGACAGTTGTTCCTGGGACAACCGCGCAATACCCGAGCCAAATACTCCATCACTACTTTCGAGGATCGTCGATACATGTGAGCACGTGCAGACCCTCCAGCCGACATAGGCCCATGTTAGAAGACAACACGAGCCATGGCAACACAAGCACATTGCGCCTTCTGCTTCGAGGTCCTGTCTGCCAGTTTCGAGCGCCGAAAGCCTCGCAATCTGAGCCAAGTGGAAGAGCTATGGGAGCAGTATCAAGCGAGCATCGATCCGAAAGAAGTCGTAGAGGACGGCGTGGATGACGATGAGGACGAAGACGATGCCGAGATGACCGATGCAGATATCGAGGAGCCACCCACGTCGGCAAGACCTGCGGCGATCTCCAGGCTCCTCAATCGCGATCCCAGCGCCGTGAGCTCGTCAAGCAGTCTACAGTCCTCGAGATCGACAACATCCAGTCGAAGGAACGATAGCTCGGGTACCGATACGCCAGCAAGCTCGACCACCTCGTTGAGGTCGCGCCTATCCTCGAGAGCGGACAGGTTGGAGGAATATCCTCTGTTCGTAACGTGGAACACGATAAGCAGAAGCGGCTACAAGAGTCTACGAGGATGCATTGGCACGTTCGAGGCGCAAGGGCTAGAGTCTGGTTTGAGGAGCTACGCACTTACGAGGTAGATATCCTACAGAAAGGTTTGCGCGCTCTGGGTGAGTGCTAACAGTCTCGCAGTGCCTTCGAAGACGTCCGCTTCAACCCAATACCCGCCAGCCTGTTATCCCAACTCAGCAACCACGTCACTCTCCTGACCAACTTCTCGCAACCCACCAAGGATCCTCTAGACTGGACTCTTGGAACCCACGGCATCCGCATTTCCTTCTCTTACCATACACGGCGATTCGGTGCAACCTACTTGCCTGACGTAGCCAAAGAGCAAGGCTGGACGAAAGACGAGACGCTCGTGTCTCTGATGCGGAAAGCTGGGTGGAATGGGAGCAGCAGAGATTGGCAGAAGGTCTGGCGAGAGGGCAAGGGAGAGCTCGTGCGATATGAGGGCAAGGCGATCGCATTGACCTATGACGAGTGGAAGGCGTGGAGGGACTGGGTTGAAGAGAGCGGCGTCAAGACGAAATCCTGAGCCAAGGGATATCCATGTTTCTGCTAAGAGATCGTGGTTTTGAGCGCGGCGTTATTGGTTACGGCTGACAGATCTGTCAAGGTGCGATAGATACCCTACTTGCATAGATGCTAAGACAAATGACCTCATGAGTGCATCGTCTCGATTTCACGGACCGCCGTCCGTTCTGCTCACTGGAAACATCCGCCTACCAGTCACGAGGAAACTTATCATACCCATTGCGCTCACCACCTGACATCATCGAAAGCTCTCCACCCGACCCTCGCACCACATCCTCGAAGCTGCAACAAAACAGATCAGCCAACATCCAACACCATCCACACTCACATACGGACTTACCACGACTGAAACATATTATACTCCATCTCATCCGTATACACCCTCCGCGTATACACCGCCTCCTCATGCCCAATCTTAATTGTCTCCGTCCCCCTCCCGGCCGCCGCCGCATCCGCCAGCAACTGCGCCTCGATACACCGGTCCATCGCCCCGAAAAGATACGTCGCCCCATCGACCGTCTTAGAAACGCTGAGGATCCCATGGTTCTGGAGGATCACAGCTTTCTTATTCCCGAGCGCGGCAGCGAGACGTCGCCCTTCCTCGTGCGCAAGCACTATCCCGCCGAAGTTGTCGTAGACGGCATGGTCCTCGTAGAAGCGGCAGGCGTCCTGGTTGATGGGCTCGAGTCTGCAGCCCAAGGCGGAGAAGGCTTTGGTGGGGATGGAGTGGCAGTGGACGGCTGCGACGACGTCCGGGCGGGCTTGGTGGACGGCGACGTGGATTGCGTAGCCGGCTGGGTTCTTGCATGGAATGTCAGCGACGGTGCCGGGGGAGGCTTGGGGGTTTGGAGGGGAGGTACGATGGCGTGCATATTCCCCTCCGGCTGCACGATCCCGTCCTCGTTGACCAGGCAAAGGTCGTCGGGCCGCATGTAGCGGAAGGATTTGCAGAAGGGGTTGATCCAGAAGTGGTCGGGTTTGATTGGGTCGCGGACTGTTACGTGGCCGCCGGCGCCTTCGTTCTGTGTCACGGTAAGTGAGCTATTCATTTCTTTGTGAGGGACGGAGTGTTCTCCTCGTCGAACGTACGTTATAGCCGTTCAAGCCTAGCCATCGGATGCAAGCTGCAGCGTGGAGTTTCCTGAAGGCCCGCTCGTCCAACGGGTCAGAGAATGTTGGGACGCGGACTTGCTTTACGGTGTCGGTTTGGTTGCCGCTGATTGGGTGTGCGCCGTATGTGAATCGATCGAGTGATCGTTCTCCGGTGGAGTTCTTGAGTTGCTTGTATCGTTCTTCGCCGGTTAGTTGGTCGATGGGTCGGGTTTCGGTTTGGATTGCTGAGGGCGCCATGGTTTTACACTAAGAAGATGTTTGGTATGATCGATTTGTATAAAAGATCGAAAGACAGCAATTAGACAGTCTGGGTTGTAATAAATAACGATAAATTATTGCCACCTTACCTTCGACATGCTTCGCATTGCACCCCGCGTGGAATTGTCCCGACCTCGGGGATGGATGATCGATGTGGACCAGTACGTGCCGTTGTAGTCTGTCCTCGACCATTCATCGTTCGGACTTACCTGGAACTGCATTGAGTAGCTGTGGCTACTTGCCGTGTATCCGTCGACCTCGTTTGCGAAACTCGTATTTCCACTGCAACATACCTTGAGACAACCGCAATGAAGAAGCACGGTGGATTCCAGAGTCGAGCGGCTTTTAATCCTGTGTAACACGATGCTCCACGACTAGGTAGAGACTTTCACATATGTGGATCGAAAAAATTCTGGGAAGTACCACTCAGTTAGTTCGGGGAAGGAGAAGATCCTTGAGCGGTTGAGCGGCGACTAATGAGAGTGGTCTGGAAAGAATATGCTGGGAAAGCTCGTCAGAGCGCCAGTTTCAGGTATATGATCATAGTATCGTATCAGGTTCTCGCAAGCAACTCTGTGCCATCATCGTAGGGTATATCGCATAGTGGTATCCTCCTCCATCAACCCTTCGTACTCGGGTGTGTGTGCTTGTGTGTTCGCTCAGTTGGGGCGTTTAGTGCTTGTCTGCAATGCGGGTCAGCAAGGGTTGGACATTGAAGTTGGACGGCAGGTATCAAGACTCACCCATACCAAGGGCACCCTTCGCCTTGTCGAGGATGCTCTCGTTCTTGTTGGCATCCTTCTGGCGGCTCATCTTGTCCATGGTGCTCTGCCCGGTGCTCTTCTGGCTGTCTGGGACGACGTCACTGGACGGAGGTCAGCATGAGGTAGGATGACTGAACAGTAATGAAGTACTCACCGAGCTACTTTATCGCCGGCTCCTGTGAGGGAGTCCTTGGTCTTATCAAGGGTAGACTTGCTGCTGTCTGGGGTGAACTCTGCAGAGTATGTCAGCGAGGTTGGAGCATATGAGGGCAGCAAGGCCACTTACTGTCACCCATCTTATCGCCAAGGTTCTTTCTCCCGGAGTCCATTGCTGCAGTGGGTTGTGTTGGGTTGTTCGTTTGGTTGTGTTGAAGTGATTTGGTGATTCTGGTGATGTCACGATTTGAGAGTGTGTGGATGTAAGAAAGAAGAATCAAGGAGAAGAAGTCAAAGGCTTTAAGAAAGACAGCAGTAACTTGGGCAACAACACGCGCGACTATGACGTTCTGCCGCACATGATCGCTTTCGAGCTCGCTTGTGAACGAGGTTGGCAGGCACAGGGCTAAATTCCTTTGTTTCATTCGCGGCTCACGGCATGTGTTTGAGCTGCACCTGCTTTCCCAGAACATTTGCCCCACGCTGGGCTCACATCACGTGATCGAAGACTTGAGCTCATGAGATGTGAATGTAGAATGTAGCTCACTTTCAACAACGGAGTGGTGAACCAGAGTAGCGAAGTCGCTAGGTGAATGTCTCCTGGCTGTCCACCGGTCTCGTGCATACAACTTGCTTTGTCGTATATATTGCTTCTTTCCCGTCCCAGGAGACACTACACCATTAATTATGGCCTCTGCTTCTGAGCCAACACGTTACAAACTCGTCTTCTTCGCTCCTCCATCGTCACTCCCACCAATCAAGGAAGCGATATTCGCCACAGCAGCAGGGAGCTATCCTGGTCCAGGCAACTATACCAGATGCTGTTTCACAACCCCTGGTATTGGACAGTTCCTCCCAGGCGAGAGTGCAAAGCCTGCGATAGGGGAACCAGGCAAGGTAGAGGAGGTCGGAGAGGTACGCTGTGAGATCATCTGTGTAGGTCAGAATGTTGCGAAGGAGGCTGTGGCGGCGTTGAAGAGGTAAGTGAGTGCCTTGCTTGGCGTGTCGTACTCACTTGTCCACAGGACCCATCCATACGAGACAGTCGCATACGAGGTCTACAAGGTCGAGCCATTCTGAACACCACTGTCCAACTGTTACAATACACTGTACGCCGCGCTCAGTCTCGGGGCATCGTTCATGCGAATTATGCTGATACATTACGATCGAATATAGCTATACTCTATGAATCGTTCGTCGTACATGCACTCCAGACTGCACGGGTTGTTCAACCCGGCCTGCTTGTGACCATCCTCCTTGGTATTGTCCTTGGATGTTGCCGACCTAGTCGATGGCTCAGAAGAGGTCCGGAACAATGCGTTACTCCCACTCCGACTCCATCTACTGCGGCGATCTGTAATGCACATCAGTGTCTGTCCTTGTTCGTTGCCATGGTCATCAGACCTTACGAGGACTCCGCAGGCGCAGCAGGCATGCCGGGCAGGACAGGAATGCTGTAGTTGGGCTTGCCCGCCGCACAGTACTTCGGCTTAGAGGGCATCGAGCTGGGAGTCGCAGTCACGGTGGTGGTGGAGGTCTCAGTCTGAGTCTCCGTCTCCGTCTGGGTCTCCGTTTGAGTTTCCGTCGTGGTGGCGGTGGTAGTCTCAGTCGTTGTGGATCATGAGGTGATGACCGAGGTCGCTTCGAGACGTTAGCATGGCGCAACAAGATGGTCGCTACGGGGTGACATACCGGTCTTGGTGGCGCCAGGTGCTGTGACGGTTTTGGTCCACGGGCAGTAGGGAGGAGAGGTGGCAGCAGCGGCAAGGCCGACGACAAAGGCGAATGCGAGGAACTTCATCTTGATGATTTCGTTGGAACGAGTGACTGTAGTTGGATGTTGCAAGAAAAGAAGACTGCGCTGGAGGGGTTGAATGATCGTCGGGTGCTTGTAGAAGACAACGGAACGACACCTACATGACTACTTATTGCAACGGCCAAGAACTATCCTGTAAGATCTGTGGTTCTCGAAGCCACAACATCGACGGTTCTAGGCTGTGGAAATTGGCCATCGAGACATACTGTTGAAACGGGCGATTGCTACCTACGATATGGGAAACATCAGTGTACAAGTTGCCTGGTAAGTGCGTTCGAGTAGCCCATCATGTAAGAGATCGTCCCCTTCAACGACCTGATCTTCGTCGTTTTGATACGCCGCGGACTCGAGGTAGAAAGGGAGAAGGTGGAGTGTCTATAAGTTCTCGGATAGTCGCGTAGCTGGTAGTTCTCTCAGCCACGTGCGCCATGAAAGGAAGTCCAAAATCGAATGTGGTTCTGGATAGGAGTTAAGCTTGAATACTCAACCTAAAGCGGTCCAGCTAAATCGTTTTAGGACAATCCACGTGAAAGGCACGAGCGTGGGGAGCTTCGGCAGTCGGCGGCACTCTTTGTCGATGCCGACTTCGATGGTCGCTTTCTTGACAACCACAGCACATCGGGTAATTCTTCGTAAGGAGACAGAAATACAACAGAACGAAGCTCATGATGAGATGATTCCGTAAAATATCGTTCCTGATGCACAGCAAACGAATGGGGGTTCGAACTGGATTCGCCACCATGTTGTGTGAGATGTCGTGAGGTGTGGCCGAACTTGCCTGGCCAGAACACACCCGAGCGCGACGTACGTCCCTGATCCAGATGTCACCCATGATGCGTTACCAGAGGCCTGCAGGTAGAATGGATGTGACTAAAAACCGGAGGGATTCATCTTGCGAACGAAGGAAGCTCGGTGATGCAGGTGTCCGAAACTGGTGTGACACTTCAACGGTATGGTATCTTGCAGATTGAGGGGCATGAAAGGCGGCTCTCTGACAGCACAAACAGTGAACCTGCATTCAGGTAGGCCACAGCACGAGCTGATTGGCGAGTGCCAGGTTTGTCGATCATGTGAAAGGTGATACTCAACGCTCCTTCCTCATTTGTCTCGTTTGTTGCCTCACTTCTGCCTAGGCCGTGCATCACGTGCATATCTTCGTTTGTGACACATCGAGTGATATAAGTTCACTTCAGCTTCTTGAAACCTTCTTTCTTCCAACAACCACAAGACCGAACCTTCCACACCATCTCAAATTTCTCAACTTGAACAACTACCCGTCCAACATACCAGACAGAAATCTACCACAATGGCCGACACCAACCCAGCCAACTTCGCCAACCTCCCGAAGGAGCGTGTGCAGGAGATTGCCAGTACGTCGTCGGTATCTCTCCTCCACGGCGTCTACTGACTTCGTTCTCAGGCAAGGGTGGGAAGGCCAGTCATGGTTCCGATGACACCAAAGGCAGCAGCGGCACCGATCACACCACCGAGACGTCTCACGAAGGCCGCAACCCAGACGGCACTTTCACCAAAGGCTCCACCGCCGCAGCTGAAGCGGGTCACATCGGAGGCCTGCACGCCGCTGGCAAGGATGACGATGGCAACGCCAAGGGCAAGGAGGATATCGACAAGGAGGTGAGTGACTCACCCCAAACAGCGAACGTCCCTTCGATGCTAACGATCGCAAAGGGTACCGGTCGTCGCGCGGATGGCACCTTCTTGCCAGGCACCAAGGTGAGATCGACACTGAATACCTCAATCTCAGTGTCTAGCGGCTAACATCATATCTCTGTACGACAGCTTGTGCACGATCTCGCCCACAAGGGAGGCGTCGCTGCGGCTGCCTCCACCAACTAAGCGAGATGTTGCGCTACTGTGCATCTTCTGATCACGACATTGTGAAGGATTAGTCGGAGAATGAACACTGCGATGAGCTGCATGAGCAATGAGTGATGAACGGCAGAGGCTTAAGGTACCATTCGTTTAGACCGCGAGCAATGCAAAAGCATGACATGCATACCGGTACTGTTGACCTGCTGCATTGTGCCCTTCCACGTCTCGCACCTCTACTCTCTTTCGTCCAACAGTTCTGCTATCTTCCTCCTGGTGTGTCCAGCAACATCAGCATGGCCACCAGCTGACCATCTTTCTCCGGGGGTCTGACAATGCGTAAGCTACTGGACTACTGTACGTCTTCACAGGTTGCCGATCGCTGTTGGTGAGAACGCCAGCTGGGAAGCAACAGTAGTAGACCCAATGGAGCACAGTCTTTGCAGAATGATAGATATCCAGGCTACCGCATAGCTTACTTTCCTAAGTCAGCCGCCTACTGTCACACAGCTCAGAGCTCACTATGGCCCGACGAGGTGGCCTTCTTTGATCCAAAGTCAGCCGCGCACTTGAATGAGGCCGCCAGGTCAGGATCGCCACCCTGATAGGCAGCGACCTGCGGGTAAAGACACAGCGGCCGATATAGAACCGTGTCTGAACCCTCAATTGGATCGGTCGACGCCTCCACTCGATCCGGTGCCTTGCCTTCCTCCACCCACGCCACCAAGTCATTGAACACGTTTCCTGGCAAAGCACCAGGTCCGCCCGCACAATGGCCGACTCCGGGTGCTTCAAAGTAGCGGTAGAAGTCCTTGGCTTCGGGATCAAGCTCCAGCACTCGCTCGTAGTAGTTCGCCGAGCCGTGGGGAAAGATGAGCTGGTCTGCGAGACCGTGCCTGATAGATTGGTATCAGCTCGTGTCCTCGCAATTGCACTCACGGAGATACCTACCAGGTGATCATCTTGCCGCCCGCCGCGCGAAACTGCGACAGATCCGGATCGTCCGTACCGATAATCGATGTGTACTCCTGCTGCGACCTATGGATCAAGTTGAAGAAGTCTTCTTCATTCATCGTATCAAGATCATAAGCAGGATCCTTGGCAAGATACAGCCGGAACCAATCTGCGCTGATGGGCATACGCCGACCCTTGCAATTCTTGTTCTGCTCATCACACTCGGTTTGTAACAGCCCTCCGAGTGGTTGCGGCTCAACAGCTAAAGCTGCTTCGTGCGTGAGGCCGAACCAGACTTGCTTGCCGTTGCGTACTGGACCCTTCCAAGCACCGTTGACGATTCTGGCAGCAGCTTTGGAGATTTTGCGAATGTCTCCACTGCAGTTGTACTCTGTGCCAACGATCGATCCGGCATCGAAGTGGCAGAGGTTTGCAGCAGCGACAACACCATCCTTCACGCCATCCAGCTCATCACAAGCTTCAATTGCAGCCTTCTGGATGGCTTGCACCTCGCAGCCCGGAGGATAGTAGTCCTCCACCTTCATCAAGACCTGGCCCCAGAGCTCCGACGGAACAAATGTCTGCCAGTTGATTGCTGGCGCAGCAGCAAGGATGCCATCATAGTTGGATGGATATCGCTGGGCTTGCATCAATCCTTGTCGACCGCCAGTCGAGCAGCCATGCCAGTACGAGTACTTTGGTTCCTTGCCGTAGAAGGCTTCCACCACTTGCTTGCCGATGTGTGTCATATCATCAAGCGATATCGAGGCGAAGTTCTGAAGCAGTGGCCAGTCCACATTGCCAGGGCTTTTCTGTGCCCAACTCTCCGCAGATCCGACCGCTTTGAAGGGATCGCCGTGGAAGGTATGCCCGGCGTCTGTGTTGACTGCTGCGTAGCCACGAGCTACAGCTGGAGCAAGATTACCTAACCATACGTGATGAGCAGATCGATCAAGTGATACCTGATTATTGCTCACCTTCGCTGCCAGCAGCCCATCCTCCGCCACCTTGGCCTAAGAAGTTCCCGTTCCAATCTTCCAGTGGCATCCAGATATAGACATTGACATTGTCTCCTTGGCCAGGGTGTGTAGCTCACGGTGACGTTACAGAAGTCGATGGGTCGTTGCTGAAAAGGAATACCAAGTCGGCCTGCAAATGGACCCCACTGATCCCACCCCCGAACTTCCTTGGCTCTCAAGGCAGTGATCTCGGTGCCGAAGCATTCAGGACGAGGTATTTTGCCATTGCACGGTAACTGTTTCGCGGTTGCTGTTAATGGAAGACTCAACAGACTTGTGATCAGCAAGCATTCGCGGAACATCTTGAGGGAACGGAAGCTGTGTCCAACAGACGTGAGGGACAATGTAGAAGGGCAACAAAGTATATGACAGAATATGTCGACATCTAATAAGGTTGTGGACAACAAGTCTCCCGCTCCTGCAGCAGATAGACCTAGAAGCGGTCACGGTTCGTTGGTGGAATTCGGCCCATATATTCCGCATGCTAGAGACCAAGGTTGAGCAAGTGGAGTGGAGTGCTTTGTAAATGCTTGGCATTATCTGAAGCGGCTTTTAGATATCCTTGCTCTGGTGAATGTTGCTCCAGGACGCACGTCTCGCCGGAGCCATTCGAACGCTTCTGATGTCGCTATTTCTCCACAAAGTCATACTGATGTCTGGGAGCCTGCGCGATGAAGAATACTGCGGTGTTATCCTTCGACACATTCCGAACACGATGGATGTCCTGTGGACCGACCGCGAGAAAGCTGCCTGGCTTCATCTCGTAGTCTTTCTTCACCCCATCCTTCGTTTCCGTCTCGATGATCATCTCTCCCTCCATTGGCATGAAGTAGTCCCAGACCTTGTTGTGATAGTGGATCGGAACTTCGCCACCGTTGGGTTCCAGACGGATCACTGTGAACTTTACGTCGCCTGAAGAGTGAACGAGGGTTGGGTGCCAGCCGCCGGGTTTGCCTTCCACGCGCGTTACCTCATGGAGGTTGGAAACATAGTCGGGCTTCGTCGCGTTCGTGACCCATCGCTGCTGCTGTACTGGCAGTGCTCGCGCTGGAGGATAGTTTCGAGCTGAGAGAATGGTGCGGCGGCTAGCGAGGCTCCTTGCAACGTGGGCCATCCTGTATGCGTATCTGCGTACACCAGTATCTCATGCGTCGGTAAGGTTCTGGGGACAGAACTTAAGCTTATCCCCGTTAAAGCAAGAATCTACCCCGGTCTCCGGACAAAGGCGCGTGCAGACGCGTAAGGCTGGAATGAAGTCGATGAAACCTACCTCCATCTTCGCATGACACGCCCGCGGCGTTCATATCGCAAAGAAAACTGTGTGCGGCTGTGCCATCACCGCAATCCTGCCACCGAAAGAGGTATGAGAGGGTTGCTGGAGGATAGTCTCGATCCTGTTGGATCGGACCTTTTTCATACTCGCCAAGATTGCCAAGGTAATACGCTCCTTTCTTGCCTCATATATCGCTTCGTTATGGCGTGTGATCATCCCATCGCTTCTCCGTCGTTCACGTCTGGAGTGCCGCAGACCGGCTGGATAACACAGCCTGGCAACAATGGCGGGCCGTACTCGAAGGACTCGGATATTGGTCCTGCTTATCCTCGGCGTAGTGGCCTTCGTGCTGTATACCAGGAACACCGCACCCGTCGACGACTACCGGCAGTACTTCAAGGACAAGGCTAACAGCATTGGAGGCGGCGCTGTCGTTCGACCCAAGCCGGAGGAGGATCCATACCAGCCTCCAAAGGCTCCCGAGCCCGAGGCCGAACGAGTACAAGGCCCACCACCTGTACCCAGACCCGAGCCTCCTACTCCGGCGAAGCCTGAGACGACATCGTCGACTACGACCGTCCAACATGCGGCGGCAAGCTCGGTCACCGACAAGGTTGACTCGGACCTCGCTCCTCCCGCTCTTGCACCAGCACCACCGGCACCAGCACCAGCATCCGCAGCTCCTATCGAGGATGAGGATTTGTCCTACGAACTCGGAGAAGGTCGTGTGGAGGTCCCTATAGCGCCAAACAACCCCAAGACTACCGCTCTGCACTGGTCGAAGATGCCAGAGCACTTTCCTCCGTCGAGCACCATACAGCTGCCAACCGGCACCTCGGTGCCTATACCTCGAATTCAGCGGGCAGTCAAGAAGCTAGCAGACGCAGGTGCCGATAAGGAGAGGCTCGCGATCGTAAAAGGAGTCACGGTGCACGCGTGGGAAGGCTACAAAGAGTTTGCTTTCGGCTTCGATGAAATTAAACCGATCTCGGGCCGGGTCAACAACCCATTCAACGGCTGGGGAGCGACGTTGGTAGATTCGTTGGACACACTATGGATTGCAGGCATGGAGAAGGAGTTTGAGGAGGCCGTAGAGGTTGTCGGCAAGATTGATTTCACGACTAGCTTAAGAGCGGATATTCCAATCTTCGAAACAACGATCAGATATCTTGGTGGGCTGATTGCTGCGTACGATGTGTCCGGGAAGAAACACATCGCTTTGTTGGACAAGGCTGTGGAGCTGGCGGAAGTCCTTTACAGCATTTTCGACACGCCAAACAGGATGCCACAGACGTACTTCCGATGGAAGCCGGCATTCGCATCGCAACCACACCGAGCGAGCAATAGAGTGGTTCTGGCAGAGATCGGAACTTTGAGCTTGGAGTTCACGCGGCTGGCACAGCTGACCAAGGAGCCAAAGTACTACGATGCGATCGCACGAATCACCGATGCATTCGAAGAATGGCAGAACAGCACTCGCATACCGGGAATGTGGCCGACCTCATTTGATGCTTCTGGTTGCAATAAGACTGCTACGCGGATCCAAGAGGACCAAATGGTCGCGGTCGGAGATGATGGGATGTACATGACAACCAAAACTCCAGTGCAGAGTGACAACGGCGCCAAACTGGACAAGGATCCGTATGATCTGAAAGCAGGTCTACAGAAAAGTCTTGACGAACAGGTAGCTGCTCATCAGCCGGGTGTTGGCAAAATCCAGTCTTGGCGCGATGAGGACAATCTTGATGAGAAGGATGTCAAGGGGAGGCTTCGAAGTGAAGACCTGGGCTCGAGCAAGCGCAGGAGAGACCTGGACGGTAACGAATCCTCCGCGTCAGAGAAACGAGCCATCACCGAACTGGATGAATGCGTATCTCAAGGCCTGTGGTCGACCTCTGGCTCAAGTCAAGAAACCTTCACATTGAGCGGCGCGAGCGACAGCATGTATGAATATCTGCCGAAGGAGTACCTCATCCTCGGCGGTCTGCTGGAGCAATACCGCTCCATGTACCTTGCAAGCGCTGAAACCGCCATCGAGAAGCTGCTCTATAAACCCATGACGATCGACAACCGGGACATCCTCATGACTGGTGAGATCAGAAGCAGTCCGAACTACTCGCAGCCGCTGGATGAGAGAGGGTTCATGGAGAAGTTCAAGCCCGAAGCTGCACATCTTGCTTGTTTCGCTGGAGGCATGTTCGCCATGGGTGGCGTTATCTTCAACAAGCCAGAGCATGTCGAGATTGGTTCGAAGCTTACCGATGGATGCGTGTGGGCCTACAACGTGACTGCTACTGGCATCATGCCTGAGGGCGCAGAGCTCATGCAGTGTGAGGATACATGGGGCGACTGTGCGTGGAACGAAACGGAGTACTGGGAGGTGTTGGACCCATACTGGAAGTCAAGAATGCAGACACAGGCTCCGACGCAGGTCGTTGAGGATGTTGAGGACCCGGCAAGCGCGGAAAAAGACGATGCGACTGCCGATACGGACTTCGGACCACAGCGGCCTCAACCTAGCCTCAGCAAAAGAGATTCGATGCAAGGCCAGCAACCTGCCAACATTGAGAGAAGACAATTGGACGAAGATATGGTCGACATAATCCGAAACGCACCTCCCGCACCACAAGCCCCTCAAGCGCCGCAGCCATTCTCTGCACCGAATAAGCCCAGCGCTGACGACATCGACCCGTACAAACCCAGAGTCCAAGGCGGCATCGGATCCATCCCAGACCCACCCACCTACACACCCGAACCGCCTCTACCCCACGAAGCCTTCGTCAAAGCCAAGATCGCCGAAGAACGCCTCCCACCAGGCTACACCCGCATCAACCACCGCAGCTACATCCTCCGCCCCGAAGCCATCGAGTCTGTCTTCTACATGTACCGCATCACCGGCGACCAGTACTGGCGCGACGTCGGCTGGAACATGTTCACATCCATAGACAGTCATACGAGAGCTCTGCACGGGAATTCGGCGCTCGACGATGTTACGAAGCAGGCGCCGCAGCTGCTGGATCAGGAGGAGAGCTTTTGGCTCGCGGAGACGCTAAAGTACTTTTACCTTTTGTATGATGAGCCTAGTAAGTGGAGTTTGGATGATTGGGTGTTGAACACGGAGGCGCATTTGTTTAGGAGGCCGGAAGGAGAGTTTCTGGAGGGGAGGTTTAGCTGAGCTTGAGGTTCAGGAAGCATGGTTGTTTGGAGCGAGCGGATGATACCCTGGCGTTCTTTTGGGTGTGGTTGATGATGCATAGCGTGGATGGAGAAGGGTGTAAGATATCAGTATCTCGCTGTATGATTGAGTGTTTAAAAGCGAAGCTATTTGTGCACTGCGGACCCGTCAGACATTGTATACAGGCATGCCAACCTTCGTACCCATCCAGCCTCGCAAAAGTCATAGATGTCTGCATCTCTGCATAGGAGTCGCTCCGAACTCTGAAAAGCTTCTGATACTCATAACCTCGCCGTCTCGTCTCTGAACACCCTCTCAGCCTCCTTGACATCTGCCTCCAAATCATGCTCCCAGATCCACTTCTGCTTACTTTCCAACAACTCCTTGACCTTCTCCCAGTCATCCATATATCCCGGTAACTGAAGTTCGTACAATAACCCGCTCTCCCTGGCCGCCTTCACCTGCCTCTGCGACCTCGGTCTCCGTACCTTGTCAAAGACAGCGAACGCTCTCGGTATATCAGCGGCTTCGTAGACGTGCCGCATGACTCTGCTCATGCACAGCGCATCCTCGATGGCCTGTCCGGCCCCAGCGCCATTATGTGGTGTTGACGCATGCGCCGCGTCTCCTAGCATACAGACCCTACCATTAACGTACGTGGGCGCTGGCTGACTGTCGAAGAGGGCCCAGATGTCAGGTTTCTCCATCATGCTTAAGACCTTTTGAGCGGCTTCTGTCCAGCCTTTGAAGTCTTCGAACATGGCTTCTCTGTTCATGGGCTTGACCCATTCAGGGTCGTCCCATTTGCCATCTTGTTTGGTGCCAAAAGCAACCACCTTTGAGTAAGACCGGTCAGCGAGCGTCTCGGATGTCTCTGAAGTTGGATGAGGCCAAAATTGCACCTACATTCATGGTTTTGCCCTGCTCGATAGGGAAAGTGAGGATATGTCTAAGACCACAGCGATCAGTGTTGGCTCACACGTGGAAGAACCTATGCCTGTTAACACGTACCCGCCGTGCCCGAGGAACATCTGACTGTTGCGTGCGAGCTCATCTCCCATCAAGTCTGCAGCCTTCTCCATTGGGATAAGGCCTCGATACGCGTACTTGCCAGAGAACGTAGGCTTCGTGGCGGGATGATGTTTACCGAGAACAATCTCCCGTGTCCGACTCTTGACACCGTCACATCCGATGACGGCGCTGTGTTTTGCAGTCGTTCCATCCGCGAAGTGTAGGATTACATGGTCGCCTTTGTCCTCTATATCTTCCAGCTTCTTGCCGAAGTGTGCAACCTCCTTCGGTACAAGGGCTACCAGCTCGTCGAGAAAGCTGGCTCGGTGGACACTGGTTTGCCCTGTCTCGCACCACAAGTCGCATATCTTTGCGCCGAACTTCGCATCCTTATCTTCCCCTTTGCGGAACGTGAACCAGGAGTTTTGCTGCGCAGGCCAGGCATTGCCCGTCGCGCATCGCAGGAGGCCTTCGTGGATGGCTGGGTCGATCATCTGCATTGCTCGCGCAGCATTGGGACCAAGTGAGACGCCTGCGCCGATCTCTGCGAACGCTGGCGCAGCTTTTGGGTATACTGTCAGCACATATCGTGTCGGTATAGCCGGCATATGCCTCACCTTCGTAGATCTCCACAGGCACTCCTTGATGGAGCAGACCAATGGCTGTACATAGTCCACCAATGCCTCCTCCGACGCAGGCTATGCTATACTCCCTCTTGGGGTCGACCTCATATCGTGGCGCCATCGGGACTTCGACCGTGTCTTACACTTCTGACCGTTGACCAAGTTATGGTTTCTCCGAGTATGAAGTGGTTTTTTGAGAGCAGCAGGAGAAGAGGAGAGGTATGAAATGCGTTCCTCGAACTGGAGAGTTGGGTATACTTGCCTTATATACTGATACACTCATCATTGAACTCTCGTGGATAGTTCGGATGTTGACGCGGTTACGTCGACAACTTTGGGGCCAAGAGGAGGTGGAGGGGTGGAGGGGAGTTGATTTGGAAGTCATGTCGGCGACTGCCATTGCCGTTGTTTCCGTGTCGGGCTTCACGGACCGTCTGGTCTCGAAGACATCACCAAGAGGACATCACCTCGTCGGAACTGTTCTATCTGGAGGACATGTCACAATAGCAGTGGCCGACGCAAGACCTGGTTACGGTGGAGGTGTACCATCGCACAACCATCGGAGCTCCACCACTCAAGCCGGCGCCGAACGCGTCCATCAGCCTCAAATGCCCCGAAAATAGGTTTGTGACGTTGCATTTGAATGTTTTCCTATCTTTCCTATCTTTCAACTCCCACACATATGTCTCCAGCAAGGACACCTCCTTCCTCATGCCCAACCCCTCCATGAAAACCATCATGACCAACATCCCCATTTCCCGCGGCCATACGCCCCTCCCGGAATCCCAAACCCTCCACCTCCCCCGCATCCTCTGCCTCCATGGCGGCGGCGTCACCGGCGACGTCTTCCGCGCCCAAGCCCGCGCCCTCATAAATTACCTTCCCGACTTCCGACTAGTATTCGCCGACGGGCCATTCTACTGCGATCCAGGCCCTGGGATCGTGCCTGTGTATCAAGACTGTGGACCTTTTCGGCGGTGGCTGAGATGGCTGCCCGAGCACCCGGAGATCGATAATGAGTCGGCGACTGAAGAGGTCATGTACGCGATTGAGACGTGCAAGCGGGAGGACGAGGGGACTGGGCCGTGGGTGGGATTGATGGGTTTCAGTCAGGGCGCGAAGCTGGCGAGCAGTTTGTTGTATGATCAGCAGATTCGGATTGAGAAGGAGGGCAAGGCGAAGACGGATTACAAGTTTGCTGTTATGCTGGCGGGTAGGAGTCCGATCGTGAGCTTTTGCGAGTGGAGTAAGAGTCCGGCGTGCGTGGATGCTGGGGCTGTGAGTGAGGGGTTCAAGTTTGAGGGCGAGAGTCCGCATATACTGAGGATACCGACGATACACGTACATGGTTTGGCGGATCAGGGGCTGCATCTGCATCAGAAGATGATGAAGCAGTATCATGATCCGAAATCGGTTACGTTGGTGGAGTGGGATGGGACGCACAGGGTTCCGATCAAGAAGACGGATGTGGAGAAGATCACAGACCAGATATATCGAGTAGCGAGGGAGCACGGCGTGGACGTCTGAACACGCATTTGAGCGGTCGGGGAACATTTTTGCCCTCGAATGGGTGACAGGAAGAAAGGTCTGGAAGGCGAAGCACTTCCGAATCCCTGCTGGGTGGGATAGACGTCCAGCATCGACCATGCTACGGTCGTGAACTGGCAGAGACCAGCACGGCAGCAATCCCGTCGTGTCAATGACCTCTGCTCGTATGGACTGTGGTCGGTATGAGGTAGCACGTCAGCAGACCACAGGACGAACATGTCTTGGATCCACGACTTTTACACGAATGCTCTCGAGCGAAACACGCCTTGAGAGGCAGCTAGTCAAGACACTCATATGACATAGACACGAAGTATGTAGTAAATGCTAAACGCTAACGATAAACCACCTGGCACACAACCATCCCAACATTTACCCTCCACGCTCTCCAAACTCCCTAGCCCAATCCTCAAACTCCTTCAAACCCTTCCCACTCACACTGGGCCTGATATTGACCAAACTAGCCTCAAAGTCGCTCATCGTAATCCCTCTGATGTCTTCCGTCTTCATATGCAACAACTTCTCGCCCAAACTCCTTAATGGACCCATCGCCGCATCCTTCGCCAAAGCCGTGATATCCGAACCAGAGTAATTTTCCGTCAGCTGGACGAGAACTTCGAGGTCCTTGTCGTTCAGATTGTGCTTCTGCGCCGCGAGTAATGTCCTAAGCTGCTGCTCCCGCACCCAAGCTTCAGGTAGCGGAATATACTGTCTCCGCACGAAACGGCGGCGTGCAGCTTCGTCGATGGCCCAGGGGAGATTAGTAGCTCCGAGCACGAGAACGCGTGTAGCGTCGCCGTCGCCGCTCTTGGCTTCGCGGCCGGCGGCTGCCTTTTGGAGGTCAGACCACTGGATCAAAAACTCGGTCTTGATGCGTCGCGTGGCCTCGTGCTCGGAGGTACCGCCGCGGGAGCCAAGAAGTGAGTCGATCTCGTCGACGAAGATGATGCTGGGTGCTAATGCCTTCGCGAGCACGAAGAGTGCGCGCACGAGCTTCTCACTTTCGCCGAGGTATTTGCTTGTGAGACTGGAGGCGGAGATGGCGAAGAAGACGCTTTTGCTTTCTGTGGCCACAGCTCGAGCTAACATCGTCTTGCCAGTTCCTGGAGGACCGAAGAGGAGCATACCGCGTGCTGGTTCTCGCAGGCCCATAAACAGGTCTGGGCGAAGGAAGGGGTAGACGACTGTCTCTTTGAGCGCAAATTTGGCGATGTTGAGGCCGGCTACGTCGTCCCAGTGCACTTCGTCGCCTTTGATGACTACTTCGTTGAAGATTTGCTTGGCCGCGTTTTCGTCAACGCCTTTGGGAAGATCCTTCATCAGCTTCTTCACCTTGTCATCCCATTCCTGCTGTTCGCGTGTCTGAGATGATTCGTCGTTGCCAAGATGATCCGGAGACTCATCGCTGGACGGGGGTGTCACGACTCGATCGGCTACGGGTCGCTTGTCTGTCCTGCGTTTCGGCACCTTACGAGAAAGGAGCTCCGAGCTGCTGGTCGCGTCGTCGTTCGTTCTCAAGCGAGGGCTAAGACCAGACTGAGAGCTGTCGAGCTTTTGTCGCTCGGTCATTGCGCTGAGTACGCCAACTGCTCTTCCACCTACCGCTTTACGAGGCACAGCTGGCGAGGTCTTTGCTTGCACAGTCTTCGGTGACGGTCTCGACTGAGTGTCAGAGTCCGAACTGCGGTCCGTGTTCTTATCGAGAAGAGAAGATGGCTTCGTGGGCTTTGCAGGCGGATGATTCGGGTATTCTTTCATATAAGATAATGAGCTCGGCCCAAGTTGCGATATGCTGGGTAATTGTGGTCTGAGTTGGTCCGTAAATGATGAAGGCTGCTGGTTCCTGTGTGGCGGAGGTGGCGGAGGTTGCGGAGGTCTAGCTGTTTCAACAGAGTCATCGCTGCGAGAAAAAGCCTGTTTGGCGTAAGGATCCGATACTGGGTATTCCGGATACGGTGGAGGGTATGTCCTAGAATGGTTGAGCCGCTCCATCTCATTACTATTTCGTTGTTGCGGCCGATAGTCTGACGGACTTGGCGGCTGTAGGACGGTGATGTCCGAAACTCGCCTATCAGATTGCTCTGCCGGTTTGTCTACCAGAGACCGTGTATATGGGTCCCAGGTGGGGGCTGAGGGAGTAATGACAGTGACATTGCTGGTCGATCGCGCTTCTTGCCCTGACGCTGGCCGCTGTGGGGCTGTCCATACTTGCGAGGCCGCTTTTGCTGCTGCTGGTGGAGGCCGCGTGCGAAGCGTTGTCGGTATCTTTGCCGTCGACTTGTCCTTTGGAGTGTTCGAGCGTAGTGTCTTCAGCATGCCACCCTGCTTCTTCTCCGGACTCGGAGTCCTAGAACGAGTCCGGCTTGATGTTGGTGGCGCGAGATATGGTGATGTTGCGTCCTGCAAGCTCGTGGTCCGAGATGATTCTAGCCTTGAACTCTTCCTACTTGTATACGACGGCCGCGGTGGTGGGGCTGGCCGTTGCTGCGGTGTAGGAGATGGTCGAGGGAGGTCGCTATAGCTCGCCTGCGGTGCCATAGGTCGTCCCATCCAGGACGCGCTTCCGCCGTTGGAGGTCTTCATAAGTGTCGCCAGCGACTCCCTGCTCTTTGAGCCTGTCTCTCCACCAGGGTTTTTCGCCTCCTCCTCGGCCTCCAACCTGCTCTCCCTCAAGGCTTCCAACAGATCGACCCTCTCCTTGCACTGTAGCTCCATGGACCGCAATGAGTCGTGCAACGCCTTCTCGGTCTCGCTGCGCGGCTGATAGCCGGAAGGTAGCTTGTAGGCATTGTGATAGTAGATCTGGTCGAGCGCATTCCGCCACGCTCGGAGTGCTTCGGGTTCGTTATTCTGCATGCACACGTCAGCATTGGCGAGATACCTCCTGCTTCTTACGTCGCGGTCTCGTGCGTACCTGTCCTTCGAAGTAGATGGCCGTGGAGCAGATCAGGTAGCATTCGTCGTACGTCTTCTGCATCGACGATGCTGGAGCCGATTTGCGTAGCATTTTGACTCTCCGCACATACTCTTCAGATCTCTGTCTCTGCCTCCGTCAACGAGAGGAAGTGTAGCTGAACTGAACATAGACTTTGTGGTCGCTGAGCCTTCCCGGTGACGTCGCGGGGAGCTGCGCGGCGCGACTCAACCTTCAATTGGACCAGCGTGTACCAAACTCCAACACCAAGACTACGTCGTACGTACAAGAAGCAGGCGCGTGCTCGAGAAGTGCTCTATCAAGACTGAGTCGTCGAGCTGTGAATGTGAGGTGTGTCACGATCACGGGCGATGAGAGCATGGCGGATCGCGTCACGAAGCAGGTTACACGGTAGGCTGGTCAACAGTCCCGCCTTTTCTGGATCAAGCGTCTACGAAACCGGGAGAGACGTTGCCGACATCCTGCACAATGGCAAGGATGGCGAGACTGTGTCGGCGACAGGCTGGGTGAGGTCCGTCAGAAAGCAGAAACGAGTGGCCTTTGCCGCCATCAGCGATGGCTCGACAGTGGACTCTCTGCAGGCTGTCATGAGCCCAGAAGACGCAGCAAAGTAAGTCAGTAAACACACATACACAGATGAGGAGTCACTAATGGCGGATACAGACTTTCGCACGGCACAGCGGTAGAGTTCGCTGGAGAGTGGAAAGCTTCTGTAGGCTCGAAGCAGAGCCACGAACTACAGGTGTCAGCCACTGAGGTTCTGGGCGAGAATGATGCAGAGAGTAACCCGTTGCAACCGAAGTATCAGACGCCGGAGTTCTTGAGAAGCATTCCACATCTCCGACCGCGGATCGCCAGCAATGCAATCATACTGCGACTAAGGTCTCAGCTTATTGCCAGCTTGACCGACTTCTTCAACAAGCAAGACTTTGTGCAATGCCACACTCCCATAATCACCTCATCTGACTGCGAAGGTGCGGGAGAAGTCTTCACGATATCGTCCAACGATCCGAAGAACACCACAGAGCAGGATGGAGCGACAGCCGAAACTCCCGTTGAGCACTTCTTCAAAACGCCAAAGTATCTTACGGTATCTGCTCAGCTCCACCTCGAAGCGCTGGCCCAGGCTGTCAGCAAGGTCTGGACGCTGTCTCCCACTTTCCGCGCAGAGCAGAGCGACACTGCTCGCCACCTGAGCGAGTTCTACATGCTGGAGGCTGAGATGTGTTTTACCTCTGATTTGAACGACATCATGGACCTGGTCGAGAACATGATGCGAACTGCTGTCCTAACATTGCAGAAGAGACCAGTACGGGCAGAACTCCTAACAGCAAAAGGCACTGCACCGAAGGAGGAGAGGGAGGACGGCAAGTCTATCACAGCAGACATGCTACAGCAACGCTGGGATGGGATCGCAAGCCTGGACTGGCCTCGCATTACCTACGCGGAAGCTATCGACTTGCTCAAAGATGCTCAAACGAGTGGGAGCGCAACCTTCGCTTTCGACCCATCCTACAGAAGTGGACTTCAAGCCGAGCACGAGCGCTATGTAGCCTCGAACGTCGGCAAAGGCAAGCCAGTGTTCGTCACGGACTACCCTCGTTTACAGAAGCCTTTCTACATGCCACCATCGATGTCGACGAAGAACAGCAAAGGCTCGCCCGATACTGTTGCCTGCTTCGATCTCCTAGTGCCGGATCTCTGCGAGCTAGCAGGAGGCTCGATACGTGAGCATCGCTCGGAAGAACTTCTGGGAGCAATGCGAGAGAAGGGCATTGCGGGTAAGGACCTGGAATGGTATCAAGATCTGCGGAAGTATGGCAGTGTGCCTCACGGTGGCTTCGGGTTGGGCTTTGATAGGCTGATCTGCTATCTTGCCGGCATTACGAATGTGAGAGATGTAGTGGCCTTTCCACGTTGGTATGGTAGGGCAGATTGCTAGCCTCTATTCCCAGTCACTACAAACCATTGCACTCACGTTCACTACTGCCATTCTCGGCTTAGGCTCTGCAGCCGACCCGCACCTGCAGTCCCTGCATCTCGTGCATCTCAGCTTGTGCATGTTTACGCGGGGTTGCTGTCACGTCGTACAGTTCCAAACACCTTTGCCTTGATCTCTGAGATCTTCTAACCTGTCACAATCCTGAAAGCTCAGCTTTGATTCGGACTCGATACGTGGCACTCGACCTAAGATGCCGTCTGCCGTCTTCCTCGCCGCTGAAACGAATCTCACTCTTCCCATCAGATCATCGACCACCTGACCTTTATGCCCTGAGGGTGTCACACATTTTGTGTTCGTGAGAACGTTTTACCATCCGTCACTTCAGCAATCACAATGGAGCCTACAAACACCACAGACCGCCAGCCAAAGGCAATGCAACCAAACGAGAAATTCTTCCAATACTTTCAGCATGAAGTAACCGGTAACTCAACCCATGTATATATATACACCTTGCACGATCAAAGCTAACATGTGACAGAAATACAAGAGCAAACGAATCGACTCGGGCAGCGCAGCGTCACCGGCGGCGAACAAGCCGATGCAGTGAACCATTGCCTAGCAAGCATCGCCCGTCTATCGAATGAGGTGAAAGATGCCTCGTCACACCTGCCCGCGTACGACCAGCGGTCGTATGGCGAGGCGATCAAAGCTCTGTCGAGCAAACTACAAGAGGTCCGAACGTCGTTTGCTCCACGGCCGCGCTTCTCGTTCAAGAAAGGCTCAATGTTCACAGCGAAGAAGAACGAGTCCGCTACCAGCTTAGCCGACGCCGCGGATCTTGCCAACGGGAGAGAAGAGACAGCTGCTAATATTTCAAACGATTCGAGCTTCACCGGAACGCCTGAGGAGCCGCAATCTCATGCCGTTGAAGTGGCGAGTGAGGAACCAATGGCGGATCCGGTGAGCCTGGCGCGGATCCGGCGGCCTTCGTTGGCTCATTCTGGGACGATCGATATGGGTGATCACGATGGTGTTCACATCCACCTTCCTTCATCGACAGCCTCAGCAAGTAGTGCCGGTACCCTGTCCATTCTCCGACGAAGTGTTGTGGACATGAACCGGCCGACATCAACAGGATTTCCGTTCGCTGGTCTTACACTGAGGAACATCAAGCAATCTTTGGTGCTCTGCGGACACGTCGATGGTGCCATTCACCTAACGGACATCTCGAACTCGATCATCGTGGTCGCGAGTCGGCAGTTCCGGATGCATGAGAGCCGCGACTGCGACATCTACCTCCTGACGAGCAGTCGTCCGATCATCGAAGACTGCCACAACATCCGCTTTGCTCCATTGCCTGCGCTCCACCAGTCACAAGCCGACGCAGACATCGAGAACCAGTGGCAGAGCGTAGACGACTTCAAATGGCTAAGGAGCGAACCCAGCCCAAACTGGAGTATCCTGGAAGAGTCGAAGCGTATCACGGAGGATGTGTGGAAGAACGTTGTGCCAGGTGGACCGCAATATGGGCCGGACGACATCTTGCAAGCGGTGGGCATTGCTAAGGGCTGAGACAGCAAACAAAGCCAGAGCTGGGATGGAAATAATTATCGAGCGAGTTGCCTACAGGGCCAGGTGTAGGAGATATGCAATGATGGAGTCTCAGCCAGCGTGGGTCCTGCATGAATATGTAGCATAAGGTAGCATAGCAATGGATGAATCTCAGACGGTGTCTTGTACCAACCCATAAGACCGAATCGGCCTCCGCCTCTGTCTCCGCGCAATTGGCAACCCTAAAAGGCAAAGCCCAGCGAGCAGCATCATCCTTTCGCCTTCGCGATATCGGTTGTGCTTTCACCTGTCTGTCAAGCCTTTCACAGGCCCAGTCATCAAAGCAGAGCCATCATCCATTCCTCGTGGCTCGATCAGATACCACGCCATTGAATCAGATAATTCCTGTCCCTTCAAAATACAAATCCGAAACGGACCTCACGCTCGTCATTGAAAAGCCGCGGCGCTCTGGAAGCGGAAGCTAGCGCGAACCTCTCTCCATCTTTACTTTGTGTAGGAGAAAGCTCCGTTTGAATCTGGATCGACCTCCAATTTCTCTATCGCCTGCTAGGATCTTCTGGTGTGTGCCCATTCGCTTGTTCTCTCGACGACATCTCCCCTTCTTCTGACCTGGCCGGCGCTGGTGGTCTGCTGCTCTCTGACTTTCATGTCCACGACGGGGTCTGCGAAAGTGGAATCGATTCTGGCCCAGTCGGGCGCTGGTATGGCAGCGCACGACAGAGTCATTTCGCAAGTCGAGCAGGAAGAATACGAGTAGGTGATCACGGGGGGATGCGATGGGGAGAGGCGAAGGCTGATGGTGTCTGCAGTTATGAGTCCCTACCACCGAACTTCTCGCTCGCGGCGAATATGGTCGCTGGCGCATTTGCGGGCATTGCGGTATGCCAAGAGCGGGAGTATGTGACATATTGCACATGGAAGGCTAATGGCGCATCAGGAACACTCGGTGATGTACCCGATTGATTTGCTGAAGGTATGGCGGGAACTTACGGATTTGCGGAGGGGAGGGTGGCGTGGCTGACCTTGTTTGACAGACACGGATGCAAATGGTCAATCCGACACCAGCGGCGATATACACGGGTATTGGCAACGCAATTACGACTATCTCGAGGGTGGAGGGGTATCTATCATTGTGGAGAGGCTTGTCGAGCGTAATAGTCGGAGCTGGTACGTCCACATCAAGAAACGGAGCTTTGCAGCGTAGCAAGTGGCTGATTTCAGAGACAGGTCCGGCACACGCGGTCTATTTCGCCACATACGAGGCCGTGAAGCAGTCCATGGGCGGTAATGCCGCGGGACACCATCCACTGGCAGCAGGTGAGCAGCTTGAGGACACCACGGTGACGATATACATTCCTAACCCTTCCCAGCCACCAGCGGCGCGTGCGCGACAATAGCAAGTGACGCTTTCATGAACCCCTTCGATGTCGTCAAGCAACGAATGCAAATCCACGGCTCCGCATACCGAACGATAATAGAGTGCGCAACCACTACCTTCCGGAACGAGGGGCTCAAAGCTTTTTACGTCTCCTACCCCACGACGCTCATGATGACGGTCCCATACACGGCACTACAATTCACAGCATACGAATCGCTGACAAAGGTCATGCAACGGCACAGAAGAGTAGGGTACGATCCGCTCACACATTGCACGGCTGGCGGGTTGGCGGGTGGTGTCGCGGCGGCGGCAACGACACCGCTGGATGTGATCAAGACATTACTGCAGACGCGCGGGACCTCGGCGGATCCGGAGATACGGCAAGCGAGGGGCTTGATGGGCGCAGCGGGGATCATATGGCGAAGGGAAGGTGCGAAGGGGTTCTTCAAGGGCACGAATGCGCGGATTGTGACTTCGGCACCGAGCACGGCGATTTGTTGGTCGGCGTATGAGGTCGCGAAGGCGTATTTCATCCGGGTGCAGAACGAGTCCGAGTGAAGCAAATGAGCCGGACACTACTGCAACAGTTCACTTCCATGGATCGCGAGCCACCCGTCAGCAGCCCACAACGAGCGAGGAGTCGAATCAAGACCGTGACCGACCCGTTTGATTGCAGCTTCGAGGGAAGTCCTGCCCTGGCCGTTGTTCTGATCGAGATGCTGTGGAGATTCTGGGCAAGGTTCTGGTGATGTGGGCTGCTGTTTCGAAGTGGCTCTAGAGCAAGGCTTGCTGGCTGATGGGGCATGGTCGATTTGCATAAGCACAGCATTGGCGCTGGTGGTCACAACGCGCAGCGATTGCGCAGCTTGAGATACCATGTATGGGCGGCGTACACCGTCAAGGACAACGGACGGATGGGATGAATCTTGGGAACCTGGACGGCGATCAAGCCGTGGCCGGGTTGTATCTATATCACATCAACAGTGAACTGCTCCAAACGGCGTGACACCTCCCGTTCTGATGATCGGTCTTCGACATTGGCTCTCGAGCACAGCAATTGACAAATCCATCTCTCGAGAATGGATACTTGGGATATGCTCTCCGCGGAACTTCGATCGAGCGCTTGCGATTTCCGGTCGGCGGAGAGCGAGCAGGAATGGACGACCGCTAGCTCGGTATCCGTTGTAGCCAATCACAGCTAATTCACTACCCCAACCCTAAAGTCTTACAACCCTAGTCTTGTCGTTCCAAAACCGTCGACCTGCGTGTTCGGCGGCGACAGCATCGATTTGTGATACATTATGGGCTTTCGGTGTATTCACGGTGCGCACAGTGTTATTGGTGCCATTTTCTGCGTCGTGAAAGGTGTATTAAAGGATGTTTGCGTAGAAGACATGCTTCAATAGCACTTTTCAAGGATGTTGACCACCTCACATACCAAATGTAGCTCACTTTTATGGGAGATAATCAAAGAGCATTGAATTTCCAGGACCAGTGATAATACAGCGAGATCAACACACAAGAGCACACCAGAGCATACAGAAGGAAGTGCAGACTATCAAGGGCTACATTTGGACGACCCAAATGCGTCGAATCGTTGCGGGCAACATGTATCAACTAATCCATGGTTTCGAAGCTTCGCACGAAGGGAGCCACCTGCTTCTTCGTATGGTGACGGGTACCTCCAATGCCAAACCAAGCGAACAAGTCAAACACACGAGCAGCAGGCAGGCTGGCAATCGTCCAGTCGTGGTGTCCCCGAGTTGACTTCACGGATGATGGCTTTGGAAGCCGACTCGACTCATCATATATCTATGACACAGCGGGAAAAGAGACGAGTGCGAGTGCACACGGAGCTGTTGTCTGAACAGCGGTGCTTTGCCTGTATTTGCCGTATATACACTATGCATCGCCCAGCATACCCTAATATCTACACATGCATCTCCTTGTGGGTCATTGGTGGTGCTGTATACACACTGTCAGCATGTAGGACTCAGCATGCGTACTTCGAAAGGATACGTACGATCTGAGCTCGGCACGGGTAAGTTCCGCTGGTACTTGCTTCCACCAGGCGCGGTGGGCGGTCGGTATGGATCGGGATGTTTGTATGAGTCCAGGAGCTTCTCTGTCTGCTCGATGATTTCCTACCACATCCCACATTAGCCCTAGCGTCCGCATAGAAGTATATGGAGGCACTGCGCCTACTCTTTGCTGCCGCGGCTGTGTGACGTGCTTGTTCGCCTCGAATAGGGACCGAATGTACATCGCCTGGCCGCGCCAGATGTTTCGGTGGATGGCCCAGTCGAGGGCGAGCTTTAGGGATTGCCGGTAGAGGTGTCTGAGGTGTGCTGTCAGTTGGTGCTGCTGGTGTATTTCGATGCTCGGTGGTCTGCTCACAGGACGTGTGTTCGGGAGGCCATGCTGGCGGGTGAGGAGGCCACGGAGGCCTGGATCAATCGACTGCCACCCCTATGACACTGCAAGCTGCTCCGGAGTCCCAGATAACGTGCAGTAGCCGTGAATATGCCCTTGTAGCTGGGAGTGGTTCAGGTGTAGTGTGCTGGTTGGTCGGAGCTCGTAGAACCAACGGGAGTAACCGGCGCCATTGGAAGGAACAACTAGGACAGCTCGGTCACAAACAACGACTACCAAACCTCATGCTTGGAGATCTCCCAAAACTCCCCCAACAACCCTCTAACTTATCTCTCACGGTGCTGACTGGGACTGGGAGCTACTCAAAGGCATTTTGCCGTCTCTCGGACCATGTCGTCGTCTCAATGCCTCCGAAGGCTCGCCGCCAACTCCCGCTCAGGCTCTCTCCTACGATGCTCGAATGCCGCGCCCAAATGCCTGCCACGCTCTCACACCGATTTGAGGGCGGTCATGGCCAACTATTCTAGCATACCACAGTCCCTCTCGACCTCTCAATCACGGTGAGCATCCCTGCTGGACCTGCGGTAGAAAGTTCTTCTGACGAAACAACAGGAAACCGTTGTACATCACGCAGTCACGCCAGTTCAGCCTGTCGAGTCGCTACAATGGTGAGTACGATCGCGCGTGGGTGGTGCGCTCATCGTATCTAACAAGCGTTTGTAGAAGAGCAAATGATCAAAACACCCGAAATGGCCGAGTCAATCACCGAAGGCACGCTCAAAGGCTGGCAGGTCAAGGAGGGCGACTATGTCGAGTTGGACCAGGAAATAGGCTCGATCGAGACCGACAAGATCGACGTGGCCATTAACTCGCCGGCTGCAGGGACTATCAAGAAGTTCTTGGCAAACGAGGAGGACACTGTGCAGGTCGGGCAGGATCTGATCGTGCTGGAGCTGGGTGGAGAGCCAGGGCAGTCTGCGCAGAAGAGTGGGTCAGAGCCCAAGGAAGCCGCAGACTCCTCACAGACGACTTCCTCGGACAAGGGTGACGCGAAGCAGTCTGAGCCTCAGCAGGAGGAAGCTGGTGCTGGACGACCGAAGGAAAAGGAGCAGAAAGAAGACGCTCCATCAGCTCCCCAGCAGAAGTCGCAAGAACCCAGCCAGCCTCAGCCGCCCAAGCAACAAGAGCACACCTCAACACCGAAGCAAGAGCCGCCGAAACAATCGAAGCCTAAGCAAGAAGAGTCCTCCAGCAAAACCGAATCACCCTATGGACCTCGTGAGGAGCGCAGAGTCAAGATGAACCGCATGCGTCTTCGTATCGCCGAGCGCCTGAAGCAGTCGCAGAATACCGCCGCCTCGCTCACGACCTTCAACGAAGTGGACATGTCGAACCTTATGGAGATGCGTAAGCAATACAAGGACGAGATCCTGAAAAAGACAGGCATCAAGTTCGGCTTCATGGGCGCGTTCGTGAAGGCTTCAATCCTGGCAATGAGGACCGTGCCGACCGTCAACGCAAGCATCGAAGGACCTGGTAGCGGAGACACGATCGTCTACAAGGATTACGTGGATGTGAGCGTGGCTGTTGCGACCGAGAAGGGACTCGTGACACCTGTGGTAAGGAACGCGGAGGCGTTGGACATGGTTGGGATCGAAAGCCACATTGCAGAGCTGGGCAAGAAGGTGAGCCAACTCGTAACCATACAAGCTTGTGCACCTACTAACACGCGAACAGGCTCGCGACAACAAACTCACAATCGAAGACATGGCCGGCGGCACCTTCACCATCTCCAATGGCGGCGTCTTCGGCTCTTTGATGGGCACACCGATCATCAACCTTCCGCAGACCGCTGTGCTCGGCCTGCACGCCATCAAGGACAAGCCGGTGGCCATCAACGGCAAAGTCGAGATTCGTCCGATGATGTATCTGGCATTGACCTACGACCACAGGCTGCTGGATGGACGAGAGGTGAGTTCATGATCCTGATGCTGATGTTCGGAGAAGCTAACGTTAGTTGGCAGGCTGTGACGTTCCTGGTGAAAATCAAGGAGTACATTGAGGACCCGCGGAAAATGTTGATTCCTGTGTAGTTGGAGTATGAGGAGTATGCATGAGTTTAGGAGGATGGATGGGGGTGGTGTAGACAACGATTGTTCCTGTGTACAGAAGTTCGACCTTTTATCTTCTCTTCGTGTTTCGAACGCGTGATGTGTGCTCCAGCGTCCATGTGGGCTATTGCCTCCTCGCCATTGTCGGTTTTTGTCGTTTCTGAGAGACTTGTGTTCGCTGAGGCTGCATGCACTCGCCTTGACATGTTTCGATGGTTTGATCGTTTCGGTGGAGTAGGATATTGTTGCATGTCAAACGCGAAGAACATCAAGAACGACAAACTTGAAAAGACTGGAAAGGTTGCATGATCGATCAGACTGCTCTCCATTCACTGTGGTATCATCATAAGCTGCTCAGCCTCTCTGGCGCCCGTGGCCATCTCTCTGCCACCATCATCAGGCCGCGCTATGTTACACATCTGAGATGCATGCAGGCAGCAAGCAATAAAAAAAAAAGACACAACCTCTGCACCCCATGACCATTGAGTGCTCATGCCCAACCCGTGCATTGAGCCCCATTATTCATTCGCAAAATCACCCGCCGCGACGCCTGTTAACCCATCTTGAATTCGCACGAAACAGCCTCTACAACTCTTGGCTGGGGCCCTTGCCCTTGGCGCCGGAGGTCTTCTTGGGCAGGAGGTCTAGAGGAGAAGGTCAGTGGATGGAAGTGGTGGGTGGGTGGTGGATGTGGCTTACTCTGGTGGATGTTGGGGAGAACACCACCCTGGGCGATTGTGACGTGTCCCAGGAGCTTGTTGAGTTCCTCGTCGTTGCGGATGGCGAGCTGGAGATGGCGGGGGATGATACGGGTCTTCTTGTTGTCACGCGCGGCGTTGCCGGCCAATTCGAGGATCTCAGCGGCCAGGTATTCGAGGACGGCTGCGAGGTAGACGGGGGCGCCTGGAATGGAATGTCAGATGTGCATTGAGCAGATTGGTTGATGAATAGAGCTTACCGGCACCAACACGCTGAGCGTAGTTGCCCTTCCTCAACAGACGGTGCACACGACCGACGGGGAATGCGAGACCAGCCTTGGACGAACGCCTGAGATGGATGTCAATTTGCGCCCGATGGAATAGTGAGGCCAAAACGCGTCATTTTGGACTGAAAAGACGCGTCACAGGCGATGGATGAAGGTAAAAGGACTGCATTCAGTGAAGACTTACGATTGCGCAGTGGTTTTGGCACCGCTGGCCTTGCCTCCGGACTTGCCTCCAGTCATTTTGATGGTTTTGGGTGGTGGGGGTGATTTGGGTGAGGTTTTGAAGTCGTTTGGGTGAGTTGGTGATGGTGGTGAGCTGCTGTGATGGAATGCTGATGGATGAAGAGAAGAAGCAGGAAATCGCAAGTCGATGGGCGACGTCCCTCTTAAAGCTGCTGCGTGGGGTCGCCGATGCTGCTTGTTGATTGCAGCCGATTGGGTTTAGCGCGAAAACCGCGCTTTCACAACATTCGCAGTGATACCGCGGACGTGCAGGCGCATCCCGCATTTTAAGTAGCCAGCGACGCCCACCTCTCCCACCTTTCTCTCTTCTTCCCATCCACATCACTGCTCATCTCACGTATCCATCAAGTTTCATCAACAAATCACATCAACCTCATCACCCAACCCAAACAACATCAAAACCCGCGTCGAAATGGCACCAAAGGCAGCACAGAAGGTACTTGCACCTGATTTCTCAACCGATCGCGTTCAGAAGCTGATTTTGACACCTTTCACAGACCCCTACCACCGCAGGCAAGGCGCCAGCAGGTAAAGCACCAGCAGCGAAGGAGGCCGGCAAGAAGACCGCCGCCGCATCTGGCGAGAAGAAGAAGCGCACCAAGACCAGGAAGGAGACCTACTCTTCCTACATCTACAAGGGTACGCCTTCACCGTCGCAATGTGATCCAGATCTCGTCGCCTGATCCAGATCAACGCATCTCTCACTTTTGATCCATTACTGACGCGTCGTCTACAGTCCTCAAGCAGGTGCACCCAGACACCGGTATCTCAAACCGCGCCATGTCCATCCTCAACTCCTTCGTCAACGGTAAGCCTGATTGCGCCTCCCAACCAAACCACCTCCAGTTTCCTAACATGACTTTCAGACATCTTCGAGCGCGTCGCAACCGAGGCATCCAAGCTCGCAGCCTACAACAAGAAGTCCACCATCTCCTCGCGCGAAATCCAGACATCCGTCCGGCTGATCCTGCCCGGCGAGCTCGCCAAGCACGCCGTGTCTGAGGGCACCAAGGCCGTCACCAAGTACTCCTCCTCCACCAAGTAGACGTTGCTGCACAGCGACGTCGATCTTCACGCGGGCTTGGGTGTGTTTTCATCTCTGGGGGGCTCATGATGGGCAGAAGGCGTTTCGATAATGCGATCATGGGATGGGTGTGTTCTTTATCTTTTTACTGTTGCTCAGATACCATGGCGGCCGCGCAGGGGTGCGGCAGAAGCATGCAGTAGAGATGGCAGCAGATGAGCATGATGGTGGTGCTGTATAGTAGAAAGCAGCAGACAGATCGGTCTTCGGGTTGCTGTGATCGAAGACGAATGGCATGAACTGAACAAACTCATATCTTCCACATTCATCTCTCCTCACATGTCGCCTTGCAACATCGAACAAAACGGTATGAACGCCCCCAGCGACAGCAGAACCGCAGCAAACGACAACTCCACCACGACCCTAGATCACTATAGGCAGCTCGATTCCAGTGACTTCGCCAGCAGCGAAACATTAGCTCTTGTTGTGGTCGTCTCCTTAGCGTGTCAGGTTCGCGATCTGGAGTCGAAACGAAGAAACATCACATGCACACCAATCATGAGGTCCGAGAAGGAAGCAAGAGAAAACAACTGCGCCGCAGCTGTACAAGGACATCTAGGGTATCTCAAATCCGCTGCCTCCAGAGCGCCTCCCAATGTCCATCCCATCGTAACGCCCTCATCACTCATACAAATCATCACCAAGTCATCGCCCCCTTAACAATCATCCCCAGTCTCATCCCAAGTCTCCACCTCATCCACCGCCCCCGGCCGCTCCCCCTGATTCCGCCCTGCGGCCATCGAGCCCGGCTCCCGCTCGTGCACATGCACAATCTGCTTCCCGTCTCCGCCCTCAATCTCCTTCCTCCACTCCTCAAACTCCTCCCTCGTCCGCACTAGGAAACCGATCAACATACTCGGATCCATCTCCCCTAACCCTAGTCTCCTCACCCGCCTTGTATGGCACGCTTCCACCTCCTCGTCCGTCGGCTTCTCTGATAGCGCCAGGCGGGTGGAGTGCGGGTCTAGGTAGAAGAATTGATCATTCTGGTGGCCGATGAAGTAGTGGGATGCCGAGGGGCGACCGCCCGCGATCCCGACGGATTGTGGCATGGAGAGGGCGCGTTTGAGGGCGGCGTGGTAGACGGGGGTGATGCGGTCGATGCCGAGGCGGACGCCGAGGACGATGAGGGTGGGTTGGAAGTCGTCGGTGGGGGATTTCTGGGTGGCGGTTGCGAGGAGGGAGTCGATGTAGACGTCGCTGTCGTCGGGGCGGGCGTAGACGCGGAGGGGGGAGTGGGCGTGTTTGTCTGTGAGAGATCTTCGCCCTTTGTTAGTACGTTGACGTCTGTGGAACGTGGTAGAACGACACTCACTTCAGGCATCGTGCAGCAGCGCTTGGGCCGAACCATTCTCCGGGATGCTTTCCGCACGCCTGCGCTCCGTGCTCGACGAAGCGGTGGATGCTGAAGGGTGCTTTTGGTATATCCGCGAACAGTGCGAGAAGAGCGCGGTGAGCTTCAGGTTGCTCGCCTTTCCTCCAGTCCCTGCCGAACTCTTGTATCGACAGTGCGTTCGCCAATAGGCTCTGTCCGCTCCTTATCATACAGCCCCAACCAGTATCACTCGCGAAGCCACCCTGATTCCCAAGATTCCGCAGCTTCGTCGCAAAGGACATTCCAGCATTCGCAGTCGGGTCTGGCGACCGCTGTATAGGTGCAAAATTGCTCCGATATGTCAACCATATCCTGCTCTCCAAGTCATCCAAGAATTCTGGTGGCCATCCGAGCTCTTCTTCCTCCGACCTTGAGAGGTCTGCCTGGCTTTTCGCAAGGGCTTCATAGTTCGTATCATCCTCGTGTTCGACTTTGATGGGCGTGCTGTCGGTGACTACAGCTGAGTCTGCTTGCGAGGCGCTTGAATCCGAGTTCGCTGATGGAGATGTGCCCAGCTGCTTCGGCTGTCGAGCTTCCTGGTATCGAGAGTCATATGAGCGGCCGAGGCACCATATCGGGGAGGAGTCTTCGTTCTTGGGTAGGGGATCCCAGAAGTACTGGACGACCTTTCTGCTGAAGCGCGCGAAGTCGTTCTGAGCCATGTTCGTATATGAGAGCTGATGGGAGGCCCGAGATAAGAGAAGGCTATACCTGCACGATATGGGTGTTTAGTAGGGTGAGCAACTAGGATTCAGACATGTAGACAGGTTGCAAGCGACTAGCTATTCCAACTGGCTGGTGGCACTGAATATCGATGTAAGGTACAGCAGCTTGCGGAGCCGGTGGTTGCCTCTGGGGAGAGTAAGGTGGGGCAGATTAGCGAGGGCACCTGCAGGGCTGATCGCGAATGACGAGCCGCATGTGAAACTAGTGCACTGCAAAGGACATCGGCGTCGATGTGTCATTATTGTCTGGTATCGACTTGATCCCTTCTCCAACACACTCGCTTGTGTAGTCGTTGTAGGCGGTGATCTGCTTGTTGCAAGGCGAATTGGGTAACACAGAAGAGACAGATACTGTACGCCACAATGGGCAAGAAGAACAAATCAAAGGCGCCCAAGGGCAGAGCGGCAGCGAAGGAGAAGGCAAAGAAGAGTGGTGCTGGCTCGCAGTATTCCTCGCCCATGGCCCGATTCTCGAGAGCGGGAGTTAATGACGACGATGGTAGGTGCTGGCCGCGAGGGTCGCTCCTTCTTCACATGCTAAACACCTGCAGATGACGCACCCTCTTTCAGAGGCTTCACTCAGAACAACAACTTCAACTCGACTCCCAACAAATCCTTCAACACCCCCCGCACCGTATCCGCCAAGTTACGGCACCAGACAATCGCTTTCGTCAGTGGCGGAAGCAACACACCCCAAGAGTTCCAGCCCAAGCTGCAGGCTGGTGAGGACGCAGAAGACGACAGCGAGGGCGAAGACGACGAGGACGATGAAGATGCGTTGAATGACAGCAACATCCAGACCAACATCCTCATGTACACAGAGGACGATATCTCGGAGGGTGCGATGGCGAACATGAACATCCAGAGCTCTGCCGAGGCCACAGGTCCAGAGACGGAGGACACCAGCCCCGATGTCGAAATGCTGATGGACCAGGAAACCGCAACGCACCCAAACCCAGCAGCTTCCGAAACGCCACTTTTTGTAGTAGACACCGAAGGAGATCCAAGTCTGGCAGTAGGATGGAAGTCCAGTGGCAAGCGGCCTCTGCGTCGCGATACGTCACCGACTCCTTCCGATTCGAGTGAAGAGGTGGTGCTTTTTCATGGCCGCCAGCAGCCCACAACGGCCAAGCAACCCACTCAGCACACCAGGCTGAATGGCAATGTCGACAGCACAGAAAAGACGGCACCTAGTCCGCGACCAACAGCGCAGCAGACCGCAACTTCGCCAGTACCTGCATCGATAGATACGCCCATCACCAACAAGGCGCCCGAGCCTGTGCAAAACCGCACGCCACACATCACAGACGATCTCCTCAGAGCTCTAGAACGATCCACACCACAGCCCTCGCCACAGCCGTCTGGTTCGGCCGCCACTGCTGCCATGGGCTGGGCAACACGACAATCGAAACTCGACATGGAGGTAGAGCACAATGCTACCTGGGCACCCGCACCAGCTATTCCGTATTGGCGGAAGGGCAGAGCGCGACCAGACCTCGACCCTTCAGCGGACAAGATAATGGCTTCTCAAACCACATCTCGAAGTGCTGGCGAGGTTGCGTTCGCAGAACCAGAACCAGATGCCGCGCAGACGATAGCAGCGCTTCAAGCTGACTGGAAAGCGGTCCAACGCGAGAAGCAGCAGGCGAAGCCGAGCCAAGCACCCGACGAGATCAAGCTTGACTCCCGCTCACCCATGTCTAAGAGGCGCGGAAAGCGAGGACGCAAGAAGGATAACCGTTCTTTGCGTGATCCCTTTGTCGAAGATGAAGACGATGACGACGATGATGGTGAGGCCGCGTACGATGATTACATGGCGAACCTGGCAGCTCAGCTTGAGGGTGAAGAGATCGACGTCAAGAAGCTCGCATCGCAGACGACCTTGCTGGGTGAATCTTCACTTTTCGTTGATGGTGAAGAGGTGGCTGATGACCAAGTACTGAAGAGCCATCTAAAACTGATGGCAGATGACGACGACGACTCCTGCTCATCCTCTGGATTCTCTGGTGTGATCGGACAAGATCTCAGCGAGCTGTCATCTTCTGACCTGGAGGACGAACTGGACTACACCGAGCGAGAGCAGTGGGAGGACGAAGAAGATCTGCGAGAGCGTCGACGTGAACGCATGACCGATGAGCAAATCGCTCGCATGTTTGCGAAGCAGCAAGAATTTGGCTATCACGGTGATGATCTGATCATCGACGATGGCGAGCACTCTGGTGAAGCTGAAGGTGTGGGCGATGTTGCGAGCGCACGTGCTGTGCTTGCGAATATGACAAACTTCACTTCTTCGGCGAACGGCACACGAAGACGCACACGACGCAGCGGCGGCAACGACAATTTCCCAGATGCCTCGATGCTGGCGGACACAGTTGAGCAGTACGGTGAAAACGGCTTCGACATCATGGACCTCGATCGACCTTCACTTCGCCCTACCAAGAAAGGCCGCAAAGGTCGGCTCCCACCAGAGATGGAAGCACTATCCGACGACGAACTGCGCGAGAATCTGCGCGGTACGTGGGACAACGATCGTCAGAAGAAGAGCGCAAAGAAGGCTGAACGCGAAGAGCTGCGCGCAGCAGGCTGGCTCTCCGGCTCCGGCAAGAAAGGCAAGCAGGACCTCAGCGTCAAGTACGGCTTCGGCATCTCCATGGAGCAGGTGCACACCGAGCTCCGCGTCTTCTTGCTCAACGAGAATCAGCAATCGCGTCCGTTTCCTCCTATGGATAAGAAAGATAGGAAGGTTTTGCACGAGGTCGCTACAGTGCTCAATCTGAAGTCCAAGTCTATCGGCTCGGGCAAGGATCGGTACTCCACGGTCTACAAGACCGACCGCACGCCGAATGTGCCGGGTGTCATTGATCGGATGCTGGGTCTGTCGATGGACGGGCAGTTCTCGCGCGATGCGCGGTTAGGGCGGAGGATGGCGAAGAAGAACGCGAAGATGGGTGCTGGAAAGGGTTTTGGTCAAAAGGGTGGTACTGGGCCGGCGACGGTGAGGAACGGGGAGATTGTCGGGGCAAACGCGCCGGAGTTGGGGAGAGGGAATTTCGGGCACAAGTTGATGGAGAAGATGGGCTGGAGCCAGGGGATGGCGTTGGGGAGGGAGGGTGAGGGGAGGCTGCTGCCTGTGGAGCAGGTTATTAGGTTGGGAACGACGGGGCTCGGTGGATCCTAGGAGACGGGCCCGAAGGTCCACCAACCGGCTCCACGGTCCGCTGTTCGTCCACGACACGCCAATGCATGGCTAAAGGGGATGGAGGAGCCGACACAGCGAGAGGAGAAAGTGGAGAAGCAAGAACCGCGAGAGGAGGAGGTCGAATGGCTTAACGAGCGCAGGGAGTGTGGTCTCTTTGATTGACGATTCTGGTGGCCTTTCTTTACCACTCGGCCGTCCAGCTGCAGACGACGGACGCATTCACGTTCGCGGGGAGGAGACGCAGAAGCACATTCACTCCATCCACTCGGCGCAAGGGTTAGGGTTGGGGTAGCGAACCGACTCAAGTGCTGAGTTGAGGGACTGCTCTTATAGACTTCGGGTATAGCTCAATGGCATACTGATACCTTCTCTGTATTGTTCTGATTGTTTTGGGACTGTTGTGTGTTGGTTTGGTGGTACCGTCGCCGTCGACGTGTTCGAGAGGCACGATTTTAGGTGAATTCTGGGAAGCTCCATGTGAACACACTTAGGTTGTTGGTCACATTCGAGACTCAAGCACTCAACAAGTAGAACCCGGTAAAACAACCAGGAAATCATATTGTCAAGGTCGTAAACAAGCACATAACCTATCGCTAGAGCATGTTGCGACGTCCTGTCATCGACAAGCTGCCTGCAGGTGTATAGGTATGCAGCGAACTATCCAGCCAAGACCTGCGCAACAATATGCACGAGACGAGACGAGCTTACGTGTGTGCACCAAGGGACTGTATCGAGGCAGAGGTACGGTTATACCAACGACATTCGGTGTTCTGAGAGAAGCGGTATGGTGCAATTGATAGTACATGTGTCCTGTTGCCAATTCACGTGTGCGTGATGACACTGCAAGGTAAGGTAGCAGGTCGTTTGCGCTTGGCTGCATTCCTGGCTCGCACCTGCCCAAACAACCCAGTGTGAACCTTGCGCGGAATGGAAGGACACCTCCGCATTTAGGCCGTGAATGAAGTTCTTCGCTCGTGGAGACGACTTGTGAATATACCATCGCGGCAGGCAAAGGGCAACGACACCACCGCCACCTCGTCCCATCCACAACCTTGAAACAAACGAGGCGGTTGCCGAGCACCTACGACATATCCTGGCAACCACGACGCAACGATGTTCGCCTCCACCCTCACTCTCGCGATCAGCGTTCTCGTCCTCGCCTCATCGATCCCGGCTGCTACACTGCCCATGACGTCCCGGAATCTCCAGAAACAGCAGATACTGCTCGACTCCGCACTCCAACCCTACCGTCCCACCGACAGCAGTAGAGGCGAGGACAGGTACCTAGACGCGGAGCCGAACACGGTCGGGGTCATCTTCATGAACAAGAAAGACGAGGGGGTGCACCTGTGGCTGCCGGTGGGGAGGCGGGTGTTTGTCCGTACGTATTCCCACCACTCGCAGCGTCGCCGAACCGTTCTGGGGAGCTTAGTGTGGTCGCGTAGCTGACTTTGATGTAGGCGAGTCGCGCGTCCTTCCAGTCCGGCCCATGACAGCCCGCATCACGAGTCTAGTCGGTGCAGAGTCGCGGCAAGCGAGTAAGGAGGCGCTGGACCGGATCGTGTGTCGCGTGTACCCGAAGTCGAGCGGAGAGGAGCCGACGGATGAGGATTTCGCTGTTCAATTCTCTCGCGCGGATGATTTGGTTCGGTTGGCGGCGAAGGGCGGGTTGGTGGATCGGTTGGAGGGGTGGGAGGTCGAGAGTTATGAATGTCTTTCAACCGTGGCTCCTTCTCGTGTGGTTGGTGGCAGTACCATATCGACCAACGTCACTGAAGGCTGGTCCTGGCGTAGAGCGATGGCAGCTCTAGTCCGCCACGCATGGCGTTGCTGATGAATTCGGATCCATTTCATGACATAGCTTCAAACAGGCTCCTTGGGCGCCATCCCAACCATCTCATACGATCCTGCTCCATCTCTGCCCTTGCCTCTTGCTGCGCCCATCTCATATCCTTCTCCTTGATCAGCCTCCGGTAGATGACCATTCGCAGCACCATCAGTTGCCCGCTCCTTCCCTTTACTCTTGCCGCCTCCACCACCGCTCCCACCAAACGCCATGGGCTTCAGCTCCCGCCACTGACACGCCCAGATCCCCAGCGCGATCATCAACGCCGAGGAACAGATCTGTAGGCCCCACCAGTAGACGTTGGTAGGGATGGAGCGGGTGTAGACGGTGGTGACGAGGAGGTTGATCATGTGGACGGTGATGGCGAAGTCCGGGACGAGTTTGGAGCGGGCGATGAGGAGGAGGATGGGGATGACACTGTACAATAAACGTCAAATTAGCACCGTTGGATCTCACACATATCGTAGGTAGTGTTTAGATGAGGAAGAACATACGTGATCAAACTATCAAGCATCCAACACAACCCCAACGTCCACCCCGTCGTCACATCACCGCGCAGATTATGCCAGTCCAGCAACAAGCCAGCATCTGGATGGCGACCGGCGACAAAAGTTGTAAACACAATAAGGATGAGCGCGACGCCGTAGTAGGACGCTTGTAACGCGACTATTTGGGTGAGGATGCGCAGCGGAGCCAGGTCGGCCAGCGCGCCTGGTCGTGGGGGGCGGCGACGGCGGACCATCGTTGTCGTAGAGGGGGAGTGGGTGTTATCGTGTACGGCGGGAGATGGGCATCGTGGTGAAGCTGGGAAAGGAAAAGGAGGTAGCTGGACGCGCTCACATTTCCTTTGTTCCTTCCTACTTACAGTCAGCGAGTCTCGAATCGGCCGTTGACAGGGTTCGGCTTCTGAAGCTCCGGCGGCAGGAGCCGTAGTAGCCATATCGAGGTACCTCCACCTCGTATACCTCATCTTCAAGTACCTAGTTTAGCTACTCGTCCTACTCCTACACTCTCTCCTGGCTGGTCCAAACATGGCGCACATCGACCAGGACCAGATAGAAGGCACCTACCAGCCCAAAGATGCCGTGGGCGCATCCATCAAAGCGACCGGCGTCACCTCCCTCGCCGGCCTGTTCGTCTCGACCATTCAGAATACCTTGACCAAGCAGAATGTCGGCGCGCTTAGTGTGTTTACCAGGACGGGGAGGACGATTGCCGTGTTTGGTGAGTATATGCATGAACATCTGAGAGATCGAATGTGGGGCCTGCGAGGACATGGACATGGTGGCAGCGACAGATAGAACGAACCATTGGGTACAACATGCACATATGCTGATACAGTCGTGATTTCCAGCGGCCATGGGCGGCTCCTACGAATTCTTCAAATGCGCCTCCGCCAACCTCCGCGAAAAAGACGACGCCTACAACTCCTCCATCGGCGGCTTCGTAGCCGGCTCCATGCTCGGCTTGCGATGTACACTTTCCCTCCCATCCCACCCCACCTCCCATAACCTCCTTCCACTAACTATACTCCTCAGTCCGCTCCGCCCCCTCCGTCCTCGGCTACGGCAGCGCCCTGGCCATCATCCTCGGCGCCTTCACCTACACTGGCGGCCACCTGATGGGCTACAGCCGCGACCCCAACGTCGACGAAGTCTCTCGCAAAAACTACTTACGAAAGAACCGACGGAGGAATATCGAGGAGACGGTGCATGAGCTTGGGGAGGGCAGGGGGGTGAGCGCGCCCGGGTACGCGGAGAGGAGGGCGGAGAGGATTCGGGAGGCGTATGGGATTGATGTTACGAAGGCGCCGATTTCGGGGGTGGGGTTGCCTGGGAGTAGGGAGGCGGAGGCGGTGTCGTAGGGCAGGGAAGGAAGGGATGGGCGGGTAGGGGTTTGTACATATATTACAGCCGAAAGAGAGCCTATGAAGCAATGCTTTGATCGAGATTGTGGCTGATCGGGAACATGGCACGGTGGGTTACGCTGAGCCGCACCTCTGGGTTAGCGGGGGTGCTGTCCCGCTCTGCAACAGCGCAGGCGTCATTCCTTTCTAACCGACCGAGCATCTTCATGGCCAAGGTAGGTTGTGAGCCCGCTGTAAACGCCCTCCATCACAGACCTCTCCTGTGGCCACAGTCTACAGACCTCTTCTTAGGTGGCAGAGTATGTGATGGTTTTCGAATTGCCTCCGAATGGTGGCGACACACGGTTCGGCGATACGTACGCGATGAAGGTGTTGAGGGAGATCAAGGAGGATTTGCGAGGCAGCGGAACGATGCTAGGGCGAGTCGGGAACCAGATCTCGAGGTTGCTGCCCATGGGTTTGCGGAGTTGGACTCTAGACGCGCTGGATCAGCTCGGCGAGGTCGGGGGGGGTCTATCCTCAATATCCGATCGAGGACGAGTGCTCCACTGAAGGCGGTACTGGAATGAATGACCGAGGAGGAACTGTTCGAAGGGTATGGTTTGAAGGGCAACGAGGGCCAAGAGTGGGCGGTGGCCTTACAAGTATTTGCAGAAGCTTGGAGATAGAACCACGCGGGTTTTGACGCCAGATTTCCAGTCAGACCTACAACAGCCAATGAAAAAAACGTGATGAGCAGCCTGTTAGTACACTGTGCATTGCCACTATCTGCAAGCAGGTCCATCAGCCCTCGTGCGCCTGGTCTGGCCTGTCCCTCAGGATGTCTGTACAATGGCCCGAACGCCTCCCCTCCCGACCCCTCCATCCACTTCCTCTCCCATCTACTTCGTAACATGCGACGGCGTCACCGCATACGTCGGCCGCACAAACCTGCCCATTGTTAGCGCACCTGCACTCTTATAAATAGAACACCAGAAACCCATACCTGTCGCTGTTATAAGCCTTCGTCTCCGCCCCCAATAACTCCTTCTCCAGTGCCTGCTGCGAGTACCACCGTCGGACTTGATCCCTGTCCTCTTCGGCTTGTAGTAGGGGGATCAGGTGGATGCGTGACCACATCTTTTCTCGCGCCAGTTCGCTACTTCACGTCAGCATATCCCATCCTGTCCGCCACTCCCAGTAACCTCGCGCTCGGATCGGTTTTGAGAGGTGGTGGTATACGCACTTTTGTTCCCTAGTCCCCTGCCCAAACTTGTAGAACCCATATACCATCACGCCCGCGACGCCGAGGAGGTAGTAGGCGGGGCGGAAGCCGCGGACGGGGAGGTTGCGGCGGTATTGCACGGGCTCGTAGCCGCCGGAGGGGGGCATGTCTTGAGGCATCGTTGCGGTTGGGGGCCGGCGGCCGGGTGAGAGGTGAGATCGGTGTCGAATGCGCAAGTGTATGTCAATGGTTGGCTGGCTGGAAGTGAGGTCTGCTGGGGAGCTCGAGGCTTGGCGTGAATGACTCGTGGGGTTATGTGACTTTTGGTGTGACTTTTACGGCGAAACCTAACGACTTGACAAGTACCCGACAAAGATTTGAGGATCAAGGGTCAGTCATGGAAACGGAGGAAAGGCTATCGAAGAGACGGCGGCTAAGCCAGGACGAACCTCTGGAGGACGAAACAGCTCAGATCGAGTCTTATCAATTCTCGAATGGCGGAACCGTGAACGAAGCAGCCAGCGAAGGAGCTCCTGCTATCACGCTAGACGGACCATCAGAGGGAACTAAATTGCAGCACCCTGGACTAGGCGCTGAGCGGAATTTAAATCTGGAAGACACCAACAGGAACGATGACTTGCCACCCACAGCCACCACACAAGTGGTAGACTCCCTCGACCTCAACGGAGCCAAACTAGACTCTCAATCGGAAGGCCTCCCACCACCGGACTCTGGACCCGGTGTTGAGCATACCTCAAACCTGGAAGACGGCGATGACGACCGCTTGCCACCTCCCGACACCACAGCACCCATCGCCGACTGCATTTCCAACAACCCGGACGGCCAAACCCTATCCAAAACCCAACGCAAAAAACTCGCCAAAAAGCAAGAGTGGGAAGCCAAACGCGAAGATCGCAAAGTCATCCGCAAAGAAAAGAACATCGCCAAGCGCACCCGCCGCCGCGAAGAATGGAAGCAGCAGCACCAGGACGCCCTTATCAACGGGGAACCACCTCCACAAGTACCCACCAAAACGAAGTCGGGACCTCGACCAACGACCCTCCCAGTGACTTTCATGATCGACTGCGACTTCGACGACTTGATGCGGGACAACGAACGGATTTCACTCGCGGGCCAGATCACGAGGAGTTATTCTGATAACAAGGCGGCGTTGTATCGGGCGCATTTGGCGGTGTGTTCGTTTCAGGGGAAGTTGAGGGAGAGGTTTGAGAAGGTGCTGGAGCATCACAAGCAATGGAGGGGGGTGAGGTTCCTGGATTGCGATTTCGTGGAGGCGGCGGAGCAGGCGAAGGGGTGGATGGGTGATGAGAAAGATGGTGGGAAGTTGGTCGGGACCTTTGCGAATCTGTGCCGGGTTCAGGATGAGAGCGGTGAGCTGGAGCACCATGCCGTTATCGCTGAGCTCAAGGAGGCGGGGGAGGTTGTTTATTTGACTTCTGAGTCAGAGAACACACTTACGGAGTTGAAGCCGTATAGTACGTACATCATTGGTGGCCTCGTGGACAAGAATCGCGAGAAAGGGATTTGCTATAAGAGGGCTAAGCAGAGGGGCATCAAGACTGCGAGGCTGCCGATTGGGGAGTTCATGGAGATGCAGAGTCGCAAGGTGTTGGCGACGAACCATGTGAATGAAATTATGTTGAAGTGGTTGGAGTGTGGGGATTGGGGGGAGGCGTTTCTGAAGGCTATTCCGAAGAGGAAAGGGGGGAGGTTGAAGCGAGGGAGGTTGAAGGGAGGGAAGGGGGAGGGTGACGGTGATGATGAGGATAACGACGATAACAACGTCCACAACGACAACGATGATGACGACGCTGGTGACGGCGACAACGATGCGGCCAACAGGAATGGAGAAGATGATGGATCAGTTGCTCCGGCTGGTGGTGAGAACGAAAATGATTCAGGCCGCCAGCAAGAGGCGGACGGAGCAGCCGCTTTAGGTGGCGTCGAGGATGAGCACGGCCAGAGCGGCCACGAGGATGAAGCTGGCAACGCCGCTTGAACAGCTCTTCGGTCTCGACCGGAGTGTTGCGTATGTAGTTACCCAGAAAAGAACGGCTTTTGCTGGCAACTGTACTTGCGAACTTTCGGCTACTGCGAAGATACAGCGAAGGCTGCTGTAAGGTGAGTCGAGTCTCTGGATGCTTCCGAGACAGTGTCTAGAACCTGCTGCCGGTGGCATTGTCATCACTCAAGAGACCGAATCTGTCTCAGCGATGAATACATTTGGCTGGAGATGACCGTCAAAGACATCAACGCCGTCACCTCCTATGTCTCCAGAATCACTTCGGCCACCACCAAGGAGTCTCTCCGACCACCACCGCCACCATATGAGGCGACGAACAGCGCGAGAGGCAAGCGAGCTCGTCGACCGTGAGCGAGAGATGCGGATGCCAAGGAGGCTGAGAGGGTGTTTGGAGACGAGACGGCGAGGTTATGAATTTGTATCAAAGAACGAACTACAGCGACTTTCATGTAGTGATGAGTCCGTCGGAGGTATTCTGAAATTGAAGAGCTGGTCTCTAGACACCGTTGACCATGTTTTCATGCAGCCTCTTCTCCGCCGCCGGAAATGTTCATGTTAGGCCTTCATATCCAGGAGGTAGACTCTCGAGCTCTGATGAGGACGCCGCGCCGCCACTTGAACGACGATCCTTAGGACCGTGGAATCAATCTAGCACATCATCTCTGAGCGCAAATGCCTGCCGCACAACTTCATCCATCCTGCTGCGAACCGCATCGTGAAACATCACATTCGTGGTGAAGACCTTGCAAGCTTTGACCTTTCGTGCCGTCTCCATAGACAAGTCAAAGTCCACGTACATGTCTTCCACATAGCTGCAAGCGTAGGTTGGCACCTGGTTCCTCGCCAACTGCTCCTCGTCGTACAAGTCTGCCCAGTCGCTATCATTGGCGATCATATTTGCTACATCGTCCAGCTTCCGCAGCTCGCTGTAGTCCTCGAACATCCACGGATATATCATCTCGCCCGTGAAATACACGTGGCTGTCGTCTGTCTTCTCGAGATCGAAGACAGGGTACTCCTCGATCACGCGGTGCGCCGACCACTTGGGTGCTTCGCCTTGACAGTATATCGGCTCGTGTAGGATGGCGTAGATGATGGCCTCATCAAATGGCATAGCTCGGTCTATGGCCGACAAGGATCCACGAGTCAAGTGACCGAACGATTCGATGTCGTAGCTCGCTCTGAGTATGATATCATGGACGATGTCAAGTCCGCCGTGGAAGCCGAACATAAGTCCCAGCATGCGGAAGCGACGACGGGTGAGGTTCCCTTCGGAAGGAAGCTTGATTTTGCCGTCGCCGAAACGTTTGAGGTAGTTGTGGATGGTCTTGACTCTAGGGATGTCTTCGGGGTATTTGTTGTAGTACGCTTCGTTGCGCTGGATGAGCTTGTTGTAGAGGCGTCGGTAGACTTCGTCCGGACCTGCAGTGATAGGTGCGAGTCCGCCGAATAGGAAGCTCTCTCGTAGTCCCTCAGGAAAGAACGAAAGGTACGAAAGGATGCAGAATCCGCCGAAACTCTGCCCCATGACGCTCCATTTCTTCTTCTCTTCCGGGTAGTCAGCTGTGAGCACCTTTCGGATCGCCTCGCAGTCCCGCACGATGCTGTCCGCGCGGTAGAGCTTAAGGTACTTTGCTTGGACATCGTTGGTGCCTCGCATCTGCAGAGTCGAGGCTGTGATTGGGGAGGAGAGCCCTGTGCCACGCTGGTCAAGGTATAGCATCTGGTAGCCCTTTTCGAGGATGAGGTGAGTGACAGGATACATCTGCGGAGATTGACATCTCATGCCTGGTCCGCCTTGTAGGTATAGCATCCTGGAAGACAAAGATATGTTAGACGTTCCTTGGGTAGGAGACTCTTGCGGTCTGGGTGGGCTCACCATGGGAGTTGGCATTTCTCCTTTAGCTCCGGTACTATCGGCACCTCATTCTTTTTGACGCTGCGAGCGAAGACACGGATCGTGCCGCTATCTGGTTTGCTGTAGTCCTTGGGCACGTCGAAGAAATGCTCGGTGACTTTGAGTCTGCCTGCCGCGAGGTCAGCCTGGCGGACAAGTCAACACCAGATGTGTGGACTCACCTGCAACGACATGTGATTTCGAGCTGACTATCTTCGCCGGTGCTATCTTCTGCATCTTTCTGACAGAGTCTCTGGACGTGTTATCATAGGCGTCCTCAGCGGCCACTTCCAATCACAACCACCTTGCGCTTCGCGTGGCGGAGAAGTTTCAAATCCCAACCTCACAAGCTTAATAAAGAACACGAGAACTGTCAAACGTGCAAATTTGTTTGCCAGGAGCAAACTTGAACGTTCGATGGCGAAAGACACAAAGAAGAAGAAAGCCGATAAGAAGGCTCGTGTGGCGCAAAAGCAGGAGAAGAAGGCCACAAAGACCGAAAAGAAGCAGAGCAAACGACCTAGAGAAGATGACAGCGATGCTGAAGATGCCGATCTCGATGCGATTTTGGCCGAGTATCAGAAGAAGCAAGAGCAGTTCCTCAAAGTGACAGAGACTCCTTGCGATCCTCCCTCGCCACGTACGCGCCCTGTCTCCTCCATCATGGTTAGGAACACGCTCATGCGGTGGAACAGGTTCCTTCGCAACACTTGTCGCATCACCAAGTAATGACACTGAGCTGTTCCTGTTTGGTGGCGAATACTATAATGGGGCTCTCGCTACATTCTTCAACGATCTCTTCGTCTACAAGATCAACAGTGATTCCTGGCGGAAGATCACGAGTCCAAACACGCCTCTTCCTAGGTCTGGACAGGTGTGTAACTCGCATATAGATTGTTGAACACATAGCTGACTTCTCCTGCAGTGAGCCAACTCTCAGAAACGATTAGCCTGCATCGAGATGTCATCTAATATAATCTCAGTGCCATAACCCAGGGTGGTAATGCAGGAGGAATCTATCTCTTCGGCGGAGAGTTCTCCAGCCCCAAGCAAGGCACGTTCTACCACTATAACGATTTCTGGAGGCTAGATCCCGGCGCGAGGGAATGGACTAAGCTGGAAGGCAAGGGTGGACCTCCAGCCCGCAGTGGCCATCGGTGAGCCTTATTCTGTTAATGGGAGACAATACATATATGCTGACCTGTGATTGCCGGATGGCAGCATGACGTATTTCAAGAACTACATCGTGCTCTATGGAGGGTTCCAGGACACGAGCCAACAGACACGATATCTCCAAGATGTATGGCTGTACGATACGCAACGCTTCGTATGGCATGCTCCTGTATTTCCATCTGCTTCACAGAAGCCGGATGCTCGTTCATCGTTCTCTCTCCTCCCACACGAGTCGGGTGCCGTAATTTATGGTGGCTACTCTAGGGTTAAAGCTACTACTAATGCGGGCAAAGCGACGAAAGGTGGTAGACCTGGTACAAAGGTTACGATGAAGCCGGTCATTCATCAGGATACCTGGTTCCTCCGCATCACGCCTCCGTCAGCCGAAGCTCCCGCAAATGCAGTCCCAACAGTTCGCTGGGAGCGTCGAAAGCGACCTGCAAATGCACCAAACCCACCTCGAGCCGGCGCCACTCAGGCATATCATAAAGGACGCGGAATTTGCTTCGGCGGCGTGCATGATGTCGAGGAGAGCGAGGAAGGCATTGATAGCGAGTTCTTCAACCAGCTATTCGCTTACAACATTGACCGCAATCGGTTTTTTCAGCTGTCCTTGCGAAGACCACGCACTTCGGGAAAGAAGGCAGTGCCAGCTAGTGAACGTGGCAGGCGAGGCAGAGGAAAGGCCGACGAAGAGGAGCTGCTACGCAACTTAGCGTTGATAGAGAATAAAGGTTCTCTGGACGAAGATGGTGAAGGTATGGACATCACAGCGGGGACTGAGAGCAAGGACGATGACGAAGAAGACACCAAAATCGAAAAGCCCGTCAAGTGGGAAATGCCGTTACCTCGTCATGGTGCTCAGCTCGCAGTTCAAGACGACGTGCTCTACATCTACGGAGGCACATTCGAGAAGGGTGACCAAGAATTCACATTCGATGAGATGTGGTCAATCGACCTCGGAAAGCTCGATGGGGTCAAGGAGATGTTCAGGCGTGAATTGGAAGACTGGCAGGGCACCGACGACGAGGAGAGCGATGACGAAGACGACGAAGGCAGCTCAGATGGAAGCGAAGACGAGGAAGAAGCGCCAGAGCCGGGTACGCCAGCGACTTCTGTGGCGGTCGAAGACATGGCGGAACAAAACCAAATCAACGCAGAGGGCGTTGAAGAAGACGCTACAGAGACCGAGGCTCCAGCGAAGGCGGACGACTTGCCTCATCCACGGCCATTCGAATCCTTGCGTGATTTCTTCACGAGATCGTCCCACGAGTGGCAGAACACCGTACTCGAAAAGACGAAGTACGAACGAGACTCTGGAGATCAGTCCGTCAAGGAAATACGCAAGAGAGCGTTCAACGGAGCTGAGCAGAAATGGTGGGACTGCCGTGAAGAGATACAGGCACTGGAGGATGAGCAGGAGGCTGCTGGAATAAGCGAAGTTGTAGCGCTAGATCAGAGGGGAGGCGAAGGTGCTGGCGCGAGGAGGCGGTGATGCAGTACTGCTCCCTAGTGGCGGGTCTTTGTTTTACCCTTTTCAAAGAAGTACTGTTTCAGATACGATACTTCTGTCAACTGAATGTGCCTCCTGAATCTCCTAAGGAGAACCATCCGAACAAACGTCCACATGATGACGTCGGCCAAGACACCTATGAACTTGGGTTCATTCAAACTTTAGCCAAGTTTTGTCAGTTGATGGTTTGGATCTCTTGCATGTTGTTTATCATATGAAACAATAAACTGGAAGCTCAACGATGCCCGAACAGAAGTCAGCGTTCGACACACCCTGGTTCAATGCACAGGATAACTCGTTCTTCAACACTCTGAACAAGTCCAAAGTTCCCCATCTGGTCTTGACAGCCGAGACTGAGGATTTCGACGAAGAGATCATAAAGCAATGGCGGCAAGAAGGATTCGATACTGTCTACATCCCGTTGATGGATGGAGACGACCTGTATCTGAAGCGGGTTCATAATGCAGGAGATAGCTTTGGCGCAGGAGAGTACTATGGCATCGTAGGTAAATGCCCGTCATGTCGAACCAATTGTACTAAAGATCATTGCTGAGTTGATCGTGGCAACGAGCAGCATATGGCGACGCAGGCAACGTAATTCTGGAGGACCATCGTTCACCGAACACTCCCAAGCTGTGCGCGATTGTTGCCTACTACCCTTCAGTACGTCGAATTGAGCGGCGGAAGGGCTCTCTGAAACAGCATCAAGCACTGTGCAGCGCTCTGACACCTTCCAGCACTCGCCTACAGATCCGAGACACTTGCTGACCTTTCTACTTATGAGTTTAGGCGATACCATCCGTCAAAACAAAGTTTCCGGCTAGTGTCAAGGTCCTCGTGCACCTCGCTGGCAGTGAGATTGGCGTGCGAAATACCGCTCAGGCCCTCGGCATTCAAGGCAAGCGAAAAACAACCCGGAAACGTCTCGACCCGGGCGAGGGATACGGCCAAAGTCTGAAGCTTGGGTACCACGCCTATACTTATGCAAAACAGGAAGCAGGCTTCGCAGAATCCGACCTGGAAGAATAGTAAGTGCTATGTGGTGTATGGTGGCTTCAGTCTGCTGACAACACTTAGCGACCCAATCGCAGAATCTGTGGCCTTCACACGATCACTCAGCACGCTGCAGAAGGGCTTCAGGTTGGAGCCGAAGCTCGAAGCCACACGAGATGAACTCGTCGACTCTACCAAAGCCGGCAACGCCAACAAGACAGCGAAGAACATGCGGCCCTTTGCGCACGTAATCCATGGACCGACGTTGACGGGCGGCATCGGATCCAAAGATATCGGGCGATTCTACAGCAACTTCTTCTCACCGCTGCCGCAATCTTTCTCGTCCCAACTTCTCAGCCGGACCATCGGTACCAATCGTTTGGTCGACGAACTGCTCATCTCGTTGACGCACAGCTCCGTAGTGCCCTGGCTCCTACCAGAGATCCCACCAACGAACTACAAAATAGAGATCGTGGTGGTCAGCATTATGTGCGCAAGAGGTGGCCTGCTAGAGAGCGAGCACATCTACTGGGATCAAGCCTCCGTTCTTGCGCAGGTCGGGCTCCTGAATCCTAAAGTTGTACCAGAGAGCATGAAGAAGAAGGGTGTCAAGAGCTTGCCGATCGTGGGAGCCGAGGGTGCACGAGCGATAAAGCGAGGCAGCAGTGGCCAGATTAATGCGTTGATCAAGGAATGGTGAATCGTAAAGGATGGTTTCGTAGACGTTGACGGTAAAGATCAGTTAGCTATAGCTATAGCCATGGCGGGTATCTCTCGTGGATGCTGATGTCAGCACTACTACGTATGGCTCTCATAACTCGTATTGCTCGTTGGCATCGTACGCCAGGCCCCGTTACTTCAGTCCCACCTCAATACATCGCCATTGGTGATGCCCATAGGTGGTGCCGCAGCGGCTGGCTTCTGAGCACCACAGACACCGCAACGACCCACGTCTGCGGCGTTCACGTACTTGCTGCCTTTGCAAGTAGCACTCTTGCAGCGCCAACTGTTGCGCATGAGTGAAGGCTTGAGCACATTCGAGCATGCCATGCAAGTTGAGGATGCTAGGTCGTTCTCGAGTGAGCAAATTGGACAATTGAATGCATCCCTGGCGATTGCGAGCTCTGAGGTACTCGTGATAGCAGGCTGGAACTGGGCTGAACCATTGCTATCGATCGGCGCGGTCTCCTTCCGCAAGCCAGCCGCAATTGGTTGTGCCGTAACTGCAAGCTCGCACGGTGAGTTCCTCACGTTCGAGACTTTTGAAATGGTCTTCGTTTGCCCAGCAGGTCTAAGGCCGTTCGCCTCTTCCTCATCCTCTTCGCTCTCCATCTCGGAATCCTGGTGCTGGTCCTGTCTCTTCGCAGGTTTTGGCTGCTCTTGCTTCATATACTCAGCATCGTCGCCGTCACTCTCCGTTTCCGAGTCCTGATAGGGTCGCTTTGCAGGCCTCTTCGCAGGACGACTGCGCTCTGAAACAGGCTTCTTTCGTCCTCCGCCGCCGAGCTCACCGTTCTCCTCCATCCGGATGCGACTAAGCTCGTTCATCTCGGTCTGTCCACCCTCATCTTGCTCGCCTTCATCGCCGCAAACCTTGTACAACTCTCGTCCTCGCTGATCCTTAATCTTTTCGAAGGTCGAGAAGATGTCCAGGCCGTCGGCAAATTCATCGTCGTCATCTTCGCCAGAGTCAGTCTCACTGTCGTCGCCGTCCTTCCTGAGCGGGGGCTGCTTCTTCATCGCATCGAATCTAGCCAGTGCCGCGCTCGCACGTAGCTCTCTCCCACGCTTGCTGTTGGCGACGCGAGGTTTGCCTTGATGGCGCTTTCCGCCGTGCTCCAGCGCTCCTCTGACGAGATCGTCCTCGCCCAGACTTTGACCGTCGCCGTGAGTACCGAACTTCTTCGCAATACGTCGTTGCTGCCGTTCCGCGTATGTCAGCTTGGGCTTGTCGCCCGAGTCTTGGCCAGGCTTCTTCTTCCCACGCCGTCCTCTGCGATACGTTCCACCACAAAGGTGTTCCGGGATATCTACATCGTCAGGCATCCGGTCAGATACCACACCACCGCTGGTCAGGTCAACTCCACGGCCCCACAAGCCTTCGCCTTTGTAGCCGGCGGCCCACAATTCCTCCATGTGAACTGCGAACCGGTTTCTCTCGTTCCAGAAGTAGCGAGAGTGGTTCATTTGCTTGCAATGTGCTAACTCGTGCATCATCACCTATCAATTATCAGTTTCTCTGAGATGCGTCATTCTGTCTACTGATTGACTGAAGTTACCATCTGGACGAACTTGAAGGACAGCCAGCGACCAGACTTGTCCTTCAAGACCAGTTGAATCACTTCACCAGCATTGAAGTTGCGGCCGATGAACTCTGGATTTGGTGGATACTCTTCCAGAGCCATGACAGACAGGTGGTCCTTTTTCATGACAGGATAACATTGTGCTGCAATGCCTAAATTGATGGGTAGAAGGATCAGCAATTGTCTCGGAGTTGGGATCAAGCTTAGGAGATTACAGAGCGCTGCATAGTGCTTGATGCAGTCTCAGAGAACGCTTCCACTTTTGGGTTTACCTACGTTCAAGGAAGTTCTTTGCGATTTTCTGGTCCTCAGGCGAAGAGGTCGTCAGGGGCTTGATGAAGTTGATGAGAGCGTTTGGGCGCTGCGTGCGCTCGTTGAGGCGCTCGAAACCCAGAGGCATCCTGGTTGTGTCTTTCTCAATTACATTTTGTGATGGTGAACAGGTGAAGTTCGCCACCGAGCATTTGGAGACGCGCCTAAAGACCACGCTAGAGCACGCTGCACGTGGTCTGATCGAAAGTTAAGGTAAATATCACCTCCTTCTGAGTCCTGGACGCTCGAGACTGCTATTTCATTCTGGAATGATGGTCCCATGAGCTCAAATCACACTTTGGATGACTACAAGACTTGAGACGCCCTTTCGTCGCCATGGACAGCCACACGTCCGACTGGACAGCAACCGCACTCTTCTCACCCTCCAAAGCCCGCGCACAGCAAGCCCAAGCTAAGGACTGGTCTGCTGTGGACGCATGGCTGGCTAAAAAGTATGTACCAGCCAGGCGCCCGCCAACCCTCGAAAGGAACGAGGAGACCCTGCAGGTCCTGCTTACTCTTGCTACCTTGAACGAGGGCGCGGACGAGCAGAGAGCACTTGTCGATAGAGTCCACAAAGCCGCTTTGCAAGCCCTTAACAAGGGCAACGTAGGTCAGGAAGGGCGCGACGACGATCTGAAGGCTCTGTTCAAGCAGCTTGACGAGGATGCGGCATTGACTTCACTTGCCAAGACAGCGGTTGCTCTGGATGTGCCTGATGTCTGTATCGAGACGTTGGGCATTGCGATTGCAGATGTCAATGCTCAGAGTTTCGAAGCCGATCAACTATTACGACGCGCCGAAGGACAGCTTCGTGCCATCAAATCCCAGCGCCGTAAGGCCGAAGAGCAGTTGAACGAGTTGAAGAATGACTCTTTCCAAACTCCTGGCCAATTAGTGGAGCAGACTGGTGATTGGGTGCGGAGCACGAAGCAGCTAAAAGCCAAGATCGCGGAGTACGATGAACGTTTGGCCTCTACAGGAACCGCAGAGAGACCGAAGGTGAAGCTGGAGGACATTTCGAAGCAAGCGAGAAACCTATCGACTCAGCAGTCCCAGCTCGCGGATCTGGAAATGCAATTGCGCGCCTATCAAAGTCTACCTTCTGATGCGAAAGCCGCTCGCCGAAAGCTGGAATCTGCCAGGGACGAACTGCGCGCTCTCACGAAGAAACGAGATGGCTTGTTCGAGAAGCTTGCCGATGGTGGCTGAAGCCTGACATTATTCACCAGCTACACCGATCAACTACAGCGCTTGCACGAAAGCTGCGATCTCCTTTCCTACCCGGTCACCCGCTTCAATACAGTGCCAGTGCCCTACCCCGTCCATGACCTTCAGCTCTTTCTTCGAGCTTCCAAGGTTATCGTGTATGGCCTGGTAGCCCTCTAGTGGCGCCGACATATCCTCCGCTCCTGCGAGGATGAGAGCAGGCAGATTGATAGACGTCAAGTCTGGCTCCAAAGCATCGACGATGACTTGGCAGTGCGAAGCATAAGACTTTGGATCCTGATTGAGAATAAGTTCACGAATGATCGCGCGCTGGAGCGCTGTGCTCTTCGCGTTCGTTGCGGATGTTGGGATTGCATTTGCCAAGGGCTCCATGCCATCTGTACAAGCATTTTAGCAAGCTGTGCATCGGACAAAAGCCGTGTGACGGATCTGACGAACCTTTCATAACCGTTTCTATCCTCTTCGTAAAGAACTCCGGCTTCACTTGGGGAGGGTACACCGGCCCGATACACACGATCCCCGCCACTCGATCTGGATGCACGGCAGCTATTGTGCATGCCATCGGGCCACCAATGGAGTGCCCAGTGATAACGGCTTTGCCGATGTTTAGGTTGTCCATCACTCCTATCACATCTTCGGCCAGTCCTTCAAGTGTCAGAGCTTCACTGGTCGACTTCGATCGCGCGGCGCCACGCCATAAGTGTCCAGAGCGATGCATCGATTCGATGGAAGCTCCGGAATGACGGGCATATAATAGTTCTGAGAAGAGCCCAGACCATGGATCATGATGATGGATGGTTTGCCATTGCCTCTGTCCGGTTCGGCATCTTTGGTGTCGAAATAGTGGATACGGCGGTTGGACGACTTGACTGTGGTGTAAGGCATCGTTCCAAACTCTGTGGGTTGCTGATGTCGCTCGATGAGGCCGCCCGGAGTGTCACGATTTTCAAGTCTAGCGAAACGCCGTTCGTTCGATCATTGTTTCATGTCAAAGTTTCTGTGAATGATTTATCCGAGGAAATGCTTCCCCTCCTCCACCTGAGCCCCTTGATCTCTGTCAGCTGCCTCAAGAGTACCCTACGACGACGCGCCATTTATAAGTCGCAACCATGGAAAGGGCGGCGAGAACTGGAGTAGTGAAATGCGATACTAGTTGGCCAGCTTAAACTACATGTATGTATGTATCAAGCTCCAGATTGGTCTGCCCTCACATCTCCGCTTGGCGCCTCTCCGAATCCTTGCGTCAAACGAACGGCACGCCGCTGTTGTGCCGATCATAGACATCACCCTAGCAGTTTGATGTGGTTCATCACTCCGAAGCTCTCAAAGACGGCCCGATTCTCACCCTATTCCCATCTGGATCCTTCAACTCCACATCCCTCATCCCAATCACCTCCGAATCCTCCGCGACCACTCCATCATCTGCAAAGCCCGCAATGAAGGCATCCACATCAGCCACACGAAGGAAAACGAGTGTGTCCGGACTGGCGTCTCCCGTGTGCTCGGACAGGAAGATCTTCGTGCCGCCATTGGAAATCTGCACAAAGGCGGGTAGGTTGTCCTCGAAGCGGTGTTCCCAGTCCTGCTTGAAGCCTAGCTTGACATACCATCGAACTGCAGCGGTCGCTGAGGCGACGCGCAAGATAGGGATGAGCTCTGGGGTGCTGTTGCTCATGTTGGGTGGTGGCGGTATTGGACGTGGTCCTGAGTGTTGTCACTGATCGTCAAGCAGGGTGCATCCGTGCACGGGCGGAGTACGGAGTCTGACAGTTTTTTGGTTGGATCGATGTTCGTGATGGTCACAAGTAACGAGATGATGTTGTGACGATGAACATCGATCAGCACCCTGAAGACGGAGCTCTAGCTTAGGCAGCAAAAGCTTATTTGAGCTCATGCATCGGACACTGTAGGCTGGGCTGTTAATCCTGCACGGTCGCATTGCAAAGTCGTTATGGCTCGTGGAGTGCCGGATTGAACATTTCCTGGCAGCCCTGGTCTAGAGTCGGGACAAGGTCGCGAGTAACTCAAGTCACTTGCATCATTCAGAGTTGAATCCATTCGTCTCCAGGACGGCGGATGGTCATTGTGCGGCTTCAGGCCGCATCGGAGGTAGTTCGGGAGCCTTGTACTCACGTATTGATGGGGACGGCAGCTTGCTTTTGGAAGCGTTCGTTGCACTGCGCCACCGAGTAAAGTTCAGATGTACTTCCGTCCCGGATCCACCATATCTAGAAGCTCCATCGTCTTTTCATACATTGCAAACACAATGCCACCGCTGAACATCAATCTACCCAGTCGAGGTAAAGCACCACTCCACAGCTTGAGCACTCCCTCTTCTCGGAAGATCTTGACACCACAATCAATACTATTCCTGTACATGCCCTTGCTGTCAATCGCCTGCATCCGGGTCTTGACGGTGTCGATCGGCTGTGTTGCGTAGACAGTGACAGTCCCGGCCATTGCTCCGATTGCGAATGTGCCCAATGTTCCCAGCTTCTCCCCAGGCGCAACGTATGATTGAGCCATCTGCTTCAGCCATGTATACGAGCTGAAACGTACAGCGGAATTCGCCGCTTGCCTCGCTGTTGTAGGTGCGAAACCCTTGAAGAAACCTCGCACGCCCTGTTCCCGGAAGATCAATCGACTCCCATGTATGAACCCATTCATCCGTGGCTGCGCCCTCTTGCGATCGTCGATCAACTGTGTCTTGATGCTCTCAAATGGCGTCACAGCGAGCAGACTCTCCGTTGCTCCTGCCATGAAGCCAGCCACCACGGTCATTGGTCCGCTTACGTTGCCTTCAGTGTCACTCAACGCTCGCCTGAACTGGTCGAAGGCGACGAAGCGCACGCCAGCTTTGATGCTGTTGCCAATGATGAGGGTCGTGCAGCCGGCATACCATTGTGCGCCGAATGGTGGGAAGGGCAATTTCTGGCCGGACGATAGGCGCGAGTTGAGCTGGATCCGGGTTTTGGCGAATTCGGCAGGATATAGGATGGCGATCTCTACGGCGCCAGCGGTGCTCCCAGCGATGATGGAGCGTATGGGGCTCGGTTTGTTCGTGAGAGTATTGCTTTGCTTTTCTGCTGCAGATGGCTCCTTTGGCGTTGCAAGGCGAGCAGCCGCGTTGGTCGACATGACGGGCGAGATACGTGGGTGAGTCGTCGGTGCAGACTCTCGTTACTCCGTACCAGGAGCTGTTATCGGATTTCTGCTATCATGGTGCTTTTGTGCCTCAAGGATGTTCATCTTCGAGACGTCAGAAAGTGATGTAGCCCGGAATCGGCGTGAGAAGATGGGACGAAGTGTACGCAGGCTGGGACAGGAAATACGAGGCAACGACGCGATGTGGCGCCTGTCTTCATCACATATACGGCCATCAACGGACCTATCACAACCTCAGAACAGCGACATGAGGCTACTTGAGTCTATCGTACCTGGCCAGCAACAAGCATGGCTGCCACGGCATCCGAAGCCGAAGTGAAGGCCGCCATAGTCCAGTACCTGACATCAAAGAATGTGCCGCCAGCGCCAGGGTGGTTGCGAGACTTCATGCCGAGCATTCGAATCAACACGCCCATGGTAGCTCTCCAGAAGACGGCGCTCTTCAGGATCCTCTCCACAGATCTTAACGCTGCCATTCAGCCGGCCTCACCAAGCTCAGTCTTCCCAACCAATGTCGCAAGCGCGGATATCAAGGAACGAAAGCTCAATGGCCCAATCACGGGTCAAGTCCTCGATATCGAAGACATCGGCCACAGCTGCTGGTCTCAAGTCGAGAACATCGAAGCGATTGAGCGTGGCGAAATGACCAAAGGACGAGAGATCATTCGGGTGACTGATGACGAGACGAACACTGACCAGAATCGCACCGCGGCGAACAATCCATCGTCGTCTTCTGGGCCACATAAGCTTCTCTTGCAAGACGCGAAAGGCATCAAGGTTTATGCTTTTGAAATGGAGCCAGTGCCTGGGATTGGGCTGTCCCAGCTGGCGATAGGGGCCAAGCTTGTACTCCGGGATTTAACGGTGGCGAGAGGTGTTATCATGCTTGAGCGCAAAGGTGTGGAGATTCTGGGTGGTAAGGTGGATGCGTGGGATAAGAAGTGGAAGGCTGACAGGAAGGAGAACTTGAAGCGGAAAGCTGGGTGGACGGAAGGTGGAGGATGATGAAACCTCTGACTTCGATTCGCGCAGGCAGTGCGGGCTACATTTGCTGATTACTCGAGCCACTCACGAACTCTTCTTTCCCACTTTCTGAGCACTCTTCTCTCCAATCCCCAAAACAATAGCAATCCTCGCGAGAACAAACGGCCAAGTCGTGATCGTGACCACCCAATCCTCCATCGTCCAGCGAGAAACAACCGAATACTCCGCCCAGCCACCTACGGCTTCCGCGCACGAGTGGCAATAAGCCATATCCGACAGCAGCATGCCGACGCACAGGAGCTTCCACACTCGGACATCATCGACAAGTCGGAGGACAACGCCTTCGGTAAATGCGAAATGAAGCCATCCACCCGCTAGTTCCGTGTAGATAAATTGACTGGCCGGATGAAGTGTCTGGAGTGCGCCTCGGGTCATTGTCGATGTGTACATCTCCGGTTTGACGAGTGTGAGTATGGCTCCATTGAGGGCGAAGAATGGTTCTAGCCAGAGGAGTGGGAAGCGGAGGATGTATGGGATCGAGGTTGAGGCTTTAGCTGCTGGAGTTGTCGATTGTGCCATAATGGAAGTCGGTCTATCCGTCTTGGGCTGCTGGTCGAAAACAGATTCTTGTTGCAAATAATCGAAGCATGAACTTGGGATTGTGTTGTAAGGAGCTCGCATCCAGAAATCGCTGGTCGGCCTTGCGGTGACCTCACCCCTCACATGTCAGAGAGCTTTGTTTCGAGAACGAAAACGAGAACGGTACAGGAATTATTTCGATGCTGTTCAAGTATTTTCGTTCAGACTGTACAGTAACAATCCATATCTCTACATTTATCCATACGCTAAGGTCGCAGAAACAATTCTTTCTCATGGTTCACGCAGAGACCGTCCCAGCGCAGATGGACTCCGAGATCCGACCACGCTCCGCCTCTTGAATGCTTCCTCGTCCAAGTACTTGTATTGGCTCCGGTCCACCTCACTCCGCCAACGGTCGCAATGACGTCTTCTGTGAGACCTTTCGGTATCGTATTTCTTGCTTCAAACAGAGCTTCTGCGTGCGGATGAAACCACATGTTAGGCCACCAGCGGTCACGGAATCCCTGTACTCGTTAGCTCCTTCATCAAGCAGGGAGGTGGTAGGCATGACTGCGGGACATCTCACCTTGTCTCCTGTATAGTGCAGCAATGGGAAGACACGCTGCGTGACAACATTAACGCCAAGCAAGACATCTTTCCAACTTTTGTTCGGCAGGCCGTCTCGCACCGAGTCGTCCACAGTCTCCGAGACTTCGAATGGGGGAGTGCAGTTTTCTAAGTCGCTCTAAGAAGAAGGGCAAAAGGGTCAGCGAATTGTCTTAGACAAATTAGGGGTTTGCCCATAGGTTTGTTACCGGCAACGTCACCTCGTCTAGCCTTCTCCTCCGCGGTGGTCCGGTGGTCGGTGCATCAGTAGTGTGGTTGAATGTCATCCAGACCAAGTATTCAGTATATCCAGCAGCTGTCTGAAGGGCGAAGGGGTCAGTAAATGTCTAAGACGAGGTAGGGAAAGAATCACCTGGAATAGACTTGACGAGTAATCTATGGAGATGTGGTACTCTGTTCGTTGGCCTTTCTGAATGTCTGGGACTTTCGCACGGATTTCTTCGCCAGCATCGTTGTGCGAGATGACCGGCGGACGGATGCCCCCATCACGGCGTCTGATCCGCTCAACTTCCTGCTCCGCCCAAACGTCCTGAAAGTAGTACCTAAAGTTGTGGGTAGGAGGGTTAGCAAGTGTCTCGGAGCTGAGATCGACAGTGTCGAGGTCTCAAAGCGCGGCCTAGTGCTTGGAGATCAGTTTGACGTACTGATCGGAGTTGTGGTCACGGTAGTCCGAGTCATATTCACGCTCGACCATCGTCATTGTGGCGTTGAACATGTCCCTCATGTGTTTGACCGGCCTATCGATAGAGTCAGCTATGTCTCAGACAAACATGGTAGGAAGACATGAGGGACCATTATGCCCATCAGAACTTACCCAATCAAAGTGCCGCTGTTCAACCATCGAGGTCGAGCAAGAACCATCCAGCTGTCAGTATCGGGTCCAAAAGCTTTCGGATGCATTGGAACCTCTGGGACTGCCCAGCACGCGGCTCGATCGGCGCCACCGGGCCAGCAAGTCTTGTCAGGGCCCCAGAAGAGGGTGTTGCTTATTTCGTCACCGCCGTGGTGCTCTCCATAGATCTTTTCGTGCCGCAAACGATCGTTTGAAGTTTCGAGAAGGTCAAAGTACCGAGAGATCATGACTTCTGGAGGCATCAACATCACGACATCGTACGCATCGACTAGTAGTACCAGATCATCATCGTTGGATGCTGGTAGTGTCCTCAGATACGCCAACGTTTCCGAGATCTTGAACAGATGAGATTGGGCGCCATCGTATTTCCCATGACCTTCCCAGCCGATGAGTATGGGCTCCGGATATCCAGTGATCGTGCTCGTGAGTAGCAGTCGGCAGAAATTGAGATTGGCTGCAGTCGCTGGCAGCAGATAGTGTAGTTGTCGAGTCTCCGCAGGCGCCGCTCGAAAGCTGTGCAGTGTATCCTGAAACTTGCTGGGTAGAGAGGAAGTCAAGAAGGCAAATAGAAAAGTAGCAGCGACAACGATGGCAGTAGCTGTTACGGTGGCATGACGCGGAAGGGAAAACATGTTAGCATGCTCCGAACGCAAGGGGCGGTGATAGGCTCTCACGATACATGTAACTGCACTGTGACCCTATGCGTGAGAATGGGGGATGGTGGTACAACATTGCCACCCCCATGGCTGACCACGGATGGAAGATGGTGCCATCTGGCCCAAGCTGGCGCAATGCATACACGCCTTGTCTGTGATCCGGGGATGTGGATGAAGAAATAATTGTGGATATACTCCATCCTCCACCCAATCTAACGTTTCACCATTTGTTCTTAATTGTGCTCTCTACCCGAATGTGGTTGAAAACCGTTACGGTTCTGTTTCGGCCAAGTGTACGGTGCGATGATGGCATCAACTATAGTGCACGTTTACAACGCCATGCAAGAGCCAGGCTTGTGGAATGATCTAGACAATAGCAACGCCAGAGGGTTTTCCTTTTGCTCAGGTCACGGACGCTTTCCCAATGCTCTCCACACGAAAACCAAGAGCGCCAAGCGCAACAGGGTCGACCACGCCTCTCCCATCGAAGACGAGTCGGGGTCGCTGGACAACACTCGCAATCGCGCACCAATCGACTCGATCGCTCTTGTTGAAAGCGTCGTGCACGACAGACTTGGCGGTGGGCAGATCGAGTCCGTCATCTAGCATGTCGATGCCAGAGTCCGAACTCGCGGCGGTGCAGTTCTCTGGCAGAGTGGAAGTATCCGCAAGCATGTCGGTCTTGAAATGATCCCACTCTGTCAAGATAAGCACCGCGCAGGCGTCCACACACGCATCAACAGCATTATCCCACACCCGAACTCGTTCCCGGATGTTTGTTCCGATGTCCTCCAGATCTCGGTATATCTGCTGAGCGTTCGTCGACACTTGCGGATCGTACACGGCCAGCTCGCAACCTTCCGCGAGTAACTGGGCAGCGACACTTATGGAAGCACTTTCTCGTGTGTCGCCAGTGTTCTTCTTGTAGGCCCATCCGAAGATAGTGATCTTCTTGCGTAGGAGGGTGCCGTGCAAAGCTGAGATTACGCGACTGGTGAATCTCGATTTCTGATGTTCGTTGATTGAATTAACGGCTCTCCAGTAGTTCGCAACGTCGTATAGGTGTAGCGATTCCGCAATGTAGACGAGGCTCAGCACATCTTTCTTGAAGCATGAACCTCCGAATCCAGCTGAGGCCTTAAGCATATGCCTCCCGATGCGCTGATCGAGAGAGACTGCATTGGCGACCTCGGAGATGTCGGCTCCTGTTGCTTCGCATATCGCGCTCAAAGAGTTGATGCTGGATATGCGTTGCGCGAGGAGGCAGTTCGCCGCCAGTTTCGCCAGCTCGGAAGAATACAGATTTGTATGCACCACGCGGTCGTGAGGAACCCAAGAATAGACCGAAGCGAGTTCTCGAGCGGCAGACATGGAACGATCGTCCTTGAGAGAACCAATGAGTACCCGGTCGGGGTTCAGCAAGTCCTTGATAGCAGTACCTTCAGCCTGGGACAGAGCATCCATCAGTTAAAGGGATTCGAGATGTATGCGCACATTCGCTCTGTTGTCCAAAGGGCCTTGCAGATGACTTACCAGGAACTCCGGATTAGACAAGATGCTGAAGCTACGGGCCGGCGCAAGGGATGCGAAGATGGAGCGTAATCGCTCTGCCGTTCCGCACGGCACAGTACTCTTCTCGACTATGATTTTGTCTGCGGGTGCGGCATTTGCTATCATTCGCGCCGCGGACTCGACATAGCCGAGATCAGAAGCCGAGCCTGCTCCAACACCCATGCGCTTCGTCGGGGTATTGACCGCGATGAAGATGATGTCTGCCTGTTGAATCGCTGCTGAGATGGCCGTGGAGAAGAAGAGATTCGGTTGCCGTCCATCGGTGCCATCCCTCGTCACTTCCACGATGGCAGAGAGCCCAGGCTCGAAGATGGGCAAGTTCGAAGACCTCCATTGAGCGATGCGCACCTCGTCAAGATCGACGACCGTGACCTCGATGTGCGGGTTCTGCTGTGCGATGACAGCACATGTCGGCCCACCCTTGATATGTGTCAGAAGGTATAGAAAGACTGTGAACGTGGCACTTACAACGTAGCCAGCCCCTATGCAACATATCCTCTTCGTGAGTGGTCGGTTGAGCTCCATCTCGGACTAGAGATGCGTGTGTGAACCTGCAGCATGCGAACGTGTACGAAAAGGAACGATAGAGGGGCTGCGGAATCGCTCGAACAGTGAAAGGAATTGTGTGCGTGGCTCGTCTCCTGCGAGGCTGCGAGCACGCCAGATGGGCACGTTTCTCCGACAGTGGGCTCTCATATTCACGTAGATACGGTACTGCCGCAATATCCCCCTGCAGTGCCACCATAGAATCGACTGCAATAATCAAGCTTCGACATAACGGTTCCGACGGATGGGTGGGACAAGCACGCCATCGTGTTCGATGCCGCCGCAATTGGAAGAGGAGATGAGGTGAGGTGGACGTGGAGATGTCGATGCTCCCAGCCCTCGAAGGTTCTCGGAACGGAGAGGAACCGCCGCGCCCCCTTGATCTTGGCTCGCGCGATCACCTCACGTCCGAGCGTTGCGACGACATGGCACAATCGGGTCCTCAAAATTACTCTGCATCCGTCGCAGTCTCGCAATCAATGCGTTGCATGTCGTGGTGGGACAGGGGTCCCACGGATCTTAAGGTGGGCTACCGATCTTCTGCTGTCAACCACATAAGCGTAGGTCTGTCTAATGCTTCGGCTGCCTTGATTCTCTTTGCGTTCACTCGTTCAATCATTCCTTTCGTTACAGTGAGCGCACGATGGCCGTCGACTTTGGCGCAATTCCCTCTCAGCACGTGGATGCACATCAACCCTCTCGCAATCAAACCCTTGAGCAACAGCGGCCGTCATGGTCTTCCTCCGAGGCCTCTTCGCCTGTTGACGAGAAGCAAGTGCACGCACGATTACTGGAGCTGTCAGAGAGATCCAGCATGGATAGCCGGACATCTTCTGTGGACGATCATGTCGCGTTGAACGGCTTGCTGGAGGCCCAAGGGGATCAGGACACATTGTCAGATGGCACACCAATACCATCAGAATACCTCGTACCTCTGTCGAAGAAGCTCACATATCTGGGGCTATATTTCTTCTTGAACGTTGCGCTTACGCTGTCGAATAAGCAGCTACTGATGAAGGTTGGTCAAATCACAGATATGTCTGATGAAGTTGTCTAACACATGGCAGATCTCCACTCCATGGCTTTTAACGGTATCTCACGCGACTGCTACCTCGATTGGCTGTTTAGCTTACTACGCGACTGGACGCCTGAAGCTATCCACATTGACGCGGAAAGAGCGCTACATCCTGGTTGCGTTCTCTTCTCTCTTCACCTTGAACATCGCCGTGTCCAACACATCCTTGTAAGCTCGATGCTCAGCAATCGTGTTTGTGAAAGGCAGCGTGCTAATACGGCTCGAAGGGCACTGGTGTCTGTCCCATTCCATCAAGTTCTACGAGCAACGACGCCAGTAACCACAGTTCTCCTATATCGCATGATCTTCCAGCGGTCATACAGCACTCAGACCTACCTCGCGATGGTACCGTTGGTCGCGGGAGTCGGACTGGCTACAATCGGAGACTATTCCTTCGGCCCTCTGGGTTTCGTTCTTACCGCTCTCGGAGTCTTACTAGCAGCAACAAAATCCATAGCAACCAACAGGCTAATGACTGGATCGCTCGCGCTTGACCCTCTGGAGCTTCTCGCCCGAATGTCGCCTCTCGCCGCTTTGCAATGCGGACTGTACGCATACATGAGCGGTGAGCTGAGCAAGTTCAGCGGCTTCATTGAGAGCGGAGAGCTTAGCTCCTCAGTACTCGTGGCGGTGGTAGGGAACGCCTTCATGGCGTTCATGCTGAACACGGTGTCGTTTCAGACGAACAAACTCGCCGGAGCCCTCACAATGTCCATATGCGGCAACGTCAAGCAGTGCTTGACGATAGTGTTGGGCATTGCGTTGTTCGATGTTAGGCTGACGGCCATCAATGGGGTCGGCATGGCTTTGGCAGCCTGCGGCGCTGCATACTACGTGAGCAGAACCTTCCCTTCTAAGACAACTGAGATAACGGCTAACGGATTATCTTCATGCACCAAGAGCAAGGTTGAGCTTGCAAACCGCAAGCCAAGTTAGGGTAATCATGGCCGTAATCTGTCCAAGCGGGGCTCATTTTGACAGCGATCTGTCTAACGTTTCACAAACCTTTTTCACCATCTTTCGTACCGTTTGCGTGATATAGATGCCACACAATGCGATCTGGCGTGCGCATGGCGTGATTGGATGGTCTCAGCTTTCTGCTTCCTGTTTGGGCGAGGCGCTAGGACCCGTGAACCGACTTGATACGACACCGCATCTCCTAACGAGCAACGCCTTAAGGTATGGTCATCCAGGGTTGCGTGAGCTCTTGGTCCGACTTTCATGCTTGGAGAACGGTCTTGTTCTGGTGAACTTACAGCGATACCAAAGTCGAGCGCTTTCGTCAGTCATTGGCTCCACCCAGAAGACACCACAGCATGGAACAGTAGACAATTCGACAAGCGGACACTGTCGTTCTTTACTGCACCTGTCAGGTGCTTCCGCCAACGCCATGCAAACAGCTATTCATCGAGTCCGTAGCTTGCTGCCCCAGAAGTCTTGGTCCTACGAGCCAGTCAAGCAAGAATCGACCGCAGACGGGTATGTCTCCGTTGAACGGATCGGCCTCTGGAAGCAGAGTCTGTCCCATCAAGCATACCGGAAGATCTCCGCCCTCGCGATCACCGCACTTGTGTTCCTTCTTGCGATCTTTTACTTGGCTGGCTCAGCGACGGAGACCACGTTGAAGGCCGTCCATCGACATCAGGATCATATGCTGCGTGTCATACTGCCTTCTTCGGAGCCGGATAGCGAAGTCTGCAAAACGGTCATGACGGCTGCTATCCTTGGCTACTCAACGCCTATCGTCATCAACTACGACAAAGTTCTCGACGACCCCGGGCGAGGGTCTGATCGTGAGCGCCACAAGCTTAATAAGCTTAGCGAATACTTCAACCGGATGTCGAGCTCCTCGGACGGCGATATTGCAATCGTCCTGGATACTCCATATAATTGGTTCCAACTAAGGCCCGAGGTGCTGATGAGCCGGTACTATGAGTCGAACCGGAAAGCCAACGGACTGCTGCGAAAACTGTTCAGCGCGGATGAAGTTGCTTTCGGATCAATCAAACAAGATGTTCTACTATCAATGCATAGCTCAAGCAGTCCCTCGGATTCGACATTCGGAGGTGCATCAAGCGTCTCTGGCCACGGATCCTCTGGTAACAGAACGCGTGCGATGCCAAACATCTCGACCGTCATTGGCCCTGTGGAGAGCCTGAAGGATTTGTACCGTCGGGCAGCGGCCGAAGCAGATCAAGCACTCGGCAGTGTCAATGCTCGGATGGTCCTCGCGGAGATCTTTGACCGGCAGGAGCTCCACCGAGAGGCGGTACGACAGCAGTATCGATCTTGGCGAAAGCGAAAGTGGCATTCGTTGTTGGCAAATTTCAAGAGTCTTCGCGGCAGCGCAGACAAGAGGGCCTCCCGTAGGGACGAGCTTAACAACGATAAAGTCCACGAGTTTGGCTTGGGCCTCGACTATGCAAATGATTTGACTCTCACTGTGGACTCGGAGCATGACGCCGAGCTGGGTGGATATCCTGATTTACATGTATCTGTCGACATTGCTGCGTCAATGCCTCCTTTTTGGACTCCAAGCGGCTCACAGAACCTAGCGCATAAGACCTGGCTGGAAGTGCCATTTGTGCACCACAAAGAGACAAAAGCAGTTCCAGCGATCGTCAGCTTCCCATACAGTAGGACAGGCTTCCAAGGAGCCCATTGGACCGATTTCTGGATGCATCCAGAGGTGAAGAGCTTGTTTCAGGAAGCTCTCGCGGTGCCTAGACTTCCGGTCACGAGCGTTTGCGATTCGAATGGCATCGAGCACACATTCTGGGATCCCTCTGTCCGGTTCGACCGAGCTGGTATACTGACGACCGACAACGCCTGGGCAGATTGGGATGAGATTTGCGAGAGGGAAGACACATGGCAGCCGGCGGTAACTTTCTAAAGAGTCAAAGCGCGAACTCGGCAGCAGATGTGCTCTCTGCATTGGCCTCGATGTAGCTCTGACATCAAGCTGCACTTGCTACGCCCTTTGAGCGCCTCATCATAATGCCCAATGTGTATCGACCGTCTAAGAGCACAACCTCCTCCAGAAGTTCGAATCCGCAGCTTCGATAGAGTTTCAATGCTGCTGTCGTACCCTCTAGGAGGACGTCTTGGCCAAGTTTGTCGACTTCTTCCAGGCCTCGCTGCAGTAGCCGCTTTGCGATTCCCTGGCCCTGGTATTCCGGATGCACACACATCGACGGCACATCTACGAAGATCATTAGCTAGCTTCCACAACGTACAGAGTCTCCGAACACAAACATACACCAGACATCCTTCCTGTCGCCAATCCATTTCTTCTCCACAGCATCGAGGCGCTCCATCGTAGCCTTCTCAAACTCCACATTCATACACGCTGGCCGAGCGGCCGATGGCTGCTGCGCTCCGATGTCTACGGATGGTGTAAACAGCCCTACATACCCAACGATTCGACCATTGGATTCATCCACAGCTTTGAAGTAGAATTTCCCCTCGCCGCTCTGCCGTTGTCGCGACCTAGCGATGCGCCATGCGCGGTACTCGGCCACTTCTTCGGGGGTGCCATTGCGTGGGTTGAATATCGCGTTATTGAGGTCGTCGTCTGCGAACGCGGCCTCGCCAGCGATAATCATATCCTCTGCATCTCCCGGCTTGCAGGGCTGGATGTTGATAGACATAACAGAGTATTCGTGACGACGATGGTGGTACGCGATTGTTCCGTTATTGACTGTGGAAGAGTCGGCATTAGAGAAGACTTGGGAAACCTCGCAGCACGGTATTTATACTCTATTGCCTGAGCCATCGATCCACACCTGCCCTTATCGCCCTATCGTTAGTTGTCCAATTGATGATTCCGGAGTCGAAGCTGAAGTTGATTCTCGCATTCGTTCGGAGTTCGGGAGCGGAGTCAAAGTCTCTGCCAAGGGAAGGGGAAGGAGTGAGGAGGGCGGAGAGGGGGCGGACACTTTGACCTACCTACCTCATCATCTGTACCTATTTCGAAGAACTGAATCCAACGGATCAATAAAGATGCCTTGTATCTTGTGCACTGCACATGCGCGCTGCTCGTGGCCCACTCCAGCTTGTCCGCCATTACTTACATGAGCCTATACCCATCCGCTCGACTGTAACGACGTGACTTGTGGTATCGGCGTATCCTCGATCTTCGAAGGTCGCACGGCGACGCGCCACGCGTTCCACAAGGATTACTGTCCTCATGCACGCTGGCTGTCGGTAGGTATCTTGCAGTATTACGTGCCAGCACGCAATCGTGTGTGCCGCGCACGGCCGTTGGTAGACCATCGAGTTCGAAACGCATGGTTTTCCAGCAGATGGAGCTGCGGTTTGTTTCGTCTGGTTCCGGACGCTCTCCTTTCTGTTCTGTACATTTTCATTCATCGTTCATGCTTTTAGGTCTTGCTTATTATTCCCTTGCAGCGGTTGTCCAGGGTCTCCTGTTATTATGACAAAGTCCACGAACACTTTGAACTGGCGCAAAGGTTTCTCGCGACTGCCCTCCGTCCGTTTGCTTGCGTTCTTCTACGTGACTGGTTTGATTCTACTCATTCTGTGTCGTCGATTTATCATTGGTCTGTCAGTCACAACTCCAATCTTCTGCAACCATTCTAACAGCCCCGATCCAGATACTGGAGATCCCTACAAGTGCGAAGCACTTCGAAGCAAAGGGCTGTGGTACGATGGAGGAACTTGGCTTACTCCAGGTTGCGTTACAGAACGATACGGCACTCGATCCACCCAGGACTGCTTAATAGACAAGCGTGTGGTATTCGCCGGAGATTCGCAGCTCGAGCCACTCTATTGGGCGGTGGCACAGAAGCTTGACCACGACGTAAAGCCGAAGCCAGCAGCGGGTGGCAATCTTCAATTTTCGAGCAATCGTGTTGATCTCGAGTATATTTGGGATCCGTTCCTCAATGGCTCCGACTTGCTCCGCAACGTGGAAGCCCAGGGGACACTGGATGGTCCTGCGCTGCTTATAGTATCCACTGGTCGAGACAACGATATCTCGATGACTGTGGCACAATTCGCGGCATCGATAGACGATCTCCTCATGATAGCACAACCTTCTGGAGCCGGACACCAGTTGAACCCTCCCTCACAGGTAGCGAGTGAGGGATCTGGCGACCTATTGTTGATCACGCCAGTTCGAGAGACATACGGCGAGCTAAGAGACGACTCACGAACGCGGTTCTCGGAGATGAACGCCCACCTTGAAGATCACGTCGATGAACTTGGTTCACTGACGCTCTGGAGCTTCGCGGAGATGGTCAAGGGCCGCCGAGACGATAGACACGACAACGGGTGGAGTACTTCATGGGAACTCTCACACCAAATGGCCGATGTTGTCCTCAGCCTGCGCTGCAATGCTGGTGCCTCCAGGACTCGGAGCTTCCCAAATATTCGTACTTGCTGCGGTACGTGGGCTCGCAACTGGACCCAAGTTGGCTTTCTAGTCACGGCGATGGCTGCCTTACCAGCATTGGTCCTGGCGGATTATCTACGACCATCACTCAGCGCCAGTACTAGATCCATATTTCGAAGCGGAAGTGCCTTCTCGTTAGCAATCTCACTTCAGTACGCTGCCGACCGGACGCACGTATTCGAGCATGTCCAGAGGCTTCCTTTGCAGATGTCTAATCTCGAAAGTATGCTGGTCGCCACACTGCTTGTCGGACTGGTATCGATTCGAAGATGCACTTTGCCGAAGACGTCCATTCTGACCTCGAAAAGGACAAATTCGCCTTTCCTGCCACGCGATCAGACTGACGAGATGAAAGGCTGGATGCAACTCCTTATCGTCATCTACCACTACAATATGGCATGGACCGCAGACAGATACTGGGAAGTAATCAGACTAGCCGTGGCAGCCTATCTATTCCTGACTGGCTTCGGACATACAGTATACTTTCTGCAGAAGAAAGACTACTCACTACGACGAGTAGTTGCCATGCTAATACGGACGAACCTACTTCCCTGCACGTTAGCGTATGTGATGCGGACGAGGTGGCTGCTCTACTATTATATGCCGCTTTCGACTTTCTGGTTTCTGGTCGTGTATGCAACCATGGCCATCGGCGCAGATAAGAACAAATACAAGCCGTTCTTGGTAGGGAAGATACTCCTCTCAGCAGCGCTGGTGCACACATTCATCAATACACGCGACCTTCCGGAGACAGTGGTTCGATTCTTCACCATTTCTTGCAATATGTCCTTCGATGCGAGAGAGTTCTTCCACCACCGAGTGAAGATCGACCAGTACATCGTCTACGTCGGCATGCTGGTCGCGATATTCTACCTCTGGGCCAAAGAAGCGCTGTCTGACGAGACCACGGGAAGTCGTCTCAAGAAAGCATTTCGGCGTCATTTCTTCTGGCTCAGCATCATGGCTGCCGTTGTGGCTGCTGTGGGATTCGCCGGATTCTGGTACTACGTGTGGGGCCATATCAAGTCGCAGTCGGAGTGGACGGATCTGCAACCATACATCACTGCCATTCCTATACTAACCTTCCTCATTCTCCGCAATGCTCACCCACTGCTCCGCAACTTCCACTCCGCTGCATTTGCATGGCTAGGGCGATACAGCGGGGAGATGTATGTGATGCAGGACCACCTCTTCCTCGCTGGCGACCAGGAAGCTGTTCTGCGGACTGGACTTTTCAATGGAGACGAAACAGTGGGCAACGACAGGTGGAGGGACTTAGTATTGATCGTGCCGCTCTACCTGATTACGTGCACTGTTATTGGTGAGACTACGGCTGCAATAACAACGTGGTTTGTTGCTGAGAACGAGGCGGCCGAAACAAAAGAATCATCGGCCGTTGAAGAAGTGCCCGAAGTCGAGATGAGCCTACTTTCGGATGGAGACGGCGAACGAAACGATCGTGGAGGTGCGAGATACATGATGCGGCGTATGCGATGGAGCCCGACGGTTCGCTGGCCCAGTCTTTGGCCGAGGACGGTTCGAAACAGGACAATCGTTGTTCTTGCCGCGATGTGGCTTCTTAACGTGGTGAGTCGTCAACGACGCATTTCGAGAACGGCACTAATGAGATGGGCAGACCTATACATGACCTGCAGAATCTGTACCATGATTGGCTACATATACCCATGTCGGGAGATAGACCATAAACCAATTCGAGGCCTTACAAATTTGCCTTCACTGATCGCTGGTAGTTCTTGTACAGCCTGCAGAAGAGAAGATCGAAAGGTCAGCTTGACGCGGCTCGAGAATTGGTAGGCTGGCTCGGGCCTTTCGAGAACTTACTGTCTTACGCTCAGATCGAGCATCACGTCTTCACTCCCACCCTACACCTCTCGTCAGCAAGCAGGCAGTCTCAGCCTGATAGACATGGACGTACTGGAATCCGTGCGCCAGCAACTTCCCTGGATATCTTCTCTATCAACTCTCCTTGGCCAGTCTGGGTATAGCCATTGCCGCCAAACAGTAGCTGAGCACATTGCGAGCACTCATTCAGGACAATGCCAGCCTGCGCCTTCGCAAGAGCCGTCAAGCCTCCCAATCGAGCATCTGCCTCTTCCTCCGACAGCCTGCCCATCTGGTACACGAACGACTCAACCCAGCTCCACTGGCTCTCGAGCAACGCCCCGGCCTTTGCCAGCCTATGTCTCACAACAGGCTGATTGATCAAAGGCGCACCGAAGGCTTCTCGTTTCATGCAATATCCAAACGCCGTCGAGAGTGCCACTCGAGCCTGCGTCGTAACTTTGACAGCGATAGTAAGACGCTCATGGTTGAAGTTCGTCATGATCTGCTTCATGCCCTCGCCCTCACGACCGATGAGGTTCTCGACAGGCACGCGAACATCGTCCAGTTCGATGAAGGTCGTGCCTGCGCACTTCTGTCCTGATACCGGGATCCTTCGCATACTGACACCCTTTTGCCCTTTCAGCGGAACGAGCAATACCGAGAGTCCTCCAGCGCCGGGCCCGCCGGTCCGGACACACATGCTGGCGAAGTCAGACCAGAGACCGTTCGTGATCCACTTCTTAACTCCGTTGACGATGTAGAATCTACCACATTCCGACTTCTTGGCGGTAGTCTGGATGTTAGCCACGTCGGATCCAGCTTCAACCTCGCTGATCGCGATGCATATCCGTTTCTTGCCGAGCAGGATGTCAGGCACAACCCTCTCCTGAAGCTCCTTGCTAGCGAACTTCAGGAGTGGAGGCGTGCCATACGCGAGACCAGTGCACAAGCTGCTCGCTGGACCATTGAGCCCGCTCCGGATGATCTCGGATACATATATACTCCCGTGACAGCTATCAAATGCCTCGACCTTAACAGGACCAATCTGATGAATGCCGACCTTCTTCAAATATTCGACAGGAAGTGGCGCCGGTAGATTGGGAATCAGCATGTTCGCAGCGGAGAACTTCTCATAAGTGCCTTCTGGGACGGCGCCCTCGTTCTCCCATTGCATCGCATGCTTGGTGAGGTTCTCTGTAATGAAGTCTCGACAGTATCGTTGCCATTCCTTGTGCGAATCGTTGTAGTACGGGCTGGGACTGCCGCTCAACCATGGCGCCTCCGAAAAGGGGATGTGGTCTGCCATATGGCGCGATAGCAATTATTTACATTGAAAACGCCTACCTTTCAGTTCGCAGAGTGCTACAAGTTCAGGTGTGTGGTCGAGATTGAGTTGCAGCACTTCTGTGGAAGCCGAGGCCTGGAGTTGAGGACTTGTGAATTCACCCTCGGCTGCTGTTTCTTACGCTGCAGTTGGAGATCGATTTGTAGAACCGGGGGACAGTAGCAGAAGGAAACGGCACAAACGACACCGTGGTGTCGGTTCTGTTGGATCTGCTCGACTTACTTTCTGGCCCTCCACTATGGCTGAAGCACAATGGCAGTGGCTCCCATCTATCAGTCCTCCCATGCCTTCGATCATTCCGCTCGTATCACACGACCATGCCAATCATCCCGAAACGTGTCACCACCCAGCTTGATCTTCCGCATCTCCGCCCTCTTAATGCCATTCGCTTCGATAGCCCGTGACTGCTCCAAAGCCGCGTTCTGCGCCGCGCTTAGTTGACCCAGCTCCTGATCAGTGAGCTCACTATCCACCGACTGCGCAAGCTGTGCCTCCAGAACACCCAGAGCGCGCCTCTTGAGCGCCTCGATCTCGACGTCGGTCTGCCTGTCAGTATCGAGACGCGCTTTCTTGGCGACTCTCTTGTCCTTCTGAAGCTGAAGCTCCTGCTCCTTCCGCTTTTGAGCGAGCTGCTCGGCTCGACGAGCCTTTTCGGCGAGGTAGCGAACGCTGTGGCCGCCAAGTGAGTCGCTCGCGCCGTTGGAAGTGCAGACGGGTGGTGCGGTGAAGAAGAGCACGTGGCCGAATTCATCGCGCTGATATTGTTCGCGGATCTCGGGAGGGATGCTGAGGTTGGCGTGGTCGGGTAGGGTGTAGACTTCGATCGGCGGCGGGTCGCGGTAACTCGATGCTGTGCTCGGTCTGGGTGCGTACTGCGCCAGGCTAGGAGGTACACCAGATGAGGGCTGAGCTTGATACGAGGTAGAAGGCGCGGTAGGACGAGTCTGTGAGAGGGCCTGCAGTGTTGCCGGGGTGTAGCTGGATGCTTGAGTCATCGAGGGTGCCCGATGCAGTGCTGGACTGGGTGCGTTGGTCTGGGCGTAAGATGATTGATGAGGCGATGAGTATTGTGCTGAGCCTACACTTGCGCTGGGCGGGCGCCCAGGCCCTTGAGGTGCTGCCATCACAGCGCGCTGGTAGTTCGGGGTCGGTTGATGCACTGGTCGTGGTGCTGGTGTCTCAATCTTGGGCTGAGGAGGCGGCGTGGGCTCTGGTGCAGGTGAGTCCTTCTCGTTCTTTGGCCGCCGATGCACAGCACCAATCTTCGGAGGAGCACCATCAGCACCCCACGTCACCTTCGGGAAGTCATCGGTCTCTTTTTGCTCATCTTTGAGCATGAAAGCGAGTGGCGAAGCCAATTTCTTTAGTGGCCGAGAATGGTCGAAAAGGTCCATCTCATAGTCCTTATCTCGCACCTCGTCCGGAAGACAGCTGGCCCACGTCTTGATCGTGTTGAACTGGTGGCGCTCTTCATTGTATCTGTCCCTGCAGACGTGGATCTCGGTTCCTTCCGGTAGGTTTCGAGGCCGCCCCTTGAAGTACCTCGTGTAGAACATGACAAAGCACTTGCTCTCAACCTCGTCGATGCGATGATCTCGATAACGGCCAGTCTTCACAATCTCGTTCGAGAGGAAGTGCTTGTCGAACCGGTGTACCGTCTGCTCTGGACGGTAGTACCAGCATACATTGACCATGAGCTGCCCTTTCGGGTCCTTGTATGTTCGGTAGATCTGCGCTGGTATGGGTTTTGTGAGGTCGTTGGGATTCTGGATGTGTATCCAGTCGCCAGTCTTATACAGCTCGCCGTTGTGGAGGATGCCGTTTGGCATTGGGATCTTGCCATCCTCATCCGCGAAAGTGTCGTCCGGCTTTGCTTTCTCAGCGTCGTACAACTTTCCTGCTTCGATTTGTAGAACCACAGCATCCTTGAAGAGTTGCGAATCGTCCTGGTTGTATTCCTTGGCATTGTTGAACATGAGGTTGACATCGCTCATGAAAGCTTCCAGCGAAGCGTACTTCTTCCGCTTCACCTTCTTCTTGAGTGTGTCGAAAGCTATTGGTTGCTTGATCTCGGCATAGTATTCTGGCATCGCTTGCTTGTCCGGCAGGCGGTCGAAGTTTTTGATCATGAGCTCGCCTCTGTTGCTCTTCGGTTTCCGTATGCCTTTTAGGACGGCAAGTATGCGAGCTTCAGTGGGCGTGAAGAGCTTCGGTGGGCGGCCTTTGGACCTTTTGCCATCTCCTCCTTCATCGTCCTCGGTCGGTGCAACTCGCTTCGTCTTGCTGCCGGGAGGCCTGCCACGCTTCCTTTTCGGCCGTCCTTCATCATCAAGATCTGGCTCCTCCTCCTCATCTTCCTCCTCCCCTTCGTTGTCCGAGTCCTCTTCTTCTTCCACTTCACCCTCTGCCTCTTCCATAGGCACATCCTCGTACGTCGGGATCTCGCCCAAGTCCGGAAACTCAGCTATCGCCTTCGTGATCAACCCATCCTCAACCAACAACTGCAGCTGCTTCTCGACCTGCGCCTTGATCACCAGCGCATCCTGGAACGCGCCGCTATCCGGTCGATTAAAGACCTGCGCGTTGTAGACTATCAACGCCCAGTCCCTCACGTAATCTGCGAAGCTGCGATATGACTTCTGGTGGATCTTCTGCTTGATGGTGGACATGGCCATGGGCTCCTTGATGGTGTCGTAGTACTCCGGGATGATACGCTTGTTGACCTTGCGGTGGAACAGCTTCGACGGGTCGAAGCCATCTTCGCTGCGGTAATCGTAGATGTAGTTCAACACCTTCTGCATCGCCTCCACCTCTGCTTCCGGCAGCCCAGGTCCGACATCTTGAGGTGCTTCCGTGGACGGGATCGGTGTCGTGCTCGGGCTGCGATCGCGCTTCTTCGGAGGCATCTTGGCTGTTCTCACACTGCGACTGCGACGTGATGTAGTGTCCAGATACTCGTGGTGTCGTTTGCGCGCGAATCACAAGTTCTGGAGAACGCGACTTTGGAGATCTAGGTTAGGGTTTAACCGGCAGTCGGTCGCCCGGGCAGTCCCGGCGCTAGCCTTAAAACAGTGCATTCACTCCAACGCTCTTTCCGATCACATGCATCACCGCGACTTCACAGGACGCGAGAGTGAACTTCTGGTGATTGCATAGATTTTGCTAGAGGAATACAAAGACTTTTCGAAGGCATCTGGAGATTTACTGTTCTTGACAAGACAAGACAAGACATCATTGCCATCTTACTAAGCCTTTCGAAGTGCTTGCACACAGCTCTAGACGCCACAGTACTTTCACACCGTCAGGAAATAGCCACGAACCCTTCAAGGGCACTTGACGATCTCGGAAGCACCCAGTCTCAGTGGACTCGACTTATGCACGAAGTCTTCAACGTGCTAATTCGAGCAACGATCCTGTTTTCCCACCATGACCAATACCATGCGCATCCGGGTCAGAGGCCCTCAAGGCGTTGCTACCATATCGCTCGAAAGCACCGCAACATGGCAGGACCTCCTCAGTCAGATATCAGAGAAGACTGGAGTGCATGGTGACTTCGACCTCAAACTTGGCTACCCGCCACAAGCTCTCAACACCGAGTCGATCGATGGCTCAATGAAACTCGAAGACCTACCGCACAAGCTCAGTGGCGAGCAACTCATAGTCATGCCGAGAGATGTTAACAACAAGCTCTCGAGTCCGATGTCAAACTCCAATTCAGCGTCGCAGGGCGTTGGCGCTCTTCCGCCCCAAAACCTTTCGTCGGCACCCACTCACAAACCTGGTGATTTCCCTGACCAGCCGCTAGGACTGACACGAAAACCGAAAGGCAACGTCGAGAAAGATCCTCCTGAGATCCCAGTACCGATGCTCGAAGGCGTCATGGTGCTTCGAGTAATGCCAGACGATAACTCCTGCATGTTCCGTGCACTGTCATCAGCAGTCCTTGGCTCCGCCCTCGACGGTATGACCGAGCTTCGAAGTGTCGTTGCTCAAACGATTCAGTCGAACCCAGATCTATACACCAAAGGCATGCTGGAGAAGGATCCATCCGCCTATTGCAAATGGATCCAACGCGAGGACAGCTGGGGCGGCGGTATCGAGCTCTCAATCCTGAGCCAACACTTCAACATCGAAATCTGCAGCATCAATGTCCAGGACTGTCGAGTCGACAAGTTCAACGAAGGACAGCCGACACGCTGCATCCTCGTGTACTCCGGTATCCATTACGACGTCTGCGCCGTAACGCCATTCGCTGGCTCAGACCCCGAGTTCGACCGGAAGGTCTTCGACGTGATCAAAACAGCCGACGAAGAAATGGACGGCGGTGCTCTCGAAGGCGCAAGAGAATTGTGCAAAGTCTTGCAAGGTAGACACTACTACACAGACACGCACGGCTTCACAGTGAAGTGCAACCAGTGCGGTCAGACGGGTACTGGAGAGCAGTGGGCGCTCCAACACGCGAAAAGTACTGGTCACAGCGACTTTGGAGAGGGAGACAATTGATGATCTTCTGATCCGTTAGTACATATCTCGTGAGGCGTCCCAATCACTGCTGCCTCGGCCGAGCACCACGCCGTTGTGACTCAGACGCTTCACCGGTACGGCGCAGCCTCGGGAGACCTCGCTCGATCACGGAGCAGAATCAGATACATATTGTATTCGGGCAAAAGCTGCCTTCCAGGGAAGTAGCTTAAACACAATGGATTTTGATTCCCCAAAATCTTCAAAGGTTCGATTTCGGTCGTAACGTGCTGTCCTTCGGGGCTCTTCCCTTTTCCTTTCTCAGTCACTACGTTTGTTTGGAATGTTGCTTTGCAATAGTGTGCATCGTGGCATTAAAATCAGTATGGTGCTTTCCCCATCCTCAGATCACTTTTCGCTAGTGGAGTTGACTATTCTTTTCGAACAAATATCCTTTCACCTTGCAAACCCAACAGCCAAGCAGGGGGTATAATTCGATCTAGCATGCGCCTCCGTCCCTCCCGCCTATGCAGCCAAACACCCAACAGCATCGAAAACAACATGAGTAGATGGTACAGCACTCCCCGACCGTTATCAATCAGACTCCTCAATCCCCTCATCAATCCGATCAGGTACGCCCGCCGCACCCTGCATATTCGCCCCATGACCCTCAGGCGGTCTCGTAGCTCGAGGCGATTCCCTTGGCTCAGCTCCTGCCACATTAGTAGGTAGAGACGATTGCGGTTGCCCTTGATCCTCGACTTTTATAGCCGCCGGATCAACAGGAAGCCGTGGCGACGGAGACGCTCTGCTCGAGGCCTTATCGGACGCGCCGACCGAGCGAGCGGATTGTAGCGAACCAGCGCGTGGCGAGACCCGGCCGTTCTGCAGAGAATGTGTTAGCCAGACTTTCAAAGCTAGATCTGTGGTGGCGGGCTCACAAGCTTAGCCCACCTTAACCCACAGCTATTGCACAAATCGCGCTGTCCACTCGGACCTCTCCGCCACTCGGGGGTGACTCTGGTATGGCAGTTCGCGCAGTCCTTCTGCTGGTCTTTGCCTTTCCTTCGCTTCCGTTTCTTTTTCGCGGCGATGAGCGATTGGACTTCTTCCGCGAGCATACGGTTCTTCTTCTCCAGCTGCCGGATCTCGTACTGCCATGAGCTTGATTTCGTGGTCTTCAATTCGTCAAACAGGTTATCCTCCGAAGCGAGCGACTCGTCTTGATGGCCGATCATGAGTCCATCGTGGCCGGAGTATGTGGCAGCAGACCCGTCGGTTGTTTTGTATTGATGGCGACCGCCGCCCGGTGTTGGCGGATGCGAAGCCTGGCCCTGCTCACTTGGCAGTTGAGTCGAAACTGCAGTCACGACCGTTTCATCCGAGGGACGCTCGTTCTTGGGACAGATATGTGGCCGAGTTGCGGTCGCTGTGTTCCGAGAGACCTTGACGAGGCGAGTTTGCGCGATGATGAATGTGGGCTTCTGTCCTTCTACCGCGTCGCCTGGGTAGAGGGTGGTGTATGCTGACAGTACCTGTCCTCTCCGATGGATCATCTCGTGCTTGACGGAGGCCTTCTTGCCGGATCTCGCGTGTTCAAGTATCCGTCCGAACTCGGCTTTCGATTCGGCCCGCATCATAGACTGTATGCTGACCATGACAAGCTCATCCGGCTGTCGATCGAGCAGCTGTCGTACGTTCGACGAGACAAACAAGAACATGCCTGATGTGGACATCTTCGACCAAAGCTCGTTCTCACCGATACCTCCAGCGCTGGCGATATCCGTCTTGCCCAAGGTATAGACTGGCCTCTCACGACCGGTCAAAATAATGGACTTTCGACCCTTGCCCTGCTCGGTGTGAAGCGATCCATGGCCTTCAAACCACATGTACCCGCTGTGTTTTCGTCTAATACGAAAGACGATATTGACAGTGACACCAGTAGACGTGTCCTTCAACTCCCGCGTGACAGGCACGATGTCGCTTGGATGGCATATAGCGCTCAGAGCGGTGCCAATGATCTCACTCGCCTCGTATTCCAGTATCCGCGCGGCTGAAGGTGACACCCATTGGAAGAGGCCTTTGAGGGACAGCACATGGATGACATCGTCGGTATTCTCTAGCAGCACCTTGTCCCACACGCGTTTGGCATACTCAGACTCGCCGTTGCCGTAGGTCGAGAGAATCGCCGAAACATCATCGCGAGGCACCGACTGCCCGAGGTCCGTCTTCTGGGAGATTTCGGGCGCATGGACGATATAACGAGGCATGGTCATGCCCCGCTGGTAGTTGATCTGGTAAGAGCCATCTGTGGTCAAAACGTTAGCATGTAACTCATTGTTCGATCAAATACAGATCGGGAGACGATGTGATATGCCCGGCAACGGGTAACAGCTTGGCCGTGGAGATCGATCTCCATCGACACTCTCATCAAACGATGCAGCAGACTCGACGTACCTGGATTCTTGTTGGTGACCGCATTCGGCTGCTCCACCAAGTCGACCTGGAAACCAACGTAGAACTTGACTTGATCCGTGTCCCATGTAATCGGTATCATGGTGAGCAAATTCATAAATGGCTGGCCCCCACGGCGATAGTTGATGAGCGACATCTGTGCTTCTCGCCGCAGCGTGACCATATTCTTCAGATATAGAACAGAATCGTCGTCAACGTACTTGCGCTTCATGCCGGGCTCCACGTTGCCGGCAGGGGATTGAAGAAAGCGACAATTGCGCCCCAGGATCATGTGCTTAGTGTAGCCAGTAAGGCGCTCGAAATTGTCGGAACAGTAGACAATCGGCAAGTCATCCTTTTCGGCGTCGCACACGACGAACGAGCATGACATGTCTACGGAGCCGATGCTGATCTCCGGGTTCGGTCGTGTTGCAACACGCGTCTGCTACAAGTCAATACCGCCTGATCGCCACCCGGTCACTTGAGAACTCACCAAAACACCAAGCATGTCGAAGCCGGTCGAAGAATAAGCGTCCTTGTACGAAGTCTGCATATGAGACCGCCCTGCCATCGTCGAAGGCCAGCCATTGTCATGGGTCTCCCACTTGAAGCCTTGATTATTGGGATTCGGGCTCGGATGAGGGATCGGTACAGGTCCGTTGATGCCGTCAAAAACATCCGAACTGTTTCCTATTCCCAGGTCTTCGCGGGAGCCGGCGGCAGGATGTTGTGGCTGAGCTGGAAAGCTGGTACTGGAAGGGGCTGCTGGATGAGCAGATGCTGGCTTGGGCGTCGACGAGGCGCCATGGCCGTGCGACGGACCAGTCGTGTTCGGTATGTGCAAACTTTGACTTCTGAGTGGGTGTCGTGGCATGCCGCCTGAGCTATTTGACATTTCGCTGTACTGTGTGTTTACCCCGTGTACCCCTCGTGAGCTCTGCGGGTGCCCTGGTGTATTATGTGGAGGTGAGTCCGAGCCATCGGCGTGCAACCGCGCATTTGTGTTGGGCAGACTGAACTGCCGCCCATTGTAAAGACTCATATGGGCAACATCACCTGGAGCCGCGTTGCCGTAGTTCTGTTGGACGTTGTAGTCCATCTGCATGTTAATGTCGGAATCAATGTACGGGCTATTCATGGTCATCTCGATCCCACTCTGGGGATGAGCGGGAGATTGATAGGCGGAATTCGCGTTCATCATCGTGCTATAATGTGGCGAAGTGGTTGAGAAGTTGGTGTTGACAGCCAAATTGTCATATGACTGTCGTCTGCTGTGGTTCTGCATATCTTGCATATGCGATGCGCCCTGCTCGAACTGGTAGCTTCCCATAGGACCTGCAGAGGAGACGTTGTTGTAGCCCATCATGGACATACTCCTCGAATCTCGATCCATATTGCCGGAAGCTGCGACATATTGCTGCGGGATGCTCTGCCGCCGTATGGCATTGGCATTCTGGTACACGATATCGTCGAGCGACTGCCCTCCGACAATGCCGCCGCCGGCTATGTTCTCATGCCCCATCATCATCATATCATCGCCGCCAGGCGCGCCTTGTCCCATAGTCCCACCACCGTAACCCCCGTTGTATCCACTGTACTCATTCATCTTGTCCGTAGTGCCCGCCTAGTCGCGAGCCCTCCGCTAGATCCGCCTGTCAGCGCCCTCGTGACTTCCAGTCCTTGCGCAGCGCCAGCAGCCGTCCACTGTCGCTGCGCGATCTCGATGATGCCCACGAGGGTCGCTCCAGGGTGTTGTAGGCGCGTAGTAACATATGGCAGTTTGTTGCAGTCCTGTGGCGACCTCCAAGTGCTTCGACGGCTACGTGGGCTTGCCGCGGAGTGCACTCCGAGGTATGTGAGTCGAGAGGTGTGCGGACCGGGGCAGAATTTCCAGGGATGCTCCGTCGAACCAAGTGCTACTGTGTTGCGTGCTGTATGTCTTCAAGACGTATGAAATTGGGGTGTGAGGTTTCTGTTGGTGATGGTATTCCCAATACCTCTCGGTGACGCTGTCGTCGTGAAAAGTCCAAGGCAGAGCGCGCTAATCGAAAAATCTTTACGACAGTGGAAGGAGAAGTTCGAAATAACAGCTGTGCGATGTGATGTGCCCGACATGGGCTAGTAGTAGTAGTATAGTATAATACACGACTGTTCTAGTAATCACAAGTTTCCACACCTGAACGAATGCCATGCTCTCAGCAACGACGAAGTGGTGCTCCCTCCTTCCCATCACTCTCCTCATTCAGCTCGAGCTCAGCGACGCCAGAAATCACACCCGCCTCATTCCTCAGCGTGACATTCGACCCAGAGCGCCGCAGACTCCGCGATCTCTTCGTAGGCGAGCCATCATGCCCATCAGCAACGCTATCACGCGCCCGCTTTGGCGGGGAAAGTTCCCTTTCAAACTCCTCCTGCTGCAGACGGCTCTTCATCTCCTCATCCGATTCGGCCGTCGCCTTACGTGATAGCGGTCCCTCGGCGAACCGCACAGCGCGGATCTGCTCAACGTCTCTCTTTTCCCTATGTTTTCGCACACACATTAGCCACGAGAAGGTGACGATCGTGTGCCTACCACGTAACATTCCCCACTTGCCTCGTCTCCTTATCCCAGTCCTGTTGACCCGTCTCCTCCTTCATGGGAGGCTCAACAGCAATGCCAGGAATCGAGTACGATTTGGCTTTCTCCGTCTCCTCGGTAGTCCAACCGTCCAGCATAGGTGGCGCATCAGGCGCTGGTTCAGGGTCACGACACACGGGAGCGATAATGTCTTTGATCCTGTCCTCGGCAACGTAGACCGCATACGTTGGCGTGCCTTGCGAAGCGCCATCCTTGGCTTCGAAGATTTGATTCAGCTGGTCGAACTTTTCTACGCGCTCGTCGTTATACTTGCGCCAGACGTCGTTCGCGAAGTCGTGGATGTAGATCCAGTAGTGGCCGAAGGAGGTCTGACCGCGGTGGAAGAAGACGGCAGCCAGTCGGTACTTGATGTTCTTCAAGTCCCGGAACTGTGAGTCAAGCTGCTTCTGGAGTGTGCTGATGAGGCTTTCGAGTTCCTGCACTCGCTCAACTTGAGCCTTCGCAAGGTCAAGCAAGAGGGTAGTCATGTCGCCGTCAGCGTCAATGGGCTCCATATCGATAGACCGGAACAGGTTATTAACCTCGTCCAAGCTGCTCAAATATTGTGCCGTCTCTGCTACAGCATTCGGTCCGTCCAGGTCAACAGGCGAGTCTTTGAGAGCTTTGACCTCCGTCTTCATTGCCTGCAGCTGCTTTCGCCACTCCCAGCACTGGCGCCTCTTCTGCTGCGTGCTAGGGTGGCTGTTATCGCAGTAGCGGTCCAGGTACAGCTCGTCTTCGAGTCGCACGCAGGCAAGCGTCTTGTGCGCCGCTGCCTTGGATTTATCGTAGCCGATGCGAGGAATGCTGATCTGGAGAAGTGGGCCAATCTTCTTAAGGCTTCGATATGCTTCCAGCGCTGAATCCTCGTTGATAGTCTGCAGGTCGAAAACTTCATCAAGCGCCGAATAGATGTCTGTATCCTCATATGGCACGTTCAATTGGATGGCGGAGTCGAATTGTGATGTCGCTTTGCCTTCAACACCTTCTTTGACCTCGGTCTGTGCGGTCTCGATGGAGAACATGCTCCTCAGAACATCTTTCTGCTCGTTTGTGTCGTCCTGGCCAGTAGGCACCATACCATTCCGAAGGAGAGATGTGATGGAATCATGGACCTCGGTGACATCCTGTTGAGCCGTAGCATTGGCCTTTGCTTTCTCCAGGGCGTCCTCTTTGGTCGTTGAGAATCTCCTTGGTGGTAGTGGTGGCGGAGCAGTTTCAGGCGCCGGCTGCTGTCCGCCAACCATACCGGGCGACTCTGGTGGAGTTGGCGGCATTCCGCTATTGTTCATAGCAACGTCTGCAGGCGCATCATTGACCAATGTGTCGCTCGAACTATCGAACTCCTTTGCATCTGTCAAGGTGTTGGCGGGGCTCAACAACGCATCGCCGTCTGTCATCTTCTCATCAATTGCGTGCTCGTTAGAAATCCCGTTGACGTTGTTCTGCTTCTCGTCCTGGATGATCACATCCATGAGCTTGTAATCCTTGGGCCTGAGGAATGCTCTGCACACCAGATCGGCATCGGGCTTGACAGCGCTTGACCGGGACTTGATCATGCGCTCGAAAAGGTGCTTCAGCTCTTCGGCGAACTTCTGTCCACCTTCGATCTCCACGGTCGACACCAAGGCATGTCCGACACGCATTGTCTTCTCACCCTGCGTTGCCGTGTTCCATCTGTACTGGCCATAGTCGAGGATGATATCGCGAAGCGGCTTGATGCTGAAGTAATACTGCAGGAGTGAGTTCAGATAGCAAGTGTTGCCAAGGCTGATGAGTCCTACTGGCCAGCTCTCCGGCGGATAGCCGTGTCCATCTCCGTTCACAGTTTGACTTCCACCTCCACCTCCACTGCCACTACGCAGAGCTTCCTGTATCGTGGCAATAGCTCTTTCCGTCTGCTCATTAGGTCGGTCTTGACGCGCACCATCGAAAAAGGCAGGGAGCATCGTGGGATCTAGGTCTTCTAATTTCTCCGTGATGTTCAGATGCCGCAATGCCTCGTCGACGCTCATGCTAGTAGTCCCTTGCTCCCCAGTAAGGAGGAAGTTGTTGAGCATGCTGCTCTTCCGGGCTCTTGCGATCGTCCCGAGCGCTCTCTGGGCTATGTCTTCGTTCTCCTTGCTCTCTCCTTTCTGTGAAAAAGTCAGCGAAGCACAGAAGGAGGACGCTGGATGCACGTGCCTTGAAACCATAAACAGCAAGAAGGGCGTCGTCGCTAGTGCTTTTGTCGACACCGTTGCCTAACCAGCTCAAAGCATCCTCATAAGTATCCACAGACTGACGAGAAGCATTGATGAGGATAGTGCTGTTGCGGAACCGACCAATCTTGTACAAATGATCCCGCGCCTGCTGTTGTGCAGCAGCACCCAGGTCAGACTGCTGCGCCTGAAACTTGTCTCTGATCTGGCCGTCGGTGAGGTTACTCGCGTCGTCAACCGAGATCCCGATGTATCGAAAAGCCACAAAAATGTCGCGCCGACTGAACACGTCTTCTGACGTCAGTGTCGCCAGCTTGATTTGCAGTTGCTCGGAGTGGCGTTGCTCAGTGATGACCTGCAAACACTCGAAGTAGTAGGCGTAAAGTGATGGGTGGCAGACGGTTTGGCGCTCGTACGCGTACTCGATGAGTGTGTCCGAGAAGTCTGGAAGTATGCCTAGGCTGTTGTAGTATCTGAGCACGAAAGTCAGCGTGTCACAAGATGAAGTGAGGTTGGACGTTTGACAGGCGGGTGACGTACGGAAGTTCGGAGTTTGACGTGTTTGTGCGACTCTGGCGCTGATCTGCAAGTGGCTCATTAGCATGCTCCGTGGTGTCACATGCAAACGGGTAGCGACATGACTTACATGGTGTGGCCCCCATCGTCCTTTCAACATCCGTGTTCGCCGATGCCAAGCTATGGTCCTTACCAGAGTCCTCCAGGTTCAATTCAGCAGACAACTTCCGCATCAACGCGAACAGCTCTTTCTCAACGTCCTCGAGGTACTCACGCAGAGTCGTGCCATTAGCCTCGAGACGGTCTTGAATCTGGTCGGGCTGTGGTAGGTGCCAGTCCTCGTCCTCGTCCTGCGAGTCACGTCAGCATATGGCCACCCAGTCCAAAGTGACTATAAAGCTTACTGCGTACTTGAAGCCGAGCCGTTCAAGAAACTCACGACCATCCCGACCCTTCAAGCCGAAAGCCTCTTGAAACCGCTTGTTATGCCCGGGAAACTTCTTGTGGCTGGCCTGTAATCCATCCGAGATATACCTCTTGAGTCGCCAAAGTACGTCCACTGGTGTAGCTTGCTTGATCCCATCCCTATCCGCATCCACCTCCAGCAGCGCCTCGTACCGTTTCTTGAGCAGATCAGTCGATGTGAGGAGATTGAGGTCTGCGGTCGTGACTCGAGGTGAACGGAAGCCGATGGACAGCGTTGCCTTGCACTCCTCGATCGAACATTGCCAGCCCCACCCTATAGGATTGGCATCGACGACATTGCGAGCAGGCAACTGCTGGAAGTGGTGGAGTTGGTGGTCGTTGGTCGGACATGGCGTGCGGGAGTGAGAGTAGTCGATCTGAATGTCGGCGTGTACTCGACATCTCTTGCACATCACCGCCAGTTTGTACTTGGTAGTACCGTCGGGTCGGAGGTCGAGCGGCGGTGGAACGCTCTGGGACGCCTTCGCAGTGTAATCATGTTTGCAGGACTGTACATTCGGCGTGAGTTGGACGCCTTCGCCCTGTGGGGGTGCGTGACCGATGAGCACATTCGGGTTGCTTCTGACGGGGTCAAAGAGGAGGAAGTCGTGTGCGAGCTTTGGTGATGTCTTCCCCGGCTCGTAGCCTGGCGAAGTCATCGAAACGTTGTTTGCTGAGATGGAGGTCGCTCGCTGGAAGAATAGGGTGAGGTGTTATCGAGAGATTGTTCGGTTGGAGGTCGTCTGGCAATCAGCCCTCCAAGACATAAGGGCTTTCCGGGTGTGTTTGGTGAATGTGTGCAAGTTGACTTGTCGGGCACATGTCACTTGCCAAATCAAAGCTTACGCCTCATGCAGAGCACGCGCCAACTGACAACGTCGTGTGGCGCTCACGATCGCCACGAAGCACGCCAAGGCGACAACTAAATACGTAAACTTCCTGCCTTGGATACTAGCTTATATGATCTGTACTACAAAGGAACTCCTGTGAATGAGGTCGGTACAAGAGACCGATATGCTCCCAGACCTGATTCGAGCTGCGTAACGGAGCAACCGAGATCGACTGAAATCGGGTAGATAGTCAGAAATTGAGGACGACTCAGATCCGGATAGATAGAGCCTACACAAACCACCCCCCTACGGCGCCTCATCCCCACCCCCATCCTCCTCCGTCGTCCCCACAGTATCCCTCGTGCTCCTCCTCCGAAACCCATTGGCACGACTAATCTCCCGACTGCGACTCCAAACATCAGCCGTACTACGACTCCCACGTCTTCGCCTTATAGCCGTAATATGACCGCCCCCATTCCAGTCCCCACCAAGCACCTCATCGATATCAGACATGTCGTCAATAATATCCTGCGGAGGATCTGCATCGAACACAGCGTGCAAGTCGCCGTGGGCACCGAACTGCTCCCACATAGCGAGCCAGGCGTGGCGTTTGGGAGGGGTGAGCATGCGGGAGCGGTTCCAGAGGAAGCGGCGTTCCCAGAGGGAGACAAGGAAGAGGAAGGGGGCGTTGGTCACGCGGATGAGGGTAATGTTGACCTATGAGTATTGTTAGCCGTGCTCTCGCGATCCGTGGCGCGGGACAAGAATGCTGACCTTATGGAACCACCGTGGACTAAGCACAAACTTCATCGGCAGCAGTATAATCAGAGCCAGGACGTTGAGCGGTGGTCTGTAAGCAAACAGAGCATCCGACTTCACGCCCTCGAAAGTCAGCACAGCCCTCCGAAACTGTATCTCCGCTGTTGCATTCTGTGCCAGATTTTGATAAGTGTTGCTGAGCATCGCCACCAGGATAGTCAAGAACAGCGTATTTCCAAGGAAAGCAAACAGTATCATCAGCACCGGCCCCAGAAACCAATGCATCTCCACCGAGCGCTCCACTCCGGTTCCGTCGAGTCCAAACCATATCCAAAGCATCCATTTAGCGATCATGAGGATGCCTTCAGGGGTATTCCCGTCCTGAGTTTCACTGAGCCACCACATTGCGAAGAGAAAGCCTCCAAAGCACCAAGCTGCCAGCAGGGTCAAGAAGAAGAAGTCGGCCATCATCGCTCGCAAAGCAATGAACAGCATATTCTCTGGTAGTAGACAAAAAGCAAGTCGTGGAAGCAGTACCGGCGCAGCAAGACTTATGATATCTTGTGCAAGTTTCGCGTAGCTGGCGTCATCCGTCGCAAAACCGTGCATTCGAACACCAAAGTATGTGCAGAAGATGACCACAAATGTTAGATCCAAAAACGACCAGAGATTCTCCGTGTGGACGGTCCAGCCGTGCTCGCAGATAGAGGCCAGCTCATCGAGCACCCAGCCCATGGCGTAGACATCGAAGACGAGCTCGTAGACTGTGTACCGGAGGTGTCGAGCGCCTAGAATGTGCTCGCGATTCCCAGTCATCAGAAGGTAGAGGATTAGTAGGACGATGAATTGAGCTGCCTCTAGGAAGTTTCGTGTCCGTGGAACGACGAGGCGGTACTGGTTGAGGTAGGGTGCTTTCCGAGGGTCGTATAGCGATATGCCTCGGTTCTTGTAATGGTCTGGGAGAATGTTGATGAAGGATGTCGGCGTGTAGATTATGCGGCCTCGATACACGTTTTCCACGATCTTTTGGCAGGCTGATGTGCTGAGGAAGCTCTTAGCTTCAGTCACGATGGCCACCTTTTACCACCACTCATGTTAGCAGATGTTCCTGGCTTGAATACGACAGTGTGCCTCCATAACAATAACGTCCATGCCAATACGGACAAGAAAACTCGCAATGTTGGATACATACCTCCAGCGCAGTAAGCATACGCTCATGCTCCGAACGCACAAGGTGGTACCGCATCGTCCAACTTGGAGTCGTCTGGTGTTCTTGAATGATCTCAGACGGGGCATTCTGGAAGGGCTCGAAGCCCGCCACGAGTACGTTTGCCAGGCGTAGAAGACCATGGCGCCCCTCGTGGTCTTCATCATACCGACGCAGAACTCGACTAGCAATCAACTCGCATAAGTTGGCTCTTGTGATGTTCACAGTCTGATGATGAGCTTGATAGCTCTGCTCTCGTAAGAACTGAACGCGATTGACCAGCAAGCAGTACACGATAGAGACATCGTCCGGGTCGTACAGGTGATCTACGAGGGGCCGCACAACACCTGTGTTCATGCGCGGGCTTTTCAATTGGTCGTTGGAGTATGGATCGTCTACACACATCCCTTAGCCTATCATCCCACACCGAGAGTTGGGATGCCTACCGATGCTTGCTATCACCAGTCTCCTTATCTTGTGTATCGTGGCATAAACCGGAAGGGTTGCGTGCGGATTGGGCGCTCGTGGCTCATCGCTAACTCGGGGTGGGTAACACCCGTCGTCGTCTGCTTCTTCATCCGATCCGAGTAATGCCTCCTGCTCTTCTCTTGATCGCTCCAATCGCAGTGCCTCGCTTACACTCTTTGAGCTCTGCGTGCGTTTGTATAAATCTGGTCGTTCGGGCGGTGCAAGGCGAATGTGGTTGGGAGTTCCTGTGCCGCTTTCAGGGAGATCGAACTGCAGCAGCGAAGGATCTGAGCTCTGTCGTCCTGCTTCTAGCAAAGTCGGTGGCAGTGGTGGCGCCGGACTTTGGCTGTCTGGTCGATCCATTCATGCTCGTTGGTGTGTACTGCTAACAATAGTGGTTCAAGGCAAAAGAGGAGGTACCAATTAACTGACGCAATGACGTGCCATGTGTGTAGCTCTAGAGCTTTGACGACACCAAGTTCGACATCTCGCTGAGGACGACGAGCCCAACGCGCGCGCACATGAGGTTGAAGTCCTGAATGATATGCTGTGTTGGTCGAGAGTTCGCCTCTGTTCTTATCTACAAGGTAAAGACCTCAAAAGTGTATCAGTCCCGAAACGGCTAGACTACAAAACTCCAAGTGAATACACTTCAAACGCAAGCAAGTAGTTGAAAATGCACAGTAATACCTCATAGCTCTCGCTACATGTAACCATGCTCAGAAGCTCTCCAACACAATCTGATGACTGGCATCTGCATACTAGATCGAGTAATACCAGAGCAAAAAGACAAAAGATAATACGCTGCGAACAGGATTCTAATGAATATTAGACAAACTCAGAACGATCCGAAGGGAGTGAACGAACCGAACCTGCGCGCCCGAAGGCATCAGATAGCTAGAATTGGTGGATTCAAGTCTCTGAACAATCAGTCAGTGTTGGTGATAGAATTTAGGGGTGCAAAGCACTGACGACTCGTTAACTGCCGAATTCGTCAGTAAGAAATACACGTGGAAGGTATAACAAGTCCACGCACCCACTCCGACATCGCAGCATTGTATTTTATCACATTGAAGCAGTGTATAACTGAGTACGCTGACGCTGTGAGTATATATCCAGCGAGTCGCTCGTATCGAGGCCCTACAGGCTGTGCGATGGTCATGCACCCGAACAGGCACCACACAAGACTCCACTAGGTTCACAGCAGTGGTCACAACTCCTACCGATCGTCCGAGAGGGTCACAGCAGCAGGGAAAGGCACAACACTGGAAAAATCTCCTCATGCTGTGCTACAAACTACGTAGACCACCGCTAGCGGATCGACACGAGATCAGCAACACCTTCTCCTCAAAGGAAACGGCACTCGCGTGGTCGAACGAACTAATGCACGCTTATCAGTGAAAACGTACAGCGAGACCACGACAGGATGTCCTTCTCTGCTATCTATCTGGATACCCTTCACCACCTTCGCACCTATTGAGGCTTTGAGAGTGTGGCGATGGCCGACAAGACCCTCACGGAGGAGAAGCGAGGATACGATGGCAGCCATCCCAACATCGACCCTGCGAAAGAACGGAAGCTCGTTCGCAAGCTCGATCTTCATATCGTTCCGGTGGTGATGCTGTTGTATCTGCTGTCGTTCCTTGATCGGTGAGCGAAGACCTGATTGGCGACAGTCACCCGTCTAACGATCAAGCAGAGTCAACATCGGCAACGCTAGGCTGTACGGCCTGGAGGAAGACCTCAACCTTCGCGGCAACCAGTACCAAATTGCGGTCTCGCTGCTCTTCGTCACTTACATCCTCTCCGAACTGCCTTCCAATCTTGTACTCAAACACTACGTCCGACCGTCTCGATGGATAGCTTTCATTACGACATCCTGGGGCATCATTGCTACTCTGACAGGAGTTTGTCAATCATACGGTGGCCTCATAGCCTGTCGACTCTTTCTCGGACTGGTCGAAGGTGGCCTGTTCCCAGGCTGTGCAATCTATCTCACGTTCTTCTACACAAAACGTGAGCTTGCCCTTCGCATTGGCTATCTGTTCGTCTCTGCTGCTCTGGCCGGAGCATGCGGAGGACTCTTGGCCTATGGTATCGGTCACATGGACGGTGTCGCGGGCCAAAGAGGATGGCGTTGGATTATGATACTCGAAGGCCTACCGACCTTTGTACTGGGCATTGCTTGTTGGTGGATCCTCGCAGATGATCCGGAAACCGCCTACTATCTGAATGCCGAGGAGAAGCAAATGATTCTCCACCGCCGAGCTGCTCAGATCGGTCAAAGCGATATCTTCGAGTGGCAAGACGTCCGTAAGGGTCTAAAAGACTGGAAGATCTACGTGTTCTGTGCTGGTCAGTTCTGCACAGACACCATGCTGTACGGATACTCGACATTCCTGCCCACGATCATCGAGGGTATTTGGCCAGACGCCAGTGCCGCTCTTGTCCAGGTTCTGACGATACCTTGCTATGCTGTTGGTGCAATCAGCTACATGGCTTCGGCTCGCTTCAGTGACTGGACACAGCTTCGAGGACCCGTCGTGGTCTGCATCGGCTTGTTCAGTATTATTGGCTACGCGCTGTTGATATCCCCGGTATCGTTCGCTGCCCAGTATGCTGGCTGCTTCTTGGTAGCCATAGGCCTGTACGTGGCCGTCGGGATACCCTTGGCGTGGCTTCCAACCAACAATCCGCGTTACGGAAAGCGTACAACTGCTACGGGGCTGCAGCTAACAATCGGCAACACGAGTGGGATCATGGCCCCTTTCGTAAGTTGTTCCCACTGTAGTCTCCTTCGACTTCACGGCTGACTGACATCACTGCAGCTTTACCCGTCCGGTGATGGACCGCGTTTTATCAAAGGTCACGCTGTAACGATGTCCCTGGTCATTCTTGGATGCATCATCTTCTCCGGAATGTTCTTCTACTTCACAAAGGAGAATACCCAACGAGAGCGAGGCGAGAGAGATGCAGTCATGGAAGGCTTGAATGAGGATGAGGTTCTTGCTCTAGGTGATGAGAACCCACGGTTTCGTTTTGCAAGATGACGACTGAGCACAAAGCCTCCGAGCTTCTCATTCCTTCTCCAGTTCGCCATTGATACTCTCGATATACCTCTTCTCGACAAGTTTTGTCTTCTCGAGAAAGTCGGCTCGATGAATGCAGTACTGCTCCAACGACGGCTTCCAGCTCTCAAAATCATCGAGAGCCCCTGCGGATACGCTGACAATATCGTACAATGGCGTGAGGTTGAACATGCTGCTGCCACAGTTCTTGCAGAATTGCCGTCGAAGTGGCTGGCCAGAATCCGTCATGTTATCCATGTAGGTCGACAGGTACTCCTCTCCTTCCGTGATTGTGAAACCCTGGGTTGTCCAGGTCAGCTACGGATCGCTATGCACGTCGTCAAGATTGGTTGCACAGCATATGCGTTGATCATGTACGATGCAGGCACGTACATTCTTGGGACAGATGGCTGCAGTGTACAGCGCGGAGCCGGATGCCCTTCTGCAGTTAAGACAATAGCACACCTACCTCACGTCAGACTTCTGTACTGGATCGACCTGATCTTGGTCTAGAAGCATACAGTGTTCCACATTGGAGTTGCGGCCTCGCCTTCCAACCTGAACCGTACTTTACCACACAAGCACGCTCCAGTTTTTACTTCTCCTGTGTTGCTCATACTTCAGACTGTTTCTGACGATCTCGAGTTCTCGCATGAAGCACTGCCTATAGACCCTATACTGTAAGTATTCCAGAGGACGAAAGTAGAAAGTCGCTTGTCGTCATTTCGGGCGCGCATCCGTTGTGAGGGGCACACCAGGTAGCCATCCACTCTTCCATCTCGACGCTGGACCTATCATCAAAACATCATCCTAGAATGCCAATGCTGCGATCGGGCGACGAGTATGCTGGCATGCGCTAGCAAGCCATGTGGTCGAAATCGCGCGTGCCGCTCATGTTGTCCCTATCAGCTCAGGTTGCGATCTGATGCCTGGAGCTACTCGCCAGCAGAGTTACAGACACGCTGGAAACTGCTTCCAATACCACCGGATACAGTACTCCAACATGTTCTGCCTCACTGATGGGCGAAACGAAGTGACTGGCAGAGAAGCGATCCAGTCATCAAGCGCCGACCTCAGCGACACCTCCACAGCAACAGCTCACTTGATTGAGCCGATTTGACGAATCACTTATTAGCGCGTGGTATGCAACGTGTCAGCCATCCACAGCGCTTGACGCGCTGCACTTATGCCCAACTTCTTGGTCCACCACAGTACACTGGCAGCCTCCGAAATGCTCAAGCAAGCCACCGCTGCTCATTATTCGGCGCCTCATCGATCGCTAGGCAGGACGTTACGTTGAACCAGTGTTAATGTGGAGTACCAGCTGGACTCGCTCAACGGTCTTTGCATAACTGCTTGCCTGCTGGCTAATCGACCGGTCCTACCACCGATGGAGGGTTAGACGCCAATAATGCATGGACTCTGCCCCCGTAGTTCGTGGGAGAGACAACCTTGGGGTGTGTTGGAGACAGTCTTTCTTCCTTTGAGTCGTTTACTGCGTGTCATTGCCTTTCATTTTGCCTCTTCTGCTGACTATCTTTTGCTTCCGAAAGATAAATTCTGTGTGACCACGCGAGCATCTTTTCGCACACCTTTTGTTGCCTTTATTCACTGTACATAGAACCAGGCTGCAGGTGTCACAAGCTATCTCGCCACGATATGCCCGTATCGCATCTTGGACTCTCGGTTTCTCATATTCCAGCCTCGACCTCGTTCTTCCTTGCAGCTCTTCACCCTCTCGGCTACCGATTCATTGGATACCAAGGAGATTCTGCCGGACTTGGTATTCGAGATGCAGACTTCTTTCTCTGCGAGGACAAGAGCGGGTAAGACACTACATACTATCTACCTTCACGCAAGGAGCTAGAAGTGACTTACCACAGAGCCAAAATATCTCCCACGCACATAGCCTTCACCGCAGACAGTCGCCCAACTGTACGGGACTGCTATGCCAGGGCTCTCAATGCCGGTGGTCGGCCGAGTGGCCCTCCAAACTATCGCAATAACGACTGCAGCTGTTTCAATGCTGCCGTCACAGACCTCGACGGGCACACGATAGAGTTCATCTTCAAGGAGACGCAGGCTGCTGACGACTGCCACTCTGTTCTGGCTCCGTCTGAGTTCGGGTACTCACAAGCAGACAGGAATGCTGCCACCCGGAGCGTATACCAGGATGACGATCAGTCAGTGGCGACGAAGGTTTCTCGGACGAAATCCAGAGCGCAAACTGCTCTAGACCTGGCTTCGGCCGCTTCGAGGCCAACAAAGCAGTCAAACGCAGCACCTTCTATGCCTGGCCTCACACGATCACGCACTGAACCAGTCACGTCAGATGGAGGAAGCAAGAAACTCCTAGGCACACTGCTCGGTGCTGCCGCAGGAGCCGCTGTTGCGTACGCAATGGTGCAGTCAGAGCAAGACAGCAATCGCAGAGAATCAGACTATGCTCGATCCAGGGCATCAGCGCCCAAGAGCAGCCGCACGAGAAGCAACTATGAGAAGTCCGTGGTATCTAAGAATTCCGGACGTTCAACCAGGCCTTCCTATCGCGAAAGGCTGGCGATTGAGCCACCAAGCTATTCCGACGACGACTACCCTGAGGTCCTAAGCCGTTATAAATCGTCGTATCGACCTGCTCCACAGCGCAGCAGAACCTACGACGCAATCGAGTACGCTACGAGACCAACCTCCTCCGGCCGCAGCGACCGCCACCGCATGAAGCGCTCCTCGACCTTACCCAACGACTTTCCAGACTATTACCTCGAAGGCCCGAAGACAGCTCCAGCCTCACGGCACACGTCAAGACGCGGCAGCGTAGACGACCAAGAACTCAAACGCCACGACAGTGCAGTGAGCGTTCTATCCCACCGCTCGCGCCGCTCCTTCGACGCTGAAAGACGCTCATCCGCGAGCAAAGTAAGCACCATCAAACCCTCGCGACGTGGCTCGGTTTACGAGTCTGCTGCGAACTATCCTCTACCATCCTCCAACGCATCATCTCGTCCCTCTGCAGCAGACAGACCTCTCCCATCATCTCGCGCGACATCCTACATGTCAGCCGCACAACCACAATCCCGCATGAACGGCAGCTACGCCGACATAGACGTAGCAGAAGAATCCGACGGCCTAGGGGACACGAAGACTGTGGTACCGGAGGATAGCATCTCTTGCGTTGACTTCTCCAGCAGATCAAGCAAGAGCAAAAGTAAAAGCGGTAGCAAGAGCTTTTCTCGACACAGCTCCAAACGCTCTGAGGCGGACAGTGACCGTACTGTAAGGCCTGCCAAACATAGCGGGAGTAGACATAGTGCGCAGACCCTTCCAGTGCGAGAGAAGGAGGGGTATTATGGTAGGAACAGGGACGGGAAGAGGAGTACGCTCAGTTACTCTTGATGAAAAGACGACGACAGAATTTCGGTTGGACAGGACGCCAATGCCAGATGGTGGAGAGGTGAGGGTACCGTAATGATAATGGAGTCGGATTTCGGTACGGTCTCGGCAGCATGTGAAAGGAGCAAATGAAGTCACCTATACCTATCTTCATTGTTTCCATGACATTTTGACGGCCCCTGATCGGCAACACACATCTACCATTGCAGAAACAAGGAGCGTAAGTACAACCTTGAATACACAACAAACACGCGAGTAGTAACCGTTGAGCCGGTGCTTCGATGTCTCTTGTTTTAAGATGCGTTTTAACGATCTATAGCATCAGCTGTCTAAAGCACGCTTTTGTCCATACACGCACCAAGCTTGCGCTCCATTTCCAACACGGCGTACATTGCCCAGAAGCTCCGGTATCCTGCAACGATGATACAAGACCAGCCATTTTGTCCGGATGTCAGACGTGCAGTGAAAGTCTCGTCATCAGCCCACCACACACCAACAGTATGAAAAGCTCCGCGCCAAAGTCATGCGTGATGTTGTGATCCGAACACATAGACTTCACGCAACGCCCTTGTTGCCAACAAAACGGATCTCATGCCCAACGCCTCCGATGTTGTAATCGTTCAGCGTAATAAGCACGTATCCGGTATCCATACACTTGCCTTCGTATCTCTCCAACTCGAGATCACTCCACTGGCGTACAGAATGCAAGGTGTAAAAGCTGCTCTGGCGCTCTCGAAAACAAATGGTGCTTTTGGGCTGGCGGTGCTGCTTATGGCCTAGATAATGTCCCAGACGTCCTCGGCGGCATGGCAGAACTTGCTGCAGGCGACACTGGCGCTCAAGCTGTAGTTGCTAATGCTGATGGAATCGTCCTTGTACTGGTCGGCGAAGCTGTCCTCGCCCTTGGCCATGGCGCCGACGAAGACGCACACGCTCTCCTTGGTGCCGAGGTCGGCTATGTAGTCCCGTATTCGGACCACAGGTGCGTCGAAGGAGAGGGTGACCTTGCGGCAGTTCGGTGGTAGGTGGTCGGTGATGGGGTTCTTGATGACTTTGAGCAGCTTCTCTTGCGATTGTGTGGAGCGGATGCTGAGGGTGTGGAGGAGCTGGACCATGAGCCCGGCGAAGCGCTTGAAGGTACGCGGGATGCGGACTGTGGGTGAGACTTCGATGAGGACACCTTTGGCCGTGTGGATGTAGATCTGGAGCTTGCCTGCCTTGTTGACTGGCGAGTCGAGGAGGGTGAGCAGGCACTACGCTCTCGTTAGTAGGTAAACCTAGTGCTGAGAACGTGAAGAACAAACCTGATGCGTGATGTCTGGACGAGCATCGCTGATATCGCGGTTCATCTTGCGCATCACACCGATATGCTCGTCACTGTTGAGCAGCGAGTACTTGTGGTCCTTGGCGCCATTACGCCCACCAACAGCATGCGACGCCTTGTAGGTCTCGAGGCTTGCATTGGACAGGACTACGATCAAGCGCTTGGTGTCCTTGTCACTGCTGGAAATAGGTACGTTCTGCTCGGCGACCAGTTGAGGGAGGCTGGGCGGCGGCAGCGACTGTGTCTGCGTGCCTGTGAGGCCGGTGAAGACCTTGACGTCAGCCATGGCAAAGCGTTTGTTGAAAAGCGATGCGGTGCGGCAGGGGTGTGTGATGAGGGCAGTGAGGTGGTGGAAAGGGAGAGACAGCAGCAAGGTGAAGAAGGCTGGGTGATGTGCGGGCCAACCCCACGATCTTGCGGCGCGATGGTGGCTTCGGAGACAGGCGGTCGAAGGCAAAGCAAAGCAATGGCAGAGGTGCAACGCTCTGGATCTTTTTTCCTCAACAGGCCGTAGTGCAAGACCCGACACAAGCACGACTGTCGGTCAAGGAGGGGGAAATACATAATAAGAAGGACGGCTGCACCGACTTACGAGACCTCTTCGTTTCTCGTCCGCTCGACGACGGCCGCCTTCCCACGTACTCCTGCGTCACACACCCATTCAACAGCGACTGCTCCAGCTTCTCAGCCTCGGGCGACGACGACATGCTGTTTGCGTAAGAACGGGCGACTGCAGCTCCAGGCGAAAAGAGAGGTTGCGCTCTGCGAGTATCCGCTTGAGTTGTCGGGGAGAAAAAGTCGCGCAAGATCTCTGTTGGAGAAGGAACCTGCGATGGCGTCGGAATGATATAATATACCCACCGTCCGCGTCGGTAATATGCTGGAGACTTGCGAGGAAAACACGCCGTACAGAAAAATGTCCCGCCGATCGGAGGGATGGATTGCGCAGGTGAGGGCCAGGAAAATCTTCACCTTCCCCGAATCCCACCAAAAACACCACGTGACCCGGAACTGGACCAATCAAACGCGACCAAGCCCGTCAGCATCGAGACTGCCCACGCTTTCGCACATCTAAGTGTCCGGGTATATCACCAGAGGATGCTCTGACACGATCAATGAACAAATGGAATGGGCTCCGCTCGAGTTCATGTTGCGGCGAAAGCGGAGAAGTCTTGCAAGGATAAATGGGGAAACGGCCATACAAGGCCAGCTACAATTGTGGTAGCTTGCCTTAGCTTCTTCTCCTCGAGAGCTCTGATCGACAAAACTGAACGCGGCAAGTGGCCCATCGCATCTGATGAGCACGGCGAGATACCGCGATGCAGGCCCTGAGGCTTCTATGGCAAGGAGTGTACCTGGCCAGGTGTCACGAACCGCACCTCCTCCTTCTCAACATAGGAGACACGACCCGTGGAGATATAAACCGCTCGTGCACGACTTGCCGCTCGCAGCTGCACGACACCGAAGCTACCTTTACCCGAGGGGTTCCACAGCATGCGGAGGAAGAGCACACCATGGACCTCTGTCACATGAAAATCGACCACCCGCGCACCTTTCAGCCAGAGGTCTCACAGCATGCCTCCAACAGCGGAGCAGCTAACGGAGGCTATCGAGGCTGATGAAACATGCCTCCCACGCTTTTAAGTCACAGAAAGCTCGAGGAGGCGAGAACAGTAAGGCAAGCGCACAAACTGACCACGTACAGTACGTCATCTTCATTCATCTCGTCCATCACGTGAAAGCGAAAGCCATAAACGCAGCCGTGAAGGTCGGCATATCTACAACCAGCAAGCAAAGAGCGCCATCCTTTATCCAAAAGCCAAGACCCGCCAGGCTTTTTTGTGCAAACTTGGTCGCAACCACCGCCACTTCTTCGCGGCAAATGTGCGCGTTGGTTGAAGTGGTGAAGAAGTAGCGAAGCGAGACACACTCCTCGATGCAGAAGTCAAAGTCAAACAGAAATTCGTTCAAGCGTTGAGCCTCCAAACTCCTTCCAGCGCCTTGCGTAAAACAATCATTCCAGAACCCGTGTGTGAACCGTGAGGCCGGAGCCAAGTCGAATGCATGGACAGTCGACCATCGGTTGGTGAAGGTGGCCGTGAGCTCGTATGGTCCTGATCGTTGTGCTACCAAATTGGCCGCTGCGACAACGTCAAACGGAAGACTCTTCCTTCCGTGCAGTCTCGTTTCGGCGAGCACAACCGTAATATCGACCAAGCCGTCTGACGAAGACATGATTCATTCTTAACGTTCCAAACCAATCAACGCCCCTCTCATCGCAGATCTAGCTGAAACTGCCTGAAACTCGAGTCCATCGCATTGCACCTCGGACACATGCTCATCCTCCCTCGACTCTGCCCGTTGATGATCGCGTTGACGCACTCATTGCAAAGCCCGCATATGCAATTGGTACATGCATACGACTCACCCAGCTTGTTCAGCCGCCGGCATCCAGCACAATATATCTGTACCGGACCATTGGAAGGCGCGGCAGAATTTGACGCTGCGGGGTTGGCAGCATTGAATAAAGGTGAGCTGTCGGACGGTGTGGTGAGCGAATTCGGGTTCATGATGTGAAACTGTGAGCCAGTCGAATCCGCTGAATTGTGGTGTTGATGCGAGAAGTTGGACGAGAGACTGCTTTCGACGGAGGGGAAGGGTTGTAGTTCGAGTCCGCTTTCTGGCGCAGGTGGCGTTAGAGCACGGTTTAGAGGCGACGCCTGGAAGGACTGAAATTGCGAACCAAGAGCGAAGGGTGGTAGCGACGTCCGTGACGGCACCTGCGGCGACTGATATGGCGATGCGGGTATCTGCAAGAGTTTTGCGTGCTCAGCTTTGTATGAAAGCCGTTGTCGGGCCGAGGATTCACAATCCAACTTCACTTACCGGCGTCAGATCCCGTGACCCTTCTTCTTCGGTAGCACTCGCTGCAGCGTCTATGAGATCCTCCCACCGCTTGCCATACAACGCAGCGGCACTCGTCTCTCCTCCAAAAGACTTGCGATCGCCACTGAGACGCTTGTTAAACTCTTTCGACTTCTTTCGTCCGTGCTTCGATAGCCGCGCCGTGTGGCTGAGACTACTTTTCCGCGGCCTGTTATACTGTCTGGATAAGCTTCGTTGCAAAGGAGGCAAAGTGGAGGGTCTATCGGGAGGCGACCTAGCTAAACTGCTCGGTAGCAAACCTGATTGATCCGCACCCGAACTGACGGGGAAGACAGCGTCGTGCATGAAGGTGTTGTCTTCTAGCGCGGGATCGACATGGAAATGGTTCGACTTCATGTCGTGGTTCTGATCGGCATAGAAGTTCTGAAGAAAATCCGCTTCAGTGTTTGTTGGCGACATCTGCAGTGAAGGGAGGATCACCTGTCCCATACTATCGCCTCCCCAATCTGCTGAATCAGGGCGGTGATAGTGCAGTTGCGCGAGCGCCGCAGCAGCTGACGCAGCGGGTATGAGCGAGCCACGACGGAACTCGTCGGACGAGCGCTGCTGGGCTTGCATACTGCTGTATATCGCCTCTGCCTCTGTGTCATTCGCCGTGTAGTAACCACCATCGTGCTGGCCGAAGCCGTGGTATCCTTCGAAGGATGAGCTCAGCCCGGAGTCAAGAGCGAACGCGGGTGACAGACCTGACAGATCATCAGAGTGCTGCACGTGCTGCTGTTGCTGCTGCGATTGCTGTGGCGGTTGTTGCTGGTGCTGGCTATTGTGGTGACGGTGGTTGGCGTGGTTGGGATCGATGGCGGGGCGCTCGTGAGGTGGGGTGGAGATCATCAACTCGAAGCTCTCCTTGGTCGCCGGCAGCTTGGGCAGATAGTACTCGGGGTGGGCGCGACGGATGTGCTCCTGCATGGAGCGGTACCGCTTTTCCTGTGAGACACAGCCGAGTCAGCCTTGTGCATATCATCATTGCTCGATTAGGCAGTAGCGACGAGACAGGAAGGAAGTTGTATGAGAGTGATATGACTTACCCCGAGACATCTCTTCCGGCAGCTGGACCCGTCCTGAGGTATTGTGTTAGTATGGCAAGCTGATATGAGGTGGTCACTGCGGCACGGCGGGGTCTCACCTGGTTGCGCAGCGGGCAGACGACCTCGTTGTTGGCCTCGGCGACGGAGAAAGAGCTGGTAAGAGAAGGGCGTGGAGGCATCGCTGCAGGCACCCCGGCCTGATACAGCTGTGCTGAGCACACACCCAGCAGTCGAGCAAGCAAGCAAGCAAGAGCTGGCGTGAACCCACTCGCTCAGCGAGCAACAGCACGGATGGAACAAAGGAAGCTGTGTGAAGCTGTGAGCCCTGCGTTGCGTGGGCAGCCAACACCCGAGCTTCGAGTGGTACCGTAGTCGACTCCAGCTGGACGTAGCTTCGAAATGCGCTGGTGCGTTGTGGTGGAGTGCGACGCACCCGCGGACGAGCTCGAGGTGCGAGCTTGCTGAGCTGAGGTGGGCAGTTCTCCAGGCCAGTCCAGCTCACTGCAGATCAGAGATCGAGTCGTGTACTTGACTACTGTATAATACTGTCGTGTCGTTGCTGGAGAGTAGGAATGTCTGGCTTTACTCAACAACTGCCGGCGGCGCAGTAATTGTCGCAGGATGTAAGGTGGGAGGGGCCAGGGCCAGGTGAGGGCGGGGGTATTCTCTCTCATCCGACACGCACTATCTCTTATCGGGCTTGGCCTGCGAGATGTCACTCTCACACTCTCATCTTCACTTGACAGCAAGTGCAATAATGCATCGGGTAATGGCCGAGGTGTGCAACGGCATATGAAGTAAGATGATGTAGACCTCCCTCCACGACTGTCATGTTCGACAAGGCCACCTCCCGCGTAGAGACATCTCAACACGGCTGCACGCTTCCTCCAGCGCCGGCCAATTGCATGCCTGCATACGCGACCAGAACATCCTCCGCTATGCGCGCGGCCCCTGCCGTCACATAGTCGAGGAATGTCGCCAGCCTCGTGTACGCACCAGGCCGATGGCATATATGTCGATGTTGACGATTGCGATGGAAAGGAGATGGGAGAGGTCCAAAGCGGCAAACAACCCAGAGCACCGCTTACCGCGATACCGAAGCAAAGACCACCCTTCATCTCGCTGTCGACGCAGGGCAAAATCGGCAAAACCTAACTTGACCTCGAGTCAAGACATCTTCTCGCCGCGTCGACCTTCTCTCACTCATCTCACAAGCATCGCCTTCCCTGCTGGGCATTGCGTACCTGTGCTCGCTGTGCAACTAGGTACCTGTATCTCTCCGTTTTGTGCCTCCATCATCTCTGCACTCTATCCAATCGAGATGTCTTCATCTGTTTTCATACCACTCAGTGCGCTGCCCTCGCGGATACCTGCGTACTCCCTCCCATATCCGCCATGAAGAGCAAAGAAAGACTGTCTGTCCCTGCCTATACTTCTGCCTCGCCTCGATGGCTCGGTGAGCAAGTCTCGGCTCAAGTATGGCTCTTACAGTCAATCAGCTCAACGGCGATACGACCTTCCTTCTCACCTTCTCTCCTCCATTTGCACCAGACCATCCTGCAAAAAGGACCAGATTTCCTGGCGACTTCACGATTCTTCTCGACCCATGGCTGAGTGGGCGCTCGTCGATACTACACCCGACATTTCAGGTCTCGCATCATACAATTGAGCCAACTATCACGAATTTGAACGACATCAATCAGCACATCGATCTGATCATAATCAGCCAGGACAAGCCAGACCACTGTCACAGGGAGACATTATGTTCGCTGGCGAAAGAAAAGCATGTCGATATATTGGCAACGCCAGCTGCGGCGAAGAAAATACGATCGTGGAAGCACTTCGACGAGAAACGAGTACACATTATACCTCCGTATAAAGCAGAACAATCCGAGACCATTGTCAAGATTCCTCTAGCAGCGTATACCTCCACCACAGCGAGCGGCGAGATTACGATAGCAAACATCGCTACCAAACGCGATATAACTGGCCTCCACAACGCTATCGGAATTACATATCAGCCACCGAGCAGCGTCTTCACACTGAACACGCAATGGGAGCGACACGAGCAAGGCACAACCGTCAAACTCTCGGCCGACGGCATCACTCGACCACAGACTCCTGCTCAGCGACCACGAACAGGAAGCGACACTCTGCCCCCAGTAGATAAGAAGCAGCTGCGCAAGGCCGTCAGCTTCCCCTACCTACCCAAAGCAGCCGACACAGACGTCCCACCGGTCCCGCCATTGCCAACACCCCTACGCACGCGCGCAGACTCCGGCATCGCGAAGCCCGGGACTCTTACGAACAAGGAGCGAATCCTCAACGTGATCTACACTCCTCACGGTGTCTCCCCTTCCACCATCGCAACTTATCTTGAGTCCCACCTCAAGCCCCTGCACGCACTCCCGGTCACCACTTTCTTCCACAGCATGAACACAGAACAAAACCCATGGTTCCTAGGTGGCAGAGTCGCAGGTGGAGCCCCTCCCGGTGTGGCGCTCGCAAAAGCTATCGGTGCGCAACATTGGGTGGGCGCGCACGATGAGTCGAAGGATAACAGAGGGATGGCGACTATCTGGATCAAGAGGCGGCGGTATGAGCTGGACGAGGTGAAGAGGATGTTGCTGGAGGCTGGGATGCAAGGGACGAAGGCGGTGAGGTTGGGGGTGGGGGAGACGGTTAGAATCAAGCCGGTGGAGAGGTGAGTGGTAGAATTGGGTAATGGAGCTGCTGCAACAGTTGGAGGTGGAGAGATTCGATAAGCACGGTGTGCATATGTCATCTGAGGGGCGGAGCTGATGAATCTGGAGGGATACCTACCTGGGCGAGGTTATGAGCGATCACTGGAGTTCGATAAGGGTTGTCGTATGTAGTTTACCTATCTTGTATACCGAAATCGTACTGGTCCGTGCCATATGCATCTCCACCAAGTGCTGCGCTTCTGTTTCAATCCTCCTCTCCCCCCAAACCCTACAGTAATCCTCAAAACTAGCCCGCCCTCCCACAATGTCCTCCTCCTCCCCCTACATCGACTACACCACCTTCACCTCCCCCACCTTCTCCGCCCCCGCCTACGCCAACTCCCTCGTCCTCTCCACCAACAACCCCACCGACACGCCCCTCGACCTCTCCACCCCGCTCTCCCGCGTCCTCTTCGATGTCCAGGAAGTAGACACCCACATCGACACTCTCACGACCAAACATGCTTTGCCTATCATCCAGCACACGCAATCCCGCAGCGCGGC
>JAABUL010000322.1_pt1 | contig 103285 bp, 101 predicted proteins | sample 5559151 | NCBI WGS metagenome assembly JAABUL01 (sample SAMN10711876, study PRJNA513368) | rock metagenome | isolation source: Antarctica rocks | place: Antarctica: Victoria Land, Pudding Butte sud | reverse complement strand
TTGGCGCCGGGGTACTAAAGGTCGAGGGGGTGCAGGGGCGCGGGGGTAGCGGGTGAGTTTTGTGTCGTGGGTGTTTGGGGAGGAGGGGGATTTGAGGGCTTGGGCTACGTCGTCGAGGTTGGTGGGGTGGGTGGAGGGGGAGGATTTGTTCTTTTGGTGGTGTTGGCGGGCGGCGGCGGCGCGGCGTTTGCGGAGGACTTCGTCGTTGGATTGGAGTTTGACTTTCATGCTGCGTTTTTGGGGAGGTGGGTCGGAGGTGGGTTGTTGGGCGGCGGCTGTTCGGGAGCGGGTGTGGCGGGCAGGGCTGTCGTCGGGTTTCTCGCCTTCGCGCTCGGCGTCTGAGGCGAAGGTACTGGATGAGCCATTGCTATCCACCGAGGCTGATCGCCTGCTTGAAGCTCGATGCGATTGTCGTGATTTCTTCTCGTCTGGCTCCGGAGCTCCACCAAGGCCAACTGCTTGCGCTGTAGACCGCCGCCGTCGCCGTAGCATGAGGTTCTTGAAATTGCGCAGTGGGAGGACTGCCGAGAAGTGGCCTCGCTCGTCGTAGAAGCAGGCAATCACATATCGACCCGGCGCGGTCAGGGTGGTGAAGACGACCTGCACGCCATGAATGACCGCCTGCCCCATGCGTTTCGGTATCGCCCACAATCTGCTCCCCGGCGCCTCCTTGAAACCAGCTCCCTCTCCTTCTGCTAGCAATGCTGTCTTCTCATCTGCCTCCTCCTCCCTCTGCACCGGCGCATCTTGACCATTCGACCTCCCCTTCCCTCCCGTACTCAGCTTCTCAGCGATGCTTCCCACATCTAATGCCGCTGCCTCGGAGCTATTGCGTCCTGAGCTATCTGGTGTCTCGGCTTGCGCTGAGCTTGTCCGTGATCGCGGCGGCGATGGCGGCGGAGTGGTGGTGAGCCGCGAGACGATGTTGAGGCTGTTCATGACGCTGAGCTTTCCTAACCTCAGCGTCGATGCAGGCCCTTCCTCCACTCCTTGGGTCAGCAAACGAGCGACTGTGGTAAGCAGCAAGACGTAGGAAACACGTGGGCGCAAGAGGTATCAGCAGCGAAGGAACGTCAGTGCGCATGACCGGGGGCGCCATCGCTTCTAAGTCACAAAACATCCCTGCATGGAATTTCGATATTGACCAGTCTCTCATTCGAACGACACTTTGCGCGATATCAATCAGACGCAAAGTCATACGTCTTGAACCTGGTATTGTCGCCATCTACTAACTTGACTGGACCATCACGTGGAAATACTGCTGGGGATTCGACCTGGTGTGACTTCACACGACCTGACTCATATCCTCCTTCGTGAAGAAGATACTCATATCTCCCGCCAACAGATCGACACTACATATCACCCACGAGACGAGACTTGATCCAGCACAGCAAGAATAGACCGGAGCACAAGGATACACCATGCCAGCCGCCACGGTGGGCCAGACGCCTTCCCTATCAACCTTTGTCAAATCACTCAAGACCAATTCCATCGAAAGTTCCATTGAACTACTGGCCTCATTACTGAAACGCCGTCAAATCAAGAACTCACGACAATGCGCCCTCGCCACGGCCCAGCTTCTCCTCCGAGTTGTTGCCGCTGAACGCATCAAAGACCCCCAGAAGCTCATCGACAGGATTCGAGATGTTGGTCGGCGACTAGTGGCTGCTCAGCCGCGCGAGATGGCGGTCGGCAACATCGTGCGCCGGATCCTAGGCGTAGTAAGGGAAGTCATCGAGTCGCAGGCGGGAGACGATGGGAGCGGGAGTAGTGCCCCGAGCACGCCGACGTCACCTGCACATCGCCAATCCAAGCGGCCGATGATCTCCCACAGCTTCTCCAGCTTCACGCCGCTGAGTCATAGTGCTGCCATGCCGTACGATATGCATCCCCGACCTGGCACCCCAATGGACAGCTCTGCATCTACCGTCGACGGAATGGCGGATCTCGCTGCTCCCCGACGGCCAGGGCTCGCGAGTTCTGCTTCCTACGCCAGCACAGCACCACAAAACGCATCACTCCTCAGCTTCCTCGAGCATCCCCTGGGAAGGTCACCAGCCGGCACACCACCGAGCAGGAACTCACCGCGCATGACACCAGTGCAAAGCAGCACAGAGCTGAACAAGGAGAAGATCGACATCAAAGCCGAAGTCATCGACGGCATCAAGGAACTGCTTGACGAACTCGAGGTCGTCGACACGCAAATCGCCGAATCAGCACTCGACCACATCCACAGCAACGAGACGATCCTCACTACCACTTCTTCTCAAACAGTGCAGAAATTCCTCAGCACCGCCGCGCGTAAGCGCAAATTCACCGTCATACACGCTGAAGCCTACCCGAACGACCACGAAATCACTCACGCCACGATTTTGAACGGCGGCAAGAAGTCCTCGGGCGAAGACGAAGAAGCAGATGAGCGATGGAAACCTCTAACCGCACTCGGCATCACCGTCATCCTCATCCCCGATACCGCGGTCTTCGCGCTGATGTCGCGAATTAACAAAGTCATCCTAGCTCCACACACCGTGCTTGCGAACGGCAGCCTCCTCGCTGCTGCAGGCGCTAGCACCATCGCGCTCGCGGCACAAGCACACCACGTGCCTGTTGTCGTGCTCTCGGGAGTCTACAAGCTCAGTCCGGTATACCCGTTCGACACGCAGGAACTCATCGAGTACGGGGACCCGGGGAAGGTTGTGCCGTTCGAGGAGGGGGACTTCATGTCGAAGATAGATGTTCAGAATCCGCTCTACGATTTTGTAGACGCGGAGCTGGTGAGCCTGTACGTGACGAACTTGGGCGGGTGTGCGCCGAGCTTTTTGTACAGGATTGTGGCGGATCACTATCGGGTTGAGGATACGGATTTGAGTGCGAAGACGGGATAGAAGTGTAGAGGCGGGCACGAGTTGAGAAAGGAGATCACTTCAATACTACGGATCTGCGCCTCCCTCGATCGTTGCACCCTCTATCCGACCTTCCAGAAACTCCTTGGCCATTTCTCCGAATGTCATCCACTCCACGCCTTCGTGCTGGTTGATGTACTCGATCAGGCTGCCGCCAGACTTATCAGCATTGCGATCGAACAACCTCGGATCCTCGAAACTCACCGCTCGTGCATCAGTATCACCTGCGGCTTCCCCGAAACCTGCGGATGCACACTCATCGGGAAGATAAAAGTGTCATACTCCCTATACCCGAAATCAAACTGCTCCCTCCACAACTTCTCCACCACCGCCGTGTCCACGAACCCTTGCGCGCCTAGCCGACCTGGGATGGGTTGCAGTGGTGGCCAATCGTCGATGTGCCAGTTCGCTGGAATCTCGACGATCTTACTCGCTATGAACAGATGGGTGAAAGGGTCAGTAAGTGTCTCAGCTATTCTCGAGAAGTCTAAAGGGTATGGAGGATTAGAAAGCAGCATGAAGTTCGATCCTGTCTCGGAGAACCCGTTTACCCATCAGTGCTTACCTTTGATCTTCCCCATCGGTTTCATCCACTCCTCCGCCGCCTGCGAAGAGAAATTCGTCTCGGTCCAGTCCTGCGAATTATCCGGCGCGAAGGACGGTTGCAGGTCGTGGTGCATGAAGCTGTGATCATACAATATCCCTGCTTCCTCGAGCTGCGGGACGAGTTCGCGGGAGGTGGACCAGGCAGGGGCGGTGTAGCCGAGGGGTTTCACGCCGTTGCAGAAGGAGGTGAGGACGGAAATCGATTTGTCGAGGACGGCTTTTTGCTGCTCAGCGGACATTTGGCTTGGAAGTTCATGGGTGTAGCCGTGGAGACCGATTTCGTGGCCAGCGTCCCGGACCTTTGCGAGTTGGGCGGGGAAGGATTCGAGGGTGTGGGCTGGGGTGAAGAAGGTTGCTTTGATGGAGTTACGGGCGAAGAGGGTGAGGAGGCGGTCGAGGCCGACGGTGGCGCCGTAGATGCCGCGGGAGATGTTGGTGGGCTGGTCGATGTGGGCACGTATCAGGGGATGTCTCGGGAAGTGGCATATGTGATGTGCTCATAAGCTGGAGATGGATCATAGTGGTTGGACTCACGTTCTGGGGAGTGCCGTTGGCGGTGTTGATCCAATTCGCCACGGCGTCGACGTCAAATGAGAGGGTTTTAGCAATTAAATGTGGTGATGAGATGGGCAATGGTTAACGTACTGCCATAGCCGACTAGAACTCTTTTCTTGCCCATTTCGGAATCGTCGAAGTGGATGCAATATCGGTGCGGCGAGGAGTCGAATATTCTCAGCCAATTTCTGAAATGCTATCAAGTACCGATTGACTGAAGGTCCATATCTCACTATTACAATTAAGGTACAATCAATGGCCAAGATTCCGCGACTCGGCGTAGGATGAAGTTGCCCCGCTTGATGTATCTCCCAGATAGGAAGGAGGTGATGATGGAGTCAGCGATAGAGGAACGATGTCGGAGACGGCCGACAACAACATCAAATACCTCAGGTCAACCACATAGTTGTGCAAAAAATATCAATCAAGTGTCAAACAACCATGGCTCCATACCTAGGATCACCAGACGAAGCCGCTGGTGGCGAGAAGTTGCAGCTGCGTCAGATCGAGTGCAGTGGGACTCCTTACGAGGTCAGAACAGAGCGAGTAGCGACCGAGATCAACATACTGACGACCGATAGATTGGACTCCAACATGGTCGAGAAGCGAAGTCTCAAGTCGGAAGCACGATCGCCGGAAGTCTCGCCATAACAATGCTCACTCCTTCCTCCACGAGGGGAAAGATAGCAAGTGCCTCAGCAATAGCAGCCAGTCAGAACAAGCACCCACAGCAGCAAATAAACCCCTCCCACCTCATTCATCCTCCTCAAGACCCCAGGTCCACGCTCCAGTCTTCGGCGTATAAAGCGCCTCAGTGCCCCTCACACCCTTCGACTGCGCGTAGAGATACACATCTTCCGCAAAGGAAAGTCTCTTCGCTTTCTTCCACGCGTTGAATCGCATCACGAAGGACGGGTGATCCTCAATCTGAGGCTGGGGAATTGATCTTTCGAGTAACGAGTCCATAAGCCCTTGAGGCGAGTCATCTTTAGGAGTCCTCAACCAGTCATAGTTGTACGCCCTTGGGTCTTGACCCTTCTTACCCAGGGGCCGAGCCTTTGTGTCGCGGGGCTTCTCCAGATGAGACGGAATACGGATCCCAAGGAAGGCCATAGCGCCTCGCACATGGAATATGAGGTCATCGTGGGTGATTGTCGATGCGCGAGGGGGCAGAGCGGTGGCCGGGTCGCAATAGCTGAGCATGAAGACAGGGGCTTCTGATGATGGCTTCCAGCGCGATAGGTTCGCGTGTCGCGTTGCGATGTCAGTCCGGCTTCTGTTTGTAGCTCGCTCAGCTTTAGAATCGTCATAAAGCCCCTCTGCCCATGCCTTCTTTACACGAGCGGACGTGCCCTGAAAAGGACCATTTGGATCCGCATGACGCTGTTTCATGTCCTCCGATAAATTCTTCCAGGGGCCATCTGGATCCGCATGAAGCTTCTTCATCTTAGCGGAGATGTCCTTCCAAGGACCATTTGGATCCGCGTGAGCCTGTTTGAGGAGCTTCGATACGTTCTTGTAGGGGCCATTCGGATCCAATCGTTGCTTGCTGCGTCTTTGGCGCTCGGCCTCCGTCTGGCGTCTCCCAGGGGCTTTCACTTCCCGCTCGAACCTGCTGATCGCTTTCTGAAGCCCCTCGGAGGTCACTGGGCTTGGCTTCGTTGAGCGCTTCGGCGTGGGCATCGTCTTGTGCAAGCGCCTCGCCTCAATTAGCTCATCCACCCATTTGAAGTTGATCTCCGTCATAGAATCCCCTGCCATCTGCTCGAGACTCTTCCGCAGCTCCTGTAGTTGCTTGACATTGGCATAACACCAGGTATGCTCCGGATGACGGAGCAAGTAGATCGTGCGCCACTTTTCCCCTACAAGCTTCTCTTCACCATGCTTGCAAACTCCATATCGCTTCTCAAACACCTCACGAACGATGCGCCCATACATAGTAATTGTCTCCGCATCAGACGCTTCAAGAAGCCCCAGACTGCATGCAATTTGTCGATGCACGCTCTCGACGTCGTGCGCGTAAGGTTCTTGACCATTGAGCCTCTTGCCATCCGAGCCCCTGATACGATACTTCTTGTTGATGAGGTCCAGCATGGATACTTCTTGTCGTTGACGAGGGAAGATATGATCGCCCACCTAGATCGACCGAAATCCCCTGTCGAACGTCGAACCGAAGCGCCGGGCTGGATATTTCTTGCGTAGAGACGTCTTCCGGATCCGCTGCTTCACGGCGATCGTCTGCTTGAGGCGCTTCGCAGGATCGAAGACGGGTCTCAGAGGGGCTTTGCGCTTGGACGATGAGTCTGATAGGGGCATGTTAGCGTGCAAATCAACGTAGGAAGTTCTGCGCTAACTTACTATTGCCCCCTGAGGCAGCGCCACCAGTCATCTCAAACTCCTCCCAATCCCCCTCACCATCAATCCCTTCGTCCTCGATCATACCATCATCCCCCTCACCACCTTCATCTTCGTCGTCCGGAGGCCAGTGCCATAGGTGGGCGTGCTTACGCGTGAGCTCGAGGGACCGACATACTTGTCCGCCTTGAAATTTAGCCCCTCGACATCCTCATTGGCCACAAGCTCGGCGTTAGAGGGATCGAGAAGCACCTGGTCGGTAACGTATGTGGCCCAGAGGTCCAGACAGTCCTCTGAAACGCTCTTCGAAAATGATGCTGTAATGAGTTGAAGCAATGACAAAAAGAAATCCCCTGAACCTTCCAATGATTCGTTAAAGCATGATGAATCCGTGATGCACACAGGGGACCGGACGACGGTCCGGTCGCTGTGTAGAGAGTGTGGAAAGCCCCTGAAGGAGCGTCGAGGGGTCAGATGTGTTGACTTGCGCGTGAGAGCTCGTACAGTGGTAGCCCCTGGTAGAGCAGTATAGTGAGTAGCAGTGTCCCATGCAGAGTACGGGCGGAAGTGGAGGTAGAGGTAGAAGGAGAATGGAAATGAAGCATTGTAAATGGAGTGCGCAGCACTAGCCCAAAAGGGGAAGACATCCGGCATGGCAGATCTGATGGCACGTGCGTGGGAGGGGACGTTGGGTGGGATAGCGGAGGCCGTGCTTGCGACCAGAGGCGATGTCCTTGAGGTAGGTATCGGAAACCAACATCTGGAGTTCCGCTGGGAGATTGAAGAATCTCGGGAACAGAGGATTGCTGTCGGCCTGGGCCAGCGTTGCCACCAGTGCCTGTTTCGACGACTTGCTAAAGTCGTGATCTTTTGCTGACCTCGAAGCTGCCCTCGTCGTCGACGTCTCCTCCACAACAACGAGACCACGGTCCTCGATGAACCTTGTCAGCTCCACGTACTCCAGCTTGCTATACCCGAGCTGATGGTGGATCTGGGTTCTGTAGAGCTCTGCAATGTCTTCGCGCCGCGTATTCTGCTTTCCTCCGTGGCAACCAGCATTGCGGAGCTGATGTCTAAGCTCGGGGGTTGTCTTCTTCGTAATGTCGATGGGCGCCCAGTAGTTGTCGAACCCGTCACTCGTGTATCCGTGTTTGCGACCGCGAGGGAAGAATAGCTCGGTTTTTGGCTGGCGATGGAGACCGCTGTGATGCGTTGAAGCCCCGTGAGCCACCATCATGAGATGACGTAGCCTGGTGTTTCGAGAATGCGGATGTGATGTACAGGATTCAAGGAGTGTCGAAAAATTCGAAGGCGTGAAGAGATCAACGGAAAGGAAGCGCTAAGGAACGCTAACAAGAAAGCATGTGACAACAGTGAATGTCAGGCCTCAAAGCCTTGTGATTTGGTAAACTCGCTGGCCCGAGATCCGAATCGAAATGAAAAGACTGAAGGACATGTACCATTGTAGTCTCAGTATATCGGAGATGCGCGGTCTCCTGGTGGAACGTCAGTGATACATGTAGGTGTAGGCCAGCTGCCTTCGTTTGCTGGTCAGAAACTAGCAAACCTTGCCACTTACTATTACTGAGGTGGTGCTTGTTGATGTAGCTTCCAGATTGTTGAACGCCGCTCCGGTGATCTGCGTTGGGTTGGTTGTACGCATCACAACAATGACGAACAAGATCGTATCAGCTCAACCAGTGTGTGGTTCAGCGCGCCCAACTCGGAAGTGTTCTAAACTTGTTGTTCGATGCTGGCCAAACCACTATGTCGAGGACGTCCACACAAGATCCGTCCCCATCAAATGGCATTCTCTCGACCCTAACGGAGATAGGAGGAAATGGCTTAGTGTCCAGCTTCCAGACATCCAACGGAGTTCTCATGACGTGGGTGTGTGTTGGGATCACATCCTTCATCTTGCTATCCGGCCACCATCTGAGTCCAAACCCATCGAGTTCGTCCTCATCCGGTGCATTCACATCGCCCAAGTCTACCGGGAAGAAATCCACGAGGAGAGAGTCTCCCGGCTCCCCAGCATCGACATCCCGGCTGAACTGGATCCCAAATCCATGCCTTCGGCTTAGATCCGACATACTATATACGTATCCAAACTTAGGAGAGGTTCGCAATTTGCGTGCTTCTATCACGGCGTCATCGTTGGGCACGTCCGCATACCCAGAACTGTGGCCTTCGCAATGGTTTGAGTCCGGAAAAGCATGCCTTCTGAGGATTACGTCGCCAATCTCCAGCTTCACTCTGCGTTGAGCGGCCACAGTGATTGTCTGCGTCATCTTGAAAAGGCGATCGCCTCGGTAGTTGAAAGAACCATCCTCAATCAACATCTCTCTCGACCGGCCGAAGTATTCATTGCCCCAGCGCTGTACCGGGAGCTTGACGAAACTGTTGCGATCTGTCTCGAGGCAGCACAGTAGTGCTATAGACTTCGCTGTTCGGATTTGCTCAATCTTCGGCCTGTCCCACAAATGGGTAGAGTCGAACGCATCAATCACAGGTAGTTCGAGACGAACGCCTCGGTCAATAACCAATGGAAAAGAGGCAGGTTTTGCTGCACTCCGGTAAAAGGCGCTGACCCAAGGCATAGGAATGAAGCCGCCCGATGAAGCGAAGTCTCGTGGAGATTCTGCTAACAGGCTTAAAAGAGGTTGATGGATAGCATCTTGGCTCCTCTGAACTGGTTGCTGACTGACGTAGAGGCTGAGGTCGGTAATCTTGATGGTCGGAGTCGAGACAATAGTACCCCAAGCAAAGATCGTGTGATCATCGGGTCGAGTCTTTAGTACTTCTTCTTGGAGTCGCTGAAATGCCTTCTTCCCCTCCCCATATATGAGAGGCATGTTGATGTCGAGAATGCCAAGCAGAGAATATGCGACGTCCTCGACGCGGGACGTCTTTCTTGATGCAGCCCAGGACATTTTCTTAGCTGCACTGGCCAGGTCAAGGTATTCGCCGTTCAGGAACTGCTTCTCGATACCAGTGATGGACGACAGTATGTTGTGGAGCTGGGACTTGGTCCCGAGCCGGTGCCAGTCTGCAGAAAAGAAGATGAGATTGGATGGTGCAATGAGCTCTTGGAGTGTCCAACCCCGAGTGAACCAACGGCTTGTCGCAAAGCTCGATTCTACACCCGAGATATCCGTAGCGCTTGGTACATCGGAGAGAAAGGCATAGCAAACCACGGCATTCTGATACCAGCGGAACATGGAGTTAATAGCTTCTGAAAGTTCAGCACTGCTCGTCTTGTCGATACAGCACCTAGAACTCGTCTCGATCAGTACACATGAGACGGCGGGCTCTCTCTATACTGATGAATCAGGACTCACGCATCAATCCAAGCCCACTCAAGACCATCGCGCTGAGCCTGTTCGCAGCAAAGTTTTATCTTGGAGTAGCCCGTCTTGAGACTGAGGTTGGATGAGGACAGCGTCTGCCACTCCTGGAGGCTTACTTCCCCCTCGCCCCAAGTGTGCGAGAGGATTGCGTATGGCGGGATCTCATCATCAGCTATGAAGTATGTCAGCTCCAACTTGGAGGCATGAAGTAGCCTCATATCTGTCGACAGTGAGACTGAAATTTCAGTGCGCAACAATGTTATGCAGACCAGATATGTCAAGTGAGTAGATGGTCCATGATCTTGATAAGGCTGTGCAGGGCAAGCTCCGGATCTAGCTCTGTAATAAGGCTACCCGGTGCAGCTAGAAGTAATGAGACGGCAGAATGGACATGCTGCTGGCTACCGTTGTAACCTGAACTTAACTGAATGCCATAATGGAAGTGGTAGATGTTCAAGATCGGGGGATTGGTATGTCGAGAGGTGGCAGCTCGTCACCGGAAAAGGCAAGCTTCCTCGCCAGAGCTCTTTAGTCCACATAAGGAACCTACCCACCGTCGTTTGCGCTTCTCTAAAAACTCGAGACAGGCCATAGCGCTTGACCATGGCCGTCGTTTGCTCACGATTCTTCGGCTCCTTCGAGTCCAATGTTGCCGAATTGACAATCCATAAACATCAGATGAGCCGCTCCCATTGCTCAAATGCACCCGTGCTGCTCCTCCTCCATTATCGATGCTTTACGACACCTTCTTGTGACCTGCTGCTCTCTTATACCTTGTTTTCTAGCAGCGCAAACGCCGCACTAGCCGCTCGCCAGTACCAGCCCTCCCCTGTTCACCGTCAGTACGCGAACTCGCTCTACATGGAAGATTACCTACCTTTTCTGTCGAGCACTGCTTCCACTGCCTCAACGTTCCCAAGCGTGCTATCTATCCTCCATAGCGCCGGTAACTGCGCTCTGTCCTTGAACGCATCGTTACGCTCACGCGGATCCGGGAGCGTGAAGATCCTGCTGGCATCGGCCTCCTTCCTTGCCAATTTCCGTGCTTCGCCTTGCTCGACATCGTGTATGACGGCTTGGAACGCCTCGAGCAGCGCAGAGAACTCACTCGGATCAAGATCGGTGGCCGGTGATTCAATGACCAAGTCACCGGGACGCCGCTTATAACTCCCGAAGAATACGGCTCGCAGCGCACGCACATCTGCAATGTGGTTGCGGAGGACCTCGGAGAAGTAAACCAGCGAAGCGATACTCACTCGGAATGGACCAGGGACTGTTGGAAGGGCTGGGTGAAGGATGCAGGTTTCCTTCTTAGTCCTGATCGCCACGTTGGGCTTACAGTTCCGGAAGAAGAGCGGTAACACCTCTTCCCTCAGAAGTCGGCAGGTTCGTGTGAGTGGTGGCTGAGAAGGGTAGAGCAGGCCGCCCTCTCGGAAGAAATCGCTGATGTAGAAATCGCCGATCATCTCCCGTAGCTCGGTTGGTAGATTAAACAGCTTGTCGAATGCACGACATCTGTCTGCCTTGATGAGCGCCTCTGCTAACATCCTTCTGGTAGGCTTGTCGCTCGAAGGCGCCAGGACAACCACGAGCTTCCGGTCTTCGATGAACTTCTGGAGTTCACTGGTGACGAGTCGGGTATAGCCAACGAAGCGATGTTCGCTGATCCTGAGGACTTCTGCGAGATCGATGCGACCACGACTCTTGTTCACGTAGCTTTTTTCGCGTAGTTGGTGTCGAAGTTCGGCTTTGGGTTCATCGGAGATGGGCGCCAGCCGCCGGTAGCAGTCGAAGGAGTCGTCCATGTACCACATCGTGCCTGCGTGTGGCGTGGTGAAGTGAGATAGTGTCGCTGAAGCTGGAGAAATGAACAGGTGTTGCTTCGCAGGTCAGTGCACTCTCATTCACTGGTGACCCTGGTGAGGTCCGTGCCGCAGCTAGCTCGTTCACATGCCAAATGGACTCTCGAGGCACATGAGGTCACCTTGGAGGAGCTGTTATGTTCAGAATGAGTGAAAGCACATACTTTGTGATATGATGGTGAACAGGTTCCAGATCCGCTGGCAAAAGTGCGTCTTTCGAATTAGGCACAGGTCTTATCGTCTCTGCTGACCTTTGCACCTGGAGGCCCAAGCACTGTGGCTTTGAGTTTAGGTACCCTCCGCTTCTCCGTCCACCACATGCCCCAGGTTCCATTCATCTCCCCATACTGCTTCATAACCACTCTCTCTACCGCTTCTTCGTATCGTTCTCTGGCTATTCATATCGCCGAGAACGGAGGCCTTCCTGTGTGCTACAATGAACCCGCTTCGTGCATAGTCGTCTAGTTTATGCGGGTGTTCCTTTGAGAATCTAACTTTATCGCCTCTCGCCATTGCTTGCAAAGCATACTTGTCCTTTTCCTTTCTTCCAACATTTTGCTACTCAGCTGTAATCTGCACTTGAGACACATCCCCATCACTGCATTGGATACGGGCCGTGTTCACACCAAAATCGTGTGATCTGTGCTTATGCCCAAGCGAAAGCTATCTCCTTCTTCCCATACAGCTTTCCTATCTCATCTTCGATCGCCTGCCTCTGCCACCACTTGGCTGCTTATTGTCAGCCATCTTGCTACGCCTACTGCCTGAACCTCACTTACCCGCTTTGTTCATAGCCACCTCTAGGTCTTCCAGCACAGGAAACACCAGACCCTTGTCTGATGTCTGCACTTGGTTCTGCGGAGACTGCTTTGCGTGGTTTTCGAGAATCCTGCAGATCGTAGGACATGTGTCGATGCTGACGTCGAGGAAGAGAGGCGCACTGATGAAGCGTTTTTTGAACGCACCATCGAACTCGAAGCGGCCTCCGGTGAACATAGCCTGGAGCGTCCTAAAGTCACGCAGGTACATGCTCGGCACTTTCGAAAAGAAGGCAACCGCTGTGTCGGTCATCCGCAGTGCCCCATCTGTCGTACCTGTTGTCATACTTGCTCGCTTCAGGAGGCCACCCGTAAATTCCACCCTGAACTTACACAGTTGGTGAAAGATCGGGAGAACATCTTCTCGTAGCGCGCGACAGGTCCGAGCGAGCGGTGGCTGGCTAGGGCGGTATAACCCAGTATCGCGGTTGAAGTCGCTTACGTAATATTCGAAGACTCGGTCACGTAGCTCGGTCGGAAGTTGGAATAGCTTTGTGAACTGCCTGGTCCGATCGGCGTCGATAAGTGTCTCGACCAGCATCTCTTTCGAACGCGCGAAAGACAGCGGTGCTCCAATCTTGTGTCGCTCCAGCGATGACACCACGGTAAAAGGGAGCTTGCGGTCTACGATGAATGTGAGAAGCTCATCGTATAACAGGCGGCTGTAGGCGATGAAACGGAAACTGTCGGCCTGGATGAGCTCTACCAGTTCTTCGCGTGCCCGAGTCTTCGGTGGATCATAGCCGACATCACTCAGGCTCTGTCTGAGGTCTTCATCGGTCGGTCTGGAGATGCTGGCCAACCGCCAGTAGGTGTCGAAGCTGTTGCTTTCCCAGCGCATTCTGAGGTTTCGCGGCAAGAGCCAGCGGGCCTGTTGTTGTTTAGGTGATGGTGGAGTGGTGAGTGAGGAAATTGCTTTCACTAGTAAGCTGGTAAATTCAGCCTTGTTACGAGTCATGACATATTCACATGTCAGAAGTTCGGAAATCCACTTGACAGATCGAGACAACTCACTCATAGCTCTTGGGTCGTGAACCTACACAGGATTGATAACGATAGTTTCAGACTCGTAGGGTAAATGCGCCTCGCCTTCCCAAGTGGCCACCCGCGGCAGTAACGATTTATCCAGGCACCCAAACACCCTGCTCAGGGACAAAAGAGCTCTTCAAACCCAACGCTCATTGGTATCATCATGCCGCCTTTCTGAACGCCGAACGCACTTGCATGCGGAGCTCTGGCAACATCGCAAGTCGCTCTTTCCTCTTTCGGAAGCCGGAGAAAGCTTAAGTCCACTTCCTGTTCGACCTCTGCCATTCCTCGCCCTCTTCCCGTCTGATCTCCTTCCCTTCCTCCTGCATCTTCCCAATCGCGCCCTTGATGCTCTCGAATGTGAGCATCGTCGTCATGGCCGCTGGTACAGCGCGGATCATGTTCGTGCCCATGCCATTGTAGAAGGCGCGCCACCCTTCCTCCTGCAAAATAATGCGACATGTCCTAATGACACCCTTATACCGAGGTTGGTAACGCATGCCGTCGCTCGTGCCAAGCGCGCGGTTCTTGTTCAGGTTTGCGCTGTGGTGCGAGCCGGAGACACCATTAGTGTGCTCGGGTTGGAGATGTCGCTGTTGCGTCTGAAGTCGAGTCCGGAGAACTTCGTGTGGGTAGGTGGCGCTGGTTGCGCAGACTTTGGAGAGGAGGGTAGCTGAGAGGATGCCAGCCACATTGTTCCAGGATTGGTGATCCTCCGTGGGTACGGCGCCCATCTCGAGGCCGGTGAACCTCTGCTTGAAGTATTCGTACAGTGGGAATTGGATAGCGACATGGGTGAGTCCTAGTAATGCGGGTGCGAGCCCGGAATAAAATGCTGCCAGCCCCTCGGCTCGATACATCTTGCGAGCGGCGTCGAGGGTGTTGTTGTAGTGCCAGGGTGTTCGGTGGCCGTCGGTGGCATTGTGCGAGACTTGCGACATCAGACGAGTCTTGATAACCCAGATCGGATTGGTGACAATAGTACTGCATGCACCGGCGACAATGGAGGCATATATCCTTGGGAGCCATTTGTCACCTTCTCGTATCCCGTACTGATTCGCGACGAACCATTCTCTGCTGCTATCGTACACCGCCATGTACACAGCCCAGGTCGGGAGGTAGCCCAGTAACATAGGCCCGAGGCCGCGGTACATGCCTTTCAGCCCATCTTGCCGTATGATTGTCCGTCCAGTGCCCATCAATCCACGGTATATGGCGCTCGCTGGTGGGCCCTTGGTTTGTGAGGCATGGTTCGAGAACGAGCCCTGAGCCTGTAGTTTTGTCTTTATGACGTCCAATGGGCATGTGACAATGCCGCTGGCTACACCAGCCATTGCGCCTGAGAAGGAGTTCACCACGCCTGGTGACAATCCGGTCGTCCATCTCGCGAGCTTAGGGAAGGGAGTCTTCTGCTTTAGGGTATCGTGTGCTTGGGTGGTAATGTCTGGAGGGCCGGGATCGTGCGTGTCTGAGGTGGAAGGATTTCTAGGCATTGTCTGCATTGCCGACGAGGGCTATCGGACGGGATCAAGTGTCGCTGACATGCTCGAGAGGCGTGCGTAGGACGTCGCTGCTGGCCACGTGCGCCTTCCTCTTATCGTCCGTTCCTTCTTCTTCCTCCTCACCCCGAGTCCCCGCAGGTCCGGTACGTCGCTTCGGTTGCTCCTACGTGTAAGCCATAAATTGTGTCAGAGTGGGTGGCAAGCTCGACCGGAGCAATTACTGTTCGTTAGTCCTGCTGGTATAGGTCGTTGTACTTGAGGACTCGGCAGGGTGGAGATCAGTAAGCGGTCGAGAGCTTGACTTCCGCAAGAATCGGCCGGCAGCTTTGAGGGCCAGAGTGGGGAGACTCGTGCGGCCCGTGCACTGCGGGAAGAGCCGTTGCTTCGAGGAGCTGTCAAGATTCGCAGTCAAACACGATTAACCTCTCCTCTCTACGACCAGCCATTGAACACCACATCGACCCCTACAACACCGCAAACATGTCCGTCCCCTCCCTGGCCAACTTCATCGTTAAGCGGCCTTGGCTGCGGAGCTGGATGGTACCGCTCTCGAAGTGGTACAAGGACGCCGCCGGATACAGGAAGCTCGGACTGAGGTATGGACGACCCTCCGGAAACGAGAGTGCATTTTGGAGGACTGCAAGTCATGGCATGGAGTATCGCTAATAGGCATGGACGAACAGGTCGGACGATTTAATCCCGGAAGAGAACGAGATTGTGCAATTGGCGATCAAGCGCCTGGACGCGAAGGAAGCATACGACCGTGTCTATCGAATGAGAAGAGCATTCCAGGTATACAGATCACGGGATAGCAGGAGAGCTCTGCGCATTGGCCGAGGGACGTTGCTGACACTTGCCCGCAGTGTTCCCTCCAACATCAACTGCTACCCAAGCCGGAATGGACCACAGAAGAAGGGGTACGCCACCTACTCTACCCAGCATGCCAGGCTGTACAACGCGTCTCTCCATCTACGAATACTAACAATCCCATTTTCTCCAGGACTACCAATACCTCTCCCCAATCATCGAAGAGATCGAGAAGGAGCGGTCAGAGCGTGAGGATCTGGAGTCCATGGTCATCAAGAAGCCACAGATCGGCAGTAAGACCCACCACGGGACTATGAAGTAGAGCGGGACTGGTTAGGGTGCAAAGACTTGTGTATATACTCGATTGGTAGTCTTTGCATCGGTGTTATCGCGGTGGCATAGATAGAACGAGGCTGTACCATATCAGAAAGACAGACACTTGTGCATCGTTCATTGTGCGATAGTAACCTGTAGCCATTTCTCGTCTCCTCTGTCTATCCGACATCTCGGTTTATCATGCTGTGCTCGCGATGTCATAGATATTGCCACGTGAGATCGCGTGTTAGCGTGAGGCTGTAGTGACCTTGGCTTCTCCTCAAGAGCTCTACCTCCTCTACGCCGCTGACAAAAGCTACATCCGACTGTACTTTGTTGCTGCTCCCGAAGAGACCGTCTGTACATCTCGAACTGTCGCCCATTCCATCTGGCGAAACATCAAACACTGGCTTATAGAAATCGTTTCCTCCTCCCGGTCGCAAGGCATCTGGTCAGCGCCTACAACGTGCCTCTTCGCCCTCAATTGGTAAGGCCTTTGCGGCACACAGGACCAACTCGTTCATCTATCAGTTCACTCTACACGATGTCGGTGCGACGGTCAGCTCGTGTCCAAGCAAAGCCTGTAGCAGAGATAGACATCCCAAATGGCCATGTAGCTGAAGCCGCCGCGCCCGCGAAAAAACGTGGACGGAAAAGCAAATCTACAGAAGACATCGCCACCAATGCCATCGCCCAGGACGGAGCATCAGCAGATGCAGCAGCGATGCCACCGCCACCCACGACGCCGAATAAGCGGCGGAAGGTGGCCAAAGAGGAGACGAAAGTCCCTCCCATTACTCCGACCCCATCCGCCATCGGCTTGATGACGAGCAACAGCGTGCTCAAACCCACCTACAGCACCGGAGATATTGACGACCCTACTCCACCGCCACCAGATAGACCAGCTGAGCCGCATCACACGAATGCCACGCTGGCTACGCCGGGCGGTACGCAAGTCTATCCAGTGTACAGCAACTTCGAGGACAGTCCATCGAAGCCTGGCGTCAGGTCAACGACCACGACGAAAAGTCTCCTCGATGAAGCGTGCGCGCATCTGATAGAAGTCGATGCCAAGCTCAAGCCAGTCATTGAGAAGCACCACTGCCGCGTCTTCGCACCAGACGGACTGGCCGAGACGATCGATGCCTTCCGCTCTTTGGCTTCCGGCATTATCTCGCAGCAAGTCTCCGGTGCAGCGGCGAAGAGCATCAAGAACAAGTTTGTAGCTCTGTTTCCATCAGCCGAATGTCCGACCGGCTTCCCGCCACCAAAGCTAGTCAGCGAAACCACCATCGTCCGTCTGCGCGAGGCAGGACTATCGCAAAGGAAAGCAGAGTATATCCAAGGTCTGGCCCAGAAGTTCGCACTGGGCGATCTTACCGTCGACATGCTGATGAACGGCTCCGACGAGGAGGTGATGGAGAAGCTTGTCGCTGTACGCGGGCTAGGGAAGTGGAGCGTAGAGATGTTCATGTGCTTTGGGCTGAAACGAATGGATGTCTTCTCGACTGGTGATCTGGGTGTACAGAGAGGAATGGCAGCGTTTGTGGGTAAGGATGTGGCGAAGCTGAAGGGGAAGGGTGGGAAGTGGAAGTATATGAGCGAAAAGGATATGTTGGAGCTTTCGGAGAAGTTTAGTCCTTATCGGAGTTTGTTTATGTGGTACATGTGGAGGTAAGTGAGAGTGAGCTTATCAAAGGGAGGGAGTGGAAGCTGACAATTCTCACAGAATCGAGGACGTCGAGACCGACGCGCTTGAGAACAATGCCTGATCATACGCACGATTGACATCAAGTAGAGCACGATGCTGATGTGCGCTCCATACCTAGACCACAACAATGTCCCAGGCCAAATCTTCCCAATTCGCAGATCGTCGGTTTCGAGGTCACATCACTAACTGTAGTGGCATCATCCCTCTCACGCCGCAGGAGAACGAGCAGCTAGTCGACCCTCGAACTCACATCGTACCTGACACGTGCGAGATAGATCTGCACAACAGGGGCCTTTTCGGGCTGATTTGTTCAGCGGGACACGGACCAAAACTGTGCATGTGACGGGATCACAGCTCACTTCTACCGCCAAAATCGTTCACTTTGTCCCATTTCATACACACGTTTTTCCATCACCAAGCTCTCACATATGCACGGATATGCACAAGGAAGGTGCGATGGACTGAGGATTGATTAGAAGATTGATTAGGGGATTGATTGCAGAAGATTAATTAGGGGGGTGATTGCAGAGCGTGCTCTCCTACTATAAGTAGGCTTCCTTCTACTCCCTCTTCCTCTCTCTTAACATAACATCCACTTTACTCTTCACCTTAAATACTCCTTTAATACTCCTTCAACACTCTTCAACACTCTTCAATACCCCTCGACCACCATCCAACATACTACCAAAGCCCCTCAGCTACTACCAAAATCATCAACAAATCCCCCACCGCCATCATGTCGGCACAGTTCAAGATCATCACCCCTCAGATCACCGCCGGCGGCAGCATCAAGTGGAAGGGCCAGGGGAATCTCAGTCTGCTCATGGCTGTCAACCGCACCAAGATCGTCGGCAACATCACGCCAACCGAATGGACGGCGATCACCATCATGCTCGGACTCGATGCTTCCTACGCGGAGAGGGTCGCGTATGTTTCCCTGCCACACGGCTCTCAAGCCCCTGCTAATATGTTTTAGCAATCACTTCAACAAGCACATGAAGCCCCCAGCCCACAAGAAGTACATCAGTCACAACAGGCGAGGGGCTTCTGGGAGAGCCAAGGGAAAGGGAAAGAAGGCCATCACTCAGGCGGAGGAGGATGAGGGGCTTGAGGACGTCATGGGCTGCGCGGATGAGTCTGAGGATGAGTCTGAGGATGAGGGCGAGGCAGGGGCCGATGGAGGAGCCGCCACCAAGCACAAAGCCCCTGAGCCGGTCATCAAGGAGGAGGAGGCTGCTGAGGGGGTGGAGGCGGAGAAGGAGGTTGAGACGGTTTGAGCCATCTTGAAAGCCCCTCAGTGCTACGGCACAATCATCACGATGCTACGGCACAATTATGACGGATGGCATTGTTTTATCATGGGATATGGTGGAGCCTCCTCACCCACGGACATATCACGATGAGCAGACTGGTATCTACCTTGGTCTAGCCAAATGAAGTTGTTTTGATATTGATTCCACTTTTCAAAATTTGATTCCGTACTAATCGCTTCGACTCGTACTGGATTCTCGACCGCCCCTCGAAACCGACCAAGTTAGACCTCCAAAATCAGCTCATCGACGCTGGGTGCCATACCCCGAAGTCGAGCATGCTGCACGAAGACCTTGCCGAACTCGTCAGGACCAAGGTGTATGGACTTCTCGGCTATAGCAAGCTGCAGAATGCAGAACTTCAGAAGTTTGTCGATGCTCGTGGGTTGACCGTTGCCAAGAAGCCCACGAAGAAGATGCTGGTGAAGGTGCTCGTGGATGCTGACCAAAACCGCCAATTCACCCGTCTCTTCGACCTCCCTCCCGAGATGCGTGAGATGATTGCCGCCTTCTACTTAAGCGAGTTCAATCGTCAAGACGGCCTTCACTATCCGAACCAGCCGCCGCTTGCGCGCACCTGCCGTCAGCTCCGCCATGACGTCTTGCCACTGTTCTTCAAACAGGCCAAGTTCGAAATCGAGTTCTCTCTTGAGGTGGATGCCAAGTGGCCTGATACCTCCATTGCTCCAGGCCCTTCCCAGATGACCAATGTTTCGGCCGCCTTCCTTTCAAGGATCCCACGCAAGTACATGAGAGACTTGCGCAAACTGCAGGTGAGATCCAGAGACAATCTCTGGCACGATCGTGACCCCGCCCGTTTCCCAAATCATGACATCAATCTCTGTACTGAGATCACCATCGATCCATCTGTTCGGCTGCGTGAGCATCTGGAGTCGTACTCGAAGGAGGCTGGTGGAGATCAGGGGAAGGCAACGGCTGAGGAGTGGCGCGGTCTGAAGGCCGAGTGGGAGAAGGCTGGTAAGCAAGACATCAAAAAGCAGAAATAGTAATCACTAACATTGCGCAGCAGAAGGGTGGTACGAGGAAGCGGTGAACGAGGTGCAGCGCCCGTGGGGATGATTAGTCTGGACGCCGGACGAGTGCGTGTGTCGGTCAAGTGTGGTCCAAGGCCACGAAGCCTGAATCATGGTTCATTTGGAGACTGCAATCGTCAGCAAGTTTGGATGACTATGCAGACAACGACGAGACGATAGCAGCACGAGATGAGAATAGTGTAGCAATGACAGAAAACAGCGCCACGCCACTCATCAGTAGCAGCGGTGACAACGCACAGAATACCCAAAAGTATATCTTACAGATACAATATACCACCACGGTACCCCTTCTCACGCCTAAACACCTCGCCATGCTGGACTCCATCTTGCATACATCAGCATCTACAGCGTACTCCGCCGTCGCGAAGTTCGAAGAATAAACACAAGACCGCTTTTCGCATCATGCATTGCCGGGCTTCTCGTCCGTGTCGATGTGCCAGACCACGTAATTCGGGAGACCGTAGACGCCGTAGCCGGCTCGCTTGGCCATGGCTGCAAAACCTTCTGTCTCTGCTTGGTTCTCGAAGGGGTAGCAGGGGAAGTTGATACCTGTAGATTCATGTCAGTATCATGCTACCCAACATAGATAGATTAGAACGATCAACGTACCTGATCGGTGAACATCCGCCTTCACCAGGATATTGACACCACCGATACCATCAAGCGGTATCTCCTGATCCTTGTTTTTCCGCCAGTCGCCCATCCGCGCCATGTAGACGCGATCGGTCCGGTACTCTTTATACCCTTCCGCCAGCACAATGTTCTTGTCTAAAGTAGCAGACAACCTTCTGCCGGTATCTGACTCCTGCCATGAGTTGTAGTCGAAGCGACCCTCGATGTCCTTCCCATCCACGTAGCGGTGGAACCACACATCTGGCATTAAGTCAGCTTTACATTCCACATCAGCTCAAGAGGTCCAGCTCCACATACTCGGCACCAAAATATCCCGATCATGAGCAATGAAGTCCTCAATGATCTTCTTCGGGCTATCCTTGATATCCACATCCCGCCAGTACACCCAGCTGTGCTCCGCCGTCATCGCAGCAGACAGCAGGTAGTTCCTCGCTCTACCCATGGCTTTCCTTCGCGGTCCTTGCGCCTCAAACCCGTGTCTGTCCTCCACATTTTGACTCAGCGTCACCCCAAAGTCTTTCTGAATGATCTTCGCGCTCCTGAACGGGATGCTGTCTGTCCGCGACTGCACCCTCTCGAGCTCCATGGCCAGCTTCGCCAATGTGTCATCCTCGCTATCGCCGACCAAGAACGCCAAATCAATCAAATGATGCGGGTATGTGAGTTGCGTGAGCAAGTCGAAGTGCTGCTCTATGTACGGCGCCGCGTTTCGTAAGGGCGTGAGGATGAGCACTCTCTCCTCGTTGATGAGAGGTTTCGTGGTCGACTGTATCGGGTTGAGATCTATCCGTTCTATGCTCGAGCTGTTGATCTCTAACGGCGTATGGTGGTTGAATATGACCGGCGTCTGCAAATGTCCAGCCCATCGCGCTTGTTCAGCCGCGGTCATCTCCATAGGCGATTTCGCGGGTCCGAAGCAGTAAAATCTGTACAACACACCTCCGTCAGTCGCCACATCTCCCCCACACTCCAGAACTTGGTTCGCAGGCTCATATGCGCCAGCCCTGACAGTTCAACTCACCTCTGCATCTCGCCCGCGGTCCCTCTCAGCCCGTTCCATATTAAGATTACTATGCCCGTGATGGCAATGAATAGCAGAAACTTGGTGCGCGTGAGGAAGTTCCATATCGCTCGCGAAGGCGGTAGCCGCGATTTGGCCGATTTCCAGGTCACGCCGCCCTTGGGAAGTAACATGGTGCTGGTTTGGGTGTCCGCCCAACGGGCGTCCAAGGATTGCGTGTCCCCTTCCGCGCGGCTTCTTCTGCGCTCCGTGTTGGGTGGTTTCGTGTTACGCCCGCACAACTTGCGCGTGGAGATGGTGTTTGCGAATGGTAGCGGGCATCAATGGATCGTATGCGAGACGTGCGAAGGAGGTGTGGTGTCGTGCTGCCTCGAAGAATCATTGAGACACGCAAGGACTCCCGATGGCTCTTGGCTTTCAGGGATCAGCGCGGCCAACTCAAATCCTGTGGCTAGAGCGCATGGGGCCGTGAACTTTCTTCCTCGCGATGCCCTTAAATGGACGACATGTGCGCGACGTTGAGTTGAGATGAGAGTTGGATCACTGAGTACCATATATTGATTTGATTCCAGCACGACCAGTAATTTGGCCGGCAACATACTACATACATTCGCTGCTCGTCAACTCATCATTAGACATTGCCTCGAGCTCAAACGAAAGTCGTTCGTGACAAGTCAGTCGTACACTTTTGATCGTAACCGAAAAACAAACAGACCGCGCCCAAAGGAAAGGAAGGATACTCGAGATGACCTGCAACGCCGAAGCCCATCGCTGCGTGGAAATGACAGAATAGCCGCCTCAACGCTATCAAATGTTGCAGTAGTCGTGATGTCGTGAAGAGTGGAGAGCACAGGCTTGAGAGTAGCAATGCAAACCGGAAAGCAGCCAGAACGCCGTCAGAAGATGTTGAGGTCGTGATATCGTGGAGGTTGTGTGGTTCGCTCAGGTGAGTACGTTTCGGCGTCAGCGGCTGTCCCTGATGCCGTCGAACAGCGTTCATAGTTTTGCGCGCGGTTGCGTGAACTTGCCTTCCTTCCTGGCACAACGCGAGCGAGATGGTCAGCCTGGTCCACGCGACGATAGGGATTGCTCAGAAGTGTGCTTACCGCTCGAAGTTTTCTCTCTTCCGATCGTTACGGCACTCCACCCAATTTGGATGCCCGTGAGTTGCGCATCGCTTGCTTTTGCGGCCAGCACTGTCAGCACTTCTATCACGCTCGCAGGGCGTGCTCAGGTCTTCGAGAAACGTGCCCACCATTGCCATCGTTGGGCCACCGGCGGCCTTCTCAGCGAATCGCTGGATTTTGCGGACAAACCAATCTTTCCTACCCGTCAGTATGGCAGCCTCGTAGGCTTCCTGCATGAACCCCACGGCCACGGCAAGCATCGAGTTTTGGACGTCGAATTTTTTGAACTCGAGCCCGGAGGCGTTTGAATTCCCGCTGCTTTGCTTGTTGCCAGTGAGAATTTTGCCGTTGCCAAACAGGAGCAGCGCATCCTGACACATTTGGACATTGCTTTGCAGGTCGCTGCGGTTGACCTGCTCCTTCCGCTTCTTGTGGCAGGCCCGATGCTGACGATCGCGGCAGGTTGGGGAAGTACAGGCAGCACCACGAGCTTGCGCGTTCGGAACAGCCCTTCGACTGCGGCGGCTGGTGGCAGCAGACAGCGTGCGAGGAGCAAGGATGGGCGTATTTGCAGGTGATGAGAACTGGCTGTAAGCCATTGTCGATTCGCTGCCGGTGTCTGAGACGTTTGATGCCGCGGAGCTCGTGGATCCACGATGGAGACCAGCAAGACCTCCTCCAGTCAGATGGAACGAGTTGCCGGTAACTGCAGACTGGACGGCAGCATTGCGCATGAAACACGCTTGGCAGTACCCAAGTCGGGTATTGGCGTCGAAGCACTGTGTGAGTGCATGACATCCGCTACCGTGACATTCGCGAGACTCGAGTCCCAGGTCCTTGATAGCTGGGAGGCTGTATTGTCCCTGCCTGCCAAATGTCAGTCATGCCGTTGCAGCCGGCAGGTGTAGGACAAGCATGCATGATATCTGATTGAGACAGCAAAGGTCCGATGGGAGTGTTGTTGGAGGCGTCTTGTGGATGGACACGGGAACGAATTAGTCGTAATAGGATGGATGAGTGCGAAGGACAATCTCAAAACGATGAACAAGTTCTGCAAAAGACAACTGGCCCGCCCAAGTTAAATACGAAGATGGGAGAAAGAAGAGCGTTGCAACAGCGAGAGAGGAGGGCATACTTATCTTCCCCGTACCCCTGCACGAGACTTGCTCAATGTTGTGAGCATCAACGCTTTCGTGTTCATGATGCTGCTCGACCCTTCCGCCATCTCGATCCGGGGCGCTTCGTTGATCAAGATCACATCCACTTGCTGGGATTCAGCTTGTTCGCGCTGTGTCACCTTCCTCGTCTACGAGCATACGTGTAAGGGGAGGTGTCAGTGCTTCGCTTGCAATAAGCAGCCTTTCCACTGTTCGAGCCGGTTCCGGATCTCGTGAAGAAGAATAGCAACAGGCGGACCGCGGAAGACGCCGCCGATACAGACATCCCTTGCGGAAGTGGCGCCAATCGAATATGGGGCTTCGCAAGAACCGAATTTCGAGGGCCGCTTTACCTGGTTGTTCCCAGCTGTAGCTCGGAGCTGTGGCCGGCGCACGGAAGCACCAACGCGAAGAAGTGCTGCTGCATCGATCTCGACCGTTGGGGTTGTTTTGATGATCCACACCTTCGATGTGTTCACCGCAAGAAGCGCGATGATGCAGGGTTTTCCTGTTCGTGCGTATCCAATGTCGATGCAGAGACTCTCTCCACTTTCTCCACACACGCCTTCGTCGTGATATGTGCTGTGTGCTGTGGCGTGCTCTCGCAGTACATGAACATGATGTTGATATCGGGCGTAGACGCGAGGTCACTTCGTACCCATGTACATCTGGATGTCATCTCTGGTACCGTAGCACCAAATCTGAACAATGCAACCGCCCGAGGTTGACACAACCTGGTTCGCCGGCCACCCCAAGCGCGTGAATCCATGAAGACTCGGGAGGTAGCATGACCACGACAGAATCGGTGGGGGTAACACATCCCGAGTTGTACAAACCGAGTTTCGACCACATCGTAGCCGCATTAGCCTTGTAATGGTGATGGCGCAATGTCGGGTATTCATGCAGCGGTGCGCTGCACACAGGAGACTTGCAGAAACGTGGGCTTCTGTCCGAACGTCGGGTGTCTGTCAGCCTGACATCCGGGGTGGGGTGGGAGCGCTGTCAATCGATCTTCCAGACGTCAGATCTAACCGCGCTGCCCATTGGCACAAGCTTACAAGCGAACTGTCAGATTCGTTCATGTGCGGCGGTTGGCGTTCTCAGGCGTCGTTGAGCCGATGCAGCCGCGATATTGCAAGCTCGCCGTGACGCTATTGGCGACATTAGCCGTTCCCAAAAGCGATCGATCAACTCTTTGTGGCACACTGTGCTGTCACTGCCCAGGGTTCAGTATGGAGCTCGAGCGAGCTTTCTAGTGGCGGTTATCGGGGAAGCAACCTGCATTGCATGAGATGCAAGGCACGCGCTGGCGGAGTCGCAGCCAAACGGGTTTGATGCTGGCAGGACCGAGCAAGTGCGGTCTTTATCGCAGGCGAGTCTGCAGAAGACAAGTGCGGGAATGTGTGGATACATGTCAGGAGGGTGCTCGAAGTCACACAAGGAAGAACCAGACCTCAGAAGGACGTCTTGGCACTATCACGCAACGATATACCAGCACTCATAGTTGCACAAGATCGGAGTGTCCTCCGTTGTGCGACGACAAGAGGTGGCCACTTGCCCAAATATACCCTGTCCGTCCGGCAGCACCCGCCCCTCCACCTGAGAGACCGTTCGTCAAGGTCGTCTGGAGCAAAATTTGCTGTCGAAGCCCACAGAAGACCTTAGCAGTACCCATCTCGATTTGCTTGACTGAACAACAATGATGCTGAAGGCCGTCAGCTCCAGCAACACAGCATAGGCACGATCGAGATGGCAACAGCAGCTACTCACTCTCTCCCTCGTCGTGGAAGATGTGAGCCATTGAAGTCAGAGATGTGACCTCAGCCTTGAAGACGGTGTCGAGCCAGTACCGGTATTCTTACCGTACCTTACTCTGTGTAGTTAACAGCCAACAACGGCCTTGTAGCAGTGTACCAATACCGCGCGATGCCATGCCATGCCATCCCAACTCACCTCTCTCCGAGACATCGGGGAGTGAACTTCTTCTCTTTAGCAAAGCAGCCTTGACACGAAGCTGCTTTCGAACATGACTGATCGTACCTCCTACCTATCTTCTCCGTCAACACTTGACACCGTTGTGCCTGTCATTGTACCTGCAACGAACTACTCACGATCAGCACAGTAGTCTTGTCTGTACCCGCCCAATATAAGATCTCGGTTGAAAGGTAAGGTAAGGGAGAGACTGGGGTATTCGATTTCATGTGTTTGTTGTGTGAGGCTACAATTAGTCTATGCAATGCTTCCAGAAGAACGTGCTGTTCCACTATGCTGAAAGAACTTGTCCTCATCTAAAACGCCACCCGCATTGCATAGAGTAGGGTCCACAACCCAACCGCTCAAGTCCTGATACCGATGCTGCTGCAACTTTTCTCTTAAAGCATGCCAAAGATGGCAGCCACCACGCCGAGTACACCGGTCGCTCCTGAGATGAGGATTGGGTTGGCGGGGCTGCTGGAGCTGGAGGAGCTACCACCGCTGGTGCTGCTGCCGCCGTTGCCGTTGCCCTTGCTCTGTGGTTGCGCGGTGGTTTTGCAGACGAACTTGCCCTTGATCGGGGATGCGCGACCTCCGGAGAGGGGCTTGAATCGTGCGCATGAGGAGTCGACGTTCTGCTTGGACTGGAGGTTGAAACCGCCACGGACGTTCTGGAGGGCAGGCAGCATAACGCTAGAAAGAGTCAGTACATAGAAACGGAGTAGACAGTCTCTGCACTTACTTCTTGAAGTTACCATTGAAATCGACAGCACCTCCGACAGACTCCAGCTTGTTGAAGCCGTTGACAGTCTGCAGATCAGTGTTGTTCGACATCACGAGGCCGCCGCCGACAGTCTTGACCGAGGGCGCAGAGATGTTCGTGAGCGAAGGGTTGTCGACGAAGTAGAAGCTCTGGCCGACCATGGTGAGGTTTGGGAAAGAGAGGGACTGCATGTAGTTGCTGTAAAAGCCGAGAGAGCCATTGACAGCGGACAGCGACTGAAGATCGATCGAAGAGCAGTTGGCGAGGGTCATGTTGGTGGCCCATTCGAGGTTGGGAAAGCTGGCTTGGACATCGTTGCCGTTCGCAGAGAGCGTCAAGGCGGTGCTAACGTTGCCGAGCTGCATGGTGATATGGTTGAGGTAGAAGTTGTTGACCACGAACAGCGTATCGACTTCCACGAGGTTGACGCCATCGAGGGATCCGAGGACTGTGTTTTGGATGGAGAGCGACGCGACCTTAGACAGGCCCGCGGTGAACGACAAGGCTCCGAGATTGGGTAGACCTTCCCAGTCCACGGTGTTGACAGATTGCAGGGATGGGAAGTTGAGTGTCGAGAGAAGCTGTAGGTCTCGCAGTTGGAACGAGTCATCGATCTGGGACAAGCTGTCCGCTGACAGAGAGGACATCTTGTTGTTGGCCTTGACCGTCAAACTGCCCGTTATCCGCCTTATGCCATTCAATGCGATGTCGTCCGCGTTGCCGGTGGCTACAGCGATGTCGCCGGAGTAGGTCTGGCATGTGGAGATGGCAGCCGCGTCGGCGGAGCTGGAGATGGTGTATGGTCCGTTGCAAGCGGCTGTGTGGAACGTCAGTGATCCATCACGTGTTCGCGCCTGTTCCTGTACTCACCTGCTGCTGAGCCCACTACGGCCAGAGCCGGTACGAGATATCTGAGAGTCATTGCGACGGGGATCGCGGTGTGTGATAGCTGTGACTTGGTGCATCAGCGACGTGTTTGTTTGGGTTTGGCGACGGCGGACAGGCTGGCGCTCGAGGACGACGCGTGTGAAGGGCGGAGCGAACTCACCGGGGGAGTATTAAAGCTACTATTGGCAAACTTTTCGTTGTGGTGATAACGCAATGCAGACTTTGCTCGTGCAATGGATGTTTGCCGAGCGAGGGAGAGGAATCACAAAGCCTGGAGCAGAAGGAATTAGAAGGCCGTCGTCCCGTGAACACCCAACGAAAGAAGGTGCTGGTGAATGGCAGTCGGTGGTGGTGAAGAGTATGGCAGGTTCGAAGAATGTAGAGGCGGCAGGAATTAAGGAGAGCTCAACAAGAAGAAAGAGAAGCTTGCGTACATACGCGGCCATTGCACGCACGCTAGTCTTCCTTAGGTCGTCAACGACACTTCCCGCCAATCGAAATCACCCATTTCCTGTGGCAACGCTCTCTCAAGCATCAATACCGCGACCTGGTCTTTCTTGGTTGTGGCGATTGCATACACCACTCGATACTGGCCCGCAAGCGACCCGCCCATACCAGACACCGCTTACCATCCTCCGCGGCCTACAGCACAACAACTGCACGAAATACCTTGCCGTCACGCAAGATTGGCATCGTCAAGCACAGACAGGATCGTTCTGGCTTGAGAGGCTCAAGAGACGTCTTGATTCGGCAGGATAAACATCCCTGTCACTTCATCTCCGTGTTATCAGGATGGCGTCCTACTTCACAAGACTCGGTGGCTAGCAATACGGGATGTTCCTGCCGTATTCCTTCTACTTGATGAGTCGAGCCCCCGAATGCCTTCCATCAGCACACAATTGTTCTCGACGTCGTACAGTACTCTTGCCCCGTCCTACTTCCTAGCGCGTTAATCCGTGTCGCCGGGCCGTTCCACTTTGGATCGACAGTTTGAACTAACCGCCTTTCACGAAGTCTACATTTCCAGAGGGCACTTCTCACGCTTCACAAGATCGCTCCATCGTTGCACGCATACATGCCCATGTGGAGAGCTTGTGCAAGTCTTGCGTTTGCGGAGTCGATCGCTGAACCTCAAAATGGCACATTGGCAGAAGCATATTCGATGGCAGGTCTCTGGCCCGGAATGCACGGCTTCGTGCCTCCAAGATTTTACTTGCCACACTTTCTTCGCCGCCACGATCTAGCTCGCCGAGTCTCTCCACCGTTCCATACATTTCGGTGGGTGGTTGGTTGCAACGCGCATCGGTATCGGAAGTGTCACGATCAAGGAGTCGCACAATGATCAAGCTGCGGCAGCCATGGACAGGTTCTATGCCACTCGACGTGAAAGTAAAGTTCTGAAACGAACCGAGACTGCGGGACTCGAAATGCCAGACATGCGGGTTCGACTGACATCCAATCAGTTCGACTAGATAAGCACTTTTCGATGCTTCATAGCAGGAATACTGGCCTTGTAGCACCGTTGCCTGGCAACTCTATCTGGCCTCCAACCTCCCCAGTGCTGGCTATCTCGACCTCACGTTTTACGAACGGACCACAGCAGCGACAGCTGTCCACGGGTGATCACAGAGACGAAAGCTTGATGGTTGCTGGTTACACGGTTACACATCGGATCACCAACCGAGGGGCTGTGTGACTGTGGTAGGTTTGACCATCTTCATTGTGTTCCGCTTAATCTACGTCTCACCGGTGTGGCTCTTGCCTGCCGAAGAAAGGACTGCAGCATCGAAAAGCATGCCAACTTTCAACAGGCATCGCAAGATCAAGTCCATCTTCCAAGTTAAACCGCATTTTGAGGCCATCCAACAATTCCAGTCCTGTTGAAGGCAAAACTGTAACCCCGTTCTTCCCTAGCCTACGACATCCACTTTCCTTATGCCTCTCCTCCACCAACATCGAAAACTCCACGACTTCGTCACTCGAGAGATCTCTCCACCGCCACCCTCAGCGGGTACAAGTCCTCTCGCTGCAGCCGTCCGCCGTCCGATCGTGCCGTCACCTTCACGGCAAGCTTCCCGAACTCATCTCTCATATCATCATCGGACGCTCTTGGCCACGCATTCTTCCAGCGATTAACAAACACCTCATGCTTGCTCTTAGACCACTCGAGGAGGATGTCGATCTGAGCGTTGTTGGAATCTTGATCAGACGAGAACACTCTGATGCGAAGATGTTGGATGTCCGCGATGTTCGCCGCCCCGATGCCGTCAATCCAGCCGCGTGTATCCCGACGGAACTTGAGACGGCATTCCCCGCCAACGTCGAGAGTCCTCTCGCTCACCCAGAGCATGTTGAGCTCGAAGGTGAAGCTGGAATAGAAGATCGGCAAGGCCTCAAGCCGGACCAGGCTACTAACGAGGGTGATCGGTGGTTGCGCAGGGCAGTGGAGTGGCTTCCGGAAGTTGGCATAGTAGCATTCGAAGATTCGAGCCCGTAATTCTGGTGGGAGGGCGACGAAGCCATAGAATGTCCGGTTGTTGTCGTGACGGGTGAGAAGATTTTGCAGATCACCACGACCTCCCTTCCCGTCGATCTCGTTGCCGAATCCGCGGATCCGAACAGCAAGTCTCAACTCGTCGTTCGTAAGTCCAATATAACTTGGTAAGCCACGATCTACTCGAGAGAGATGGTACTGTAGTGTCTCTTTGTGCTTTATGGCGCCGATGTGGTAGCCACGGTCTGCCAATAGCTGCGTCATCTCTTTTGCCGAGAGATGGCTATACCGCTGCATCTTCCAGTATTCGTCTGGTTGGTTGAAAACGGAGTTAATCGCCAATTTGCCGCTCCCGTAACGAAGGTACCAGGCCACGTGATACGGTGGATTCCTTAGGTCGATTGCGCCATTGTTTGATGTCGGTCGGTAAATGTAGCTCATATTGTCGATAGATAAAATCGAATGTCGATTGGGTAGGTCAAGATTGTCGAGCTTCTGTAGGTCTGCCGAAAGACTGGATGTGTGGTGGTAGTAGATATGGAGATAGTCGTGGTATAAGTCGCTGTGAGGTGTGAGGTCGAGTTGAGAGATAGGTGTTGTCGGAAGTAAAGAAGTGTCGGAGTCTATGTATGGAAGGTCAGAGTCCAGGTGTATAGGTGTCGTTGGCAGAAAAGCTGCTGGAAAGATAGAAGAGCTTAGTCCTTATATAGGTGAGTAAAGCAAGAAAGGTCAGATGACCGCTGCAGCAATCGCATGGAATCAGATGGACTGGGAACCAATTGAACACAGCTGTGAACAATGGTAGAGATAGTACTTACTGCGCACTGTAGCCTGATGTGGTGCTTCTCGTCCATTCCGGAGAATCAAAAGACTCTTGGAGGAGTGTGTCACTATGTCGGCTCCTTATCAGATGTGAGGAGTGTTGGAAGATGTCGGAAGTCGTATGGAAAGTTGAATAACCACAATGTCGACGAGCTGCACCGAGCTGATTGGGAGAAGCTGAAAGAGGATGAGCAAAGATGAAAAGAAAAGACCTTTTTAGCACTCACTGAACCAGCGGATAACCTTCATATCAACCAGTGAATCATATATACTGATATATAGTGAGGTACGCCTCCGGCCACCACCGCCACACACCGAATCTGCATCCCTCACTCACCACAGACGTTGCGTACCAACGAACCGCGCAACATCCCTGATATCCGTCACCCTAAACCCTTTTCCCTTCGCTCCAATGTTGCCTCCCTGATCCAAGACGGAGCGATATTCCGCAGCGCCAGCGAACGTCTCACCCCCATGCTCACACACCTCCTGGCACTCACAACCACCCCGCATAAACTCCGTCTCGACCTCGTAGACACCATCGCGAGCCAGGATCGTAACCATCACATAAGTGATGAACTCGCTCCCGTCTGGGTGAGTCAACTCGGTGATATGGTTCAACGTAATCGCCCGCATCCGCGTAGCGATATCCGCTGTCAGACGTCCAAGAAACTGTCCAACGCGTGGAGATGGAACGAGGTTGGCCGAAAGGACGTTGTTTTGTTCGTCCATGCCCTGCAAGAATGCGAGCTGGAAATCGCTGCGCCGGTAAAATAACTTGAGAAAGTCGGCGCGTACGTCCTTGCTAACTTCTGCCAGCGGTGGAGGAGTCAGAGTATCCGGCTGGCGAGGCAGGGTGTCGATGTACTGCTCGTACACGACTTCGCGGAGTTCAGGGACGAGCCGCATGAAGCGGTCGAAGCTGGGCTTCTTGTCGCGGTTCATCAGCAAGGTGGCGAGGCCATGATGCGTAGTCAAAGCGCGGAAGGTCGGTTTGAGACCACGGTTTAGTTTGCGCGCTTTGACGAAGCCAAGTAGCTCCTCTTTGGTGAAACTGGGGTAATGCGGTACGCCTCGATCCAGGCACTCGAGGCGCGTAATGAGCTCGGCCTTGTTGTGTACTGGAGTGCGACCCTTGGGAGCTTTTTCGGACTTCTTCACAGTGACGCCACGTTCTTCCAGGAAATAAGAGAGTTCCTCGGGTTCGTAAGCGACATACGCCTGGAGCTCCCAGTATGCTCTATCGGGATGGCAAGCCATTCGAAGAGTACTTTCCGCTGGGCTGAGTTTGTTTTCCGTAGTTGTCAAAGCCCAGTGTCGAACAGCGCACACAAGGCTCCGAGTAATGACCGATCCTGAGCCTTCCAATGTAGTGTCCTTACCTAGAAGATAAGTCTCGATTTCTCGCCTGTGTAGTATGTGGGTACAAAGAGCTCGTTCGATTGCATGCGGCGCTTCTTGCAGACAAGACTCCTTTGTTGATAAATCGTGAATGTAGCCTATCTCGCCTGCCAACATAGCCAATCAATGAGGATCAAAATCTTTGTTACCTGCATGTACGTGAAGTCCTGTTTTGAGGTTACGTGACTGGTAGTACAATCTACACACCAAATCGACGTGAGTTTATGTAGACCTAAAGTGCTGGTCAGCATATATCCCAGACGCGTGAGGTTACTCGCTTCGGCACTTACCTACCTCCAACCCTCTCAACACGGCACCTCAAGCATATTCCTCCTTGCCCCATTTCTCCTCATCCCAGAACTGTGCCTGCACTTCATTTCCTGCAAATTCGGTCCCACTCATCGCGTTCACCGCCCGGAGCGCACTCAACTGGCTGGTAAACTTGACAAACACCTCATTCCCGCCACCCATCGCTTCCCTCCAGATAAAGACTCTTTCCACATTCCCATACTGCCCGCCCATCTCATCACCAATCTCTTGCATGATGTTGTTCTCCTCGATCTCATGCTGCACATCCATCCCATCGAGCATCGAGCTGAGTTTGACGACCGACGACATTGGTCCGAAGCGTGCGTCTGCAACGTCGTCATCTGCACTATTCTCGACCTTCCGCTTCTTGCCACCGACAATCTTGCCCATGTTGGCTGGTGCGACCCAACCACCGCCCTGCGCATCGGAGCGCTTTTTGCGCTTTTCTGCTTTGGCGACGATAGCGGTGGTGATGCCGTCGCCTGAGGCGCCAAGACCGTGACCTTTCTCCCACCCGTACTTCTTAAGTAGGCGTTCGGCGAAGCCTTTCTGACCAGGTCGGCTCGAACGGGGTTGGTCTTCTGTAGGAGGCTGACTGGTTTCAGCGTCGGCCATGTCGACGTCCTCGTTACTGGGAGGAAGGTCCGGTGGTGGAGGTGGTACTTCATAGCGGACGGGAGCGCGTGATATGGTCGAAGACGTTTGCGGTTGCGACGTCTCTGACGTGCTTGGGGCAGGCTGTGACGCGGCGACGCCCACATGTGGCTCAACCTCCGGTGGTGGTGGCGGCGGTGGTGGGACTGGAGATGCAGATACGACGTCCTGCTTGGCCTTAGTTTTCTGGACAAGCTTCGCCTTGAAAGCTGCGATTTTCGCCTGCGCCTCTGCTCGCTTGGCTGCAAGATCCGCGTCCGAGCTCTGAGGCACAGGCTGCTGCTCGACTATCGGTGGGGCTGTCTGAGTAGGCATCGTACCACCCATCTGCATGCGAGGCATGTAGACATCATCTGCGGTCGCATCGTTGGGTGCCGGAGGCTGCGCAAAACTAGCAAGTGGCTCGTACAACCTGTCTGACTGCTGGGCATCGACTGGCGGAGGGTAGTAGTCGTCATCATCGTCACCCGCAGTTTGTGCTGGTGCATCATCGAAACTTGGTGGAGCAAAGTTGAGATTCGAAGGCGGTGCAAACATCACTGAAGACCGATTAGCAGATTCATACAGACTGAATCCGGCGTACGTACTATTAGATTTTGGTCGTTGCTCAGCGCGTGCATTTTCCTTTCCACCAATTTTTTCCGCCTTCTTTGCCTCCTTCATCTGGTGATGATACAGTCTCGCCTTCCAGTCTCTAATTTCGCGATGTTGCTCTTCTGAGCCTTTGTAATCAGCATAATTGTTCGGCAGAGTTGGATCGTAAATATCATCCCAATCCCACATGCGCTCCTGCGGCTTATTGTTCTTCTTCTTTTTCTTGTTCCTTCCGCCGCGCGCTCGGTTGTCCTGGTAGAAGAAGTCGTCGTCTCCATCCCCGACCCAGTCTTCAAAGTTCGACTTCTGTAGGCCGGGTGGTTGCTGCGAAGGTGTAGAAGAGGGCTGCTGGCCATGATGTTGCTGCCGTTCCGGAGAGCTCGCCGCTACAGCAGATGTTCTCATGCTCGACGTGAGTCTATGCGCTGTTGAGCTCGAAGAGTTTGTCGCCTTGGCCTTCGTTTTCTGTGGCACCTGCGGCCGCTTTATAGGCTGGAACTTCAGGGATGCTTGAGGTCAAGTGAGTTGGACTGCCTGTATTGGAGCATATATGCACGGGTTGCTTAGACGGTACCATCTTTCTTCTTCTGCTGCGCTACCGCATCGTCTTCGCCGGCGCTGCCAGAGCGCTGTATGTCGTACTTCACGGGCGCGCTGGAAATGGTGCTGGCAGCCGCGGATTTCTGTCTGTCGGGCTCGAGGAGATCGGCGTAAAGGGACAGGCCGCCTCCACTAGGTTTTGTAGGTGGAGTAGACATGGTAAGATACGGTATAGATGTCAAACGATGACCGACGCAGCAGATATACTGTTGGTGGTATTGAAAGAACGTGAGGACGTGGAGTCGTCGTACTGATGTTCAGAGCTCAGAGCTGAGCCCTCATTGGCTATCATGAGCTCCGGCGCTAGTGCCGGTCCTCCGAGAGAAAATCTGCCATCATCTTTGGCAGTAGCAAAGTCGGTGAGTTCACTGGGAACGACACCCTCACAAAGCCGATCTAGACATGCAATGTTGATGTGACAAGCAGGAGCTATCGCGTTAATAAGGTACCTTCAGCAGGGTTCCGATAGCTGAACCTGCACGCTTCCAGCCGATGTTACACAATACCACTTGCATTTGTGCCCTCTGCACCGTGCTCTGGATGCATATGATTGCGTCTTTCTTGGGATGCAAGACCAGAGGTGAACCCATTCTCTTCAACCAAAACTCGTCTTGGGACACTCCCCTTCTTCTTCTCTTCCCTCACGGTGCCAGAGCACCGCTGAAAAACTACCATACGCAAATATGCTTCCCAAATTCTTGTACGGAAGTTACAAACGCTATAAATCAGACACTACCGCTTTCGTTGACTGGCTGATTGATGCAGCGAAGAATTGCGGCTCAGATGGCACCACGAAAGAACCAGACATCTCTAGCAAAGGTTCGAAGCACAAGATCGACCTTCGAGAGTCAGCCGACTCGGAGATATAGTGGCGAAGTCCCAGACCACTGTGCCGCCTTTCGTGTTAGCCACTGTCAAGAGGGCTATCTCTCTACGAAAGCGTTGTACCGCCTGGTTCTCAGCAAGCCGTGGAAAAGCTGGCCTACTTGTACAACATGGCCAACCATACTCCCAACAGCGCCCTGCAGTGGCCTGATATGGATGTGTCATCGAGCTACACGGCGCTGAGCACATGTTCATTGGCGGTCGGCCAACGACGGCGGAGGAGTCTCTCAAGAAACTTCAGATTGCTACAGGTATTGCTAGTCCGAGCGACTTCGCACGCAACTCTCGCAACTCGAGAAGACTACCTCCGGCGAGTGGACACAGCACGGTCCAATTGATGGAGCCTGGGACTGCTGTCAAGAACATCTTCCAGGATCGGTACTTGGTACATGGTGCCAGCAAGGTCTCCATCGACAATGTCGACAAGCTTATCAAGGAGATCGCGCCCATCAGCAATGACAGTTCCGGCTCGACACAACAACTCACCGCAGCGTCTGGTCTCAGATCAATCAGACACCGCTGGTACAACACCCACTGCCTCGGCGCACTGCAGTTGCTCGCAGCAATCAAGCAAGGTCTCTACACCGAGGAACCGCGGCTCCAGTTCAACTACTTCGGCATGCACAAACGCGGCGTTGAGATTCTACGCCGCATCCAGAAGAAAGAGGACCACAAGCTTCGTCAGTACTTCGGTCCGGAATACATGTCCGATGTTACGATGATCTCGGATCTCGTTATCATGGTGTTGGAAGTTGCGAGAGGATCAGGTGCTGCTAGTCAGCAGCTAGGTCTCTCGCAGGCAGCTGGTGGAAGCAGCAACGTTGGCAGTAGAATCCTTACGAGCTGCGAACGATATGCGGCAGTATTTGAAAGAAAACGGCGATAAGGCGCGCAAGGAGTTGAAGACCTTCTGTAAGAACAAGACGCTTGGTGAGGGAACGGCGAGTAGTGCTGAGGTAGTTTTGGAAGACTTGCCGTATTGGTTCTGTATGGAGGATGTGCTTGATCCAGCGGCTTTGGCGGCGCTGCAGACGGGCAGCAGAATCGCGAGGTAGTGTGTCGGTACCATGAGATGCCGAGAGAGGAGATACTTCCATCGCCTGGGGTACCTTTCCTAGTGCACCATTTTGGATACAGCTAACCGTGCCACCAACATATGTCACCAACATATGCCACATTCTTGATTGCAAGCTCTTATCCAACCATTTAGCATCCGTGGCTAGCTTGAAACCACATGGTGTCTCACTATATTCGAAAGCACGAGGGGGAAGACATGTGGAATAGTTGGTCACCTGCAGCCAAGGTAGCTCAAGTGGAGGGGCTGATGAATCTTTTTTCGTTACGTTGCGGCACAGTCGACCTATTCTAATAAGATCAATTGTAACAACGAGACCACTAACGCTATGGTGCATCGAACTTACAAGAGGCCAGACTCCATGTCCACCACCCCTGGTACGATGCACCCAGCCAAGTAAATGGCGGAACGATGCTAACACTTGTGACTCAGGCGGTACTATCCATGTCAAAGCCGTCCTCACGTCAAATATATACCGCCGCTCCGCACCGTCCTCCTGGCGCCCCGATCTGGTCGTTACCGCAACCCTCAGCAAGCCGTCGTTCCTGACCGTCGATATACGTGGGCAAACCGACAGTGGCACTATTCTTACAGACGCTTTCCGAGCGGAGCACTTCGAGTTCTACGACCTCACCACTTCGAAACTGGTCGTTCACGACCTGTTCCCAGGAACATGCGATCCTTGGGATGCGCTGTACACTGACAGTGTCTTGGAGTTAGATTCGTCAAAAGCCGTTATCACGAGTCGGACCCTAGGACACGAAGATATCTTCTCGGATCCTGTTAACATACTTGAAGCAGGCCATGAGTATCGCCTCACGCTAAAGCCGCAGAAGCTCAGATGCTGGGAGCGAAGTGCTGATGAGATGTTCGGCGACAAGATCGGCATTCCTGAGACGGAAGTCCCGGAGGCGAGAGACATTCTGCTCACCTGCGACGATGTGTTGGTGCTGAAGGTGGAAGCTTAGAGCTTTGGAGTTGGCCGATACGCTCGAAGAAGTTGGAGCCGCCTACCACTTTACGACACGAGTCCTGTGCGCAGCGGCATGATTGATTCATCGTAGGCAAGATGCATACATGTAAGCATTGAAGATCCTAGGAGATCGAGGCCGCCCTCTCTACGCATGGGCTCAGGTGAGCGTGTGGATCGTGGAAGCATGAGCCTCGCGACATCATCCGTAGCGCTACTCTCTTAAGCGCCCATAAGTTGTCTTTGCCTCCTCAACACGGCGGAGCTTGCTGACTATGTTCAGACTGTGCGCTCTTGTACACGCCGCAGCGATCACTTCTCGTGCAAAAGCTAAACACGATTGGATGATTGAACCTGCCCTCAGGCCTTGAGTATCTGTCCTCTTGTACCTACCCACGCCGCATCGTTGGACTCGTTATGTGGTATGGCACAGTATATTGCAACCCAACGCTCGTCAAAGACATCCAACTGTTGCAACTGAAAGAGAGTCAAGTACGGTACAATGTACTACGGCAAGTGTGCGTTGCAATAATAGCATCACGTATGGCACAATGTACTACACTGTGCCGTGCCTTCGCTCCTTATAAAGGTAGCAAGTACGGTAAGCGTCTCGTTTGACACAAGCACTGGAAGACGGATCTCACTCACTACATCACTCACAACCACCAACCCATATCAGTACTCTTGCTCCGACCTGCGGCGAGGACTTCCACCATGAAGAGTACGACCTCAATTTTCTTGCTCGGCCTGGTGGTCAACCTTACTAGTGGCCTTCCAAATCCGAGTTCAACGAGTACAACGACGGTCGTCAACATAGTGACAGTCGTACCTCTGGCTGCACGCTCTCCGTAACCGGACGAGCCTATCACCAACGAATTCCAGTATCTCAATTTCGAGGAGTCGAGCGACATTGACAAAGCCACTCGCACCATCATACACGAAGCCTTCAAGGACTGGGCCGCGGTTATCCAGAAGGCTATTGACTCTCTCAGCAATTCCCAGGACAATACTTATCAGACATGGGTTCCGGGTACGGTCGAAGGAAACAAGAAACCCGTCCGCGAGTTCCTCGCCTGAGTGTTCCATCAGTTGCTCAATATGAACATCGATCCACCAGCTCCCCTGCCGTACGTTACATCCTTCACCTGTGACAACGTGGACTACGGTGGGCCACAGGCGCAAGGGGAATGTGATGGATTTACTCCCTCGTACTTTTCACGCCTTTCGGGTAAGTTCCATGTCTGTCCATTCGGCATCGAGTCGCAGCCTACCAGAGCGACCGATATCGAGTGCTCTGATCTAGGGGACGTTGTATCGTCGAAGATGCAATCGCTCACCTCGACCCTGATTCACGAATTTATGCATTCGCAGAACGCAGGGGACGCGACGCCTACGGGTAGGTGAACATGTCATCCTCGCTTTGCCATTAATGTTCTGACAACATGTAGGGAAAATCCAGGATGCGGAGTATGGCGCTGGTAGTTGCATGCGCATCGTAACCGACAAGGCCAAGAAGCCGCAAAGAGCCTTTGTCAATGCCGATAGTTACCAATGGTTCGCGTTGAATGCATTCTACAACAGCTACTGCGACAACTTGTTCGGTCTACCGCTTGTCACACAGGCCGACTTCGACAAAGGCATGGCTCAGCTCTACGGCAGTCCCGAATACAACGAGACTTTGACCAGTGGCATACTGGAAGGTGTCTAAGCAGGACTGCACGAGAAAATTGCTGACCGTCGCTTCTTTTGACCCGCTCACGGTGTGGTGAAGTGCAGGATGGGGTCCATTGCTGTTATGCCAGGCTGCTGTCGGATGGTGGGTTGGCTGCGGCGTTATTTCATGCCTGGGCGTGACTTTGATTTTGTCTTTTGCTTGACTAAAACCGAGTTGGTTGCAATAGATCGCAGCATCAACCTTGCTGCCTCAGATCGCACACACAACACCGTACCACTCTTACATTCCGTCTGGACTCTGCCTTTGCGTTTTGGTTAAGGTGCGCAATGTGAACAGGCCCAGTTTCCCGTTGTGTTGACTAGAGCTAGTGGGTTTCTGCAGCTCTGCGTATGAGTGCTCTGTAGGTCCCAGCACCCAAGAGGCGCTCCTCGAAGCGGAATGTGGTATACGGAGGCAGTCGACGGCTCACAGACCGTGACGGGCAGTGAGCTTGTGGACGCCGTGCGCAGCCGAACGAGACACTGGACAGGTATACCATGCTCATCATTCCTTCTCTATCTAACCCGCTACAATACACCGCCCAAGTCTGACAGATGCTCGCCATCATCAGCGCCATCGCTAAACGGGCCTTAGACAACTTTTCAACACATCATGCTCTGTTAGCTCATCCCGTCCCACTAACAGCAAGCTTCATCAGATGATCCATAAACGTCTGCAAGCTCACATCGTCCGTGAAAATCGTCTGTGCCGTCTGCGCAACACCGCCGTAGCTACCAGTCGTATGCGTGGTCGAAGGGTTGAGCTTGGCGAGGAGGAATCGGGCTTGCGAGCCACCAGCGTCGCATACGATGAAGCGGGGGAGGGGGAAGCGGTCTTGGATCAGTTCCTGTGCAGTACGTCAGCATCAATTGTAGTGTTTGTAGGTAGTGGGAGGACTTACGCGAGCATCTTCCTTAGGCGACTCAAGCAACTCCTTGAAGTTCTCATACCCTTCCATTTCCTGGTACCCAGCCTTCCGCCACTCTGCCATCACCTCGCCGTGGAAGATAAGGATGTGAAAGAAAGTGTCAAGCAATAGTATTGTTTGCGGCTGGATGGAAGTGGAGTCGAGGAGTACAGGCACAGCGCCATCTTGATCGAAGGTGTAACTGTCGAGTGTAGGCTGAATCATGACCAAGCTATTCGACACATCCTCGTGGTTGAGTACGTGCCGATAGAACGCAGTCTCGTCAGGAGAGTTGTTGAAGACTTGTAAAAATTGGGATCGTCGGAGATGGAACATGAATTGCGGGTAGAGTGTGAAGTTGCGTTCCAGCCGGAAGGATGTCGCATCGTCCTTTCGGTATTCTGCGAACCGTTGGCAGAGTCTGATCAACATTCTGTCGACCCAGCGGAGGACGTCTGGACCATCGTCGACTTCGGCTTTGAAGACTGCAATACGGGACATGAGGACAGCTGCGGCTTCTTGATCGAATGACCGCGCGATAGCCGGATCTCCGGAGGGGCCAGACATGTCTCGCGCGACTGTCGTGACTCGAAGGTGAAATTGGCCGCCGCTGTGTTGATAGTACGTCAAGAATTGGATCAAGCCTTTTTGCGGGCCTGAAGACATGGCATTTGCTTGCGGGCCACCTTGGCCTGCGATTTCGAAGTAGATGCCATAGGAGGCCGCAGGATCGATACCGCACATCTTCCAGCTGCAGGTGTTGCCAATACCACATTCTGTCTCGCCAACGGATGCAGACTTCTTGTTTAGCGAGACGGCATGTCCGATAAGGCCAGTCACTTTGAGCTCCTTCGTTGTCAACACCTCGAGACTGGCATTAAAGCCCATCGCGAGGTTGCCTTCGGCGTCTGTGTCGAAGATCTTGGCAAACGACTGCTTGTACATTGATGCAGTGAAAGAGTCTGTGAGAATCATGTGGCCTCCAGTGCTATTGGGTAGGCCCTTCATCTCCAACAAACCGACCTGGTCCAGACACCCAGCGAAGATGTCAATGATGTGGCCGTTGTGCGCTGTTCGTTTCGCGAGCTGGTCGTAGAACTTCAAAGCCTTCTTATAGTACTTGATATTGTCCCTGTCGATGTCGTGATGGGAGCGGATCTGCTCTTTGAGCTCGGGACTAACGACCATACCCGGGCCTTCGGTCGCTGGACCACCTGTGAAGAGCATGATGCGAGCGCCAGCGTTCTGAAAGCTAGTCTCCAGCAAGCCAGTGGCGACAGAGAGAGCTACGCCAGTACAACGTACAGCACGCTTCTCATTCGAAACCGGCCAAGGGTCCTTCTGTAAGCTTTCCAGGACGTTCGTGAGCTGCTCCTCACACTGTTGTACAGGAAGCAAGAAGCGCGCCGAGGCTCCCATAGGTGGTGCTTGGGCAGGCCTGCCAGGCTGCGGTGCCATTTGCGGCATCCCTGGCCGTCCACCGGGTGCCATGGTCAGGCCAAGCATCTCCTGCACTTGCTTTGCTGCGTACTCCTTGTTGCCACGGAAGACATATGACTTGGCGCACTCCGTATAGCCCAACTCATGCACCTGCGCCATTGTGCCGTATGTGATGAGACCAACCAGCGCATGCGGAGGAAGCAGACCCAGCGCCATGATGATGCTGTCCTTGAGCGCCTTGAGCGAGTCCTCTTCCTGACATGTGTCCACAACGAACAAGAAGATCGGCGGAGTCGGCGCGGGTCTTGAAAGCTTGTACTCGATCGTTGTGCTGTCACGGTGGAGTTCTGGAGGTATTTGTTGCTCGGAGATGTCCTTGTAGTGTGGTGGGAGATTGTTGCGCTGCAGACAGAACGGGCAGATCCATATCCGCGCCCGCATGTCCACTTGGCAGTATGGGTTCAGGACAGCTCGACATGGCGCCTTGCAAGTCACTGGCTCGTATTGCAGGAGAGGTGTGCCATCTTGCTTCTCCTTGAGCGGGGTGTAGTTGACACCGATGGGGACGATCAAGCGACTCGCCTCCATGCGGGTGGAGGGGAATGTGTTCCATGACAGCCTGATGCCATCGCGATCTTCGACCTCGGACCATTGCTCTTTGAGTGCGTCGTAGTCCATGTTCGTGGTAGTATGAAGATGCCAGGTGGGCAGAACGGTTCAAGTTGAGGTTTCTTATTGTTGTAGCATTCGCGGACGGTACGTTCCACTGCTAGAAGTCGGATGTGGAGCTACACTCGTCGAGAGGCCAAGTATGTCGTGATTTGTGTCGGATGTAGCTAGTTATCCTCTTGCTCTACCCTCAACAATTGTTTCGGTAACGTAGCTTCCTCGCCCATATGTGCCAAGCGCGGTGGCCCGTGCGGATCAAAAATACCAACTTCACGCCGGGATTCTCGTCCTCTTCTTCATCTACAATATCATGCCAGCATCATCACATTACTGATCGACAGCCTACATCTCCATCTCTGTGAGAAGTCTGTTTTCGCGCTGAGCATAGATCGATGTATTTACACCCATGGCTGGGCGCCTGGTCTTGATGCTTCCGTTATGGTTGCCAGGATAGTTTAGGAATCAGCAGCGGTTACATTTCATGTGAAAGGTCACTTGCATTCTGTAGGTAGTGCGGTAGGCAATGGAAAAGAGGGCAAGATCATTCACCTCATGCTTCAGTTTCATGTGAGTCTCACATCAATGACAAGATATATAATGCCTGAACACTCCCTCGTCTCATGCTTCTTCATCCTACTCGACTCTTCTTTGGGTCGTGGCTTTCATCAGGTGCCTCTTACCCTCCAAAGAAGTTCGCCGAGTCAGTTGCTTGCACTGCATGTACACTCCGGTGGCGACCTTTGAATGACGAGTGGGGAAACCATCCTGGCATGCGTAAGACATTCTCACAACCGAGCCATGCTGCCAAACGCCGGGTCCACGCCAGATGATCGTCTTTCCAAGGCTGAATTGGCTGGCAAGCAAGCGCTGCTCTCAGATGCAAAACGTCTTCTCCCGGGCAAGGCCATGGTGCCTCAACCCGCCTCGTCTGCACACCATCGCGTCCGCAAGTCGGAGAAAGAGCTGCTGCGCACACTTGGTCATGTCTTCCGGGACGATACCTACGCCCCAGGAGATGTGCTGTTCAAAGGCCCTCCGACAGCACGTTGAAGGGTTGGCAAGCTCGGGATGGCCTGCGAGCGTAGTCTGGCTGGGCATGCAGCACACGTCACCCTCGAAAAGGCCATGGCGCCAGCATCCTCTTCGACAGCTCAACATTGCCGTTGCGCTTTTCGAGATGACCGTTGTGCACCCCTCGTACTGTCTTCTGGAACCAAATCCCAGGTCAGGATCGTGCTACCGACCAGCCCTCTGGGAGCGTACCACGGCAACAGTACTTTGGAGATGGCATAGTTCATGTTGTCGTGGCAGAGATCGTTCCCCAAAACAATGATTTGCTATTATCTGGCTTGTTGGTGGTATAAAATACGTTTCGCGACGTCGAGATGGTAAGTCGTCCTCCTTCCCGTTTCGGAAATGAGCATATGCATGACCGCCGTCATAGCAACAAACACACCATAGCTCCGCTTCGAATTTTGTTTTTCTTCGACTTTTCCTCGACATTCAGCCACCACTGCCACTGCCATCGCTTGTCGTTGCCAGTGCAATCACGTGTCTAACAATTTCTACAGACAATCACAAGCAAAGAAACAATCATCAACAACATGGAGTCGCACATGCGCACGCAGCTCAAGGAGCCGAAAGGGTGGCAGCAGGGGCTGCAGCGGCAGCACCAGCAACAGCAAGGCGGAGAGGAGTAAGTACCATCCAGCACCCACAGCCCGTCACACGACACTCTTCTCCTTCATCTCAATAGGGGTGCCGGCACTACACTGCTTGCTAAATCCCGCCACCCTCGTCACTCTCTTCGAGACACTTGCTCACGCTTTCTCCAGAGCCACGTTCGCGCCGGCCGCTCTCGCAGACGCGCCCGACGCCAGTGCGGCACCACGCGCGATCGCGCCAATGCAACAAGGCAGCTTTAGAGACCTCAATGGCCGACCAGTCCTGGCGAGCGGAGCACCAGCATACGTAGATATCGCCCCTTCTCCTGCACACGTCCCTTCACTAACATTCATATCATCTCAGCCAGCACCAGATGCGACGACGGAGAATGCACCGCGCGCTCTTGCCGCCAAACCCGCCCTAGGCGTCGCTCTACCAGCACAGCAGCAGCCACCGCAACCATCCGCCCCAGGCGTCGCTCCACCAGCACAACAGCAGCCACAGCAAGCACCCGTCCGCAAGTCCGTGATGCCGAAATACTACTACCACCCCGCGTACCCGATGTTCCCAGTCTACCTCCACGAAGACCGCCAGATGAGGGCGAATCAAATCACCGGCTACATCAACTACGTCGAGGCCTGCGGCTTCCCGACGGACGACATCAAAGCGGCGATCTTGTTGGTGGACATGAATAGGGCAGACTGCGTGTTGAAGCGCTTCAGAGAGGTGCTGGAGGATCAGAGCAAGGCGGAGGAGCTGAAGGAGCAGGTCAGGGCCGCGTTGGCGAAGTATGGGGCGCGGGTGCATGAGACGAAGTGAGAGTGTTGAGATGAGATGAGAGTGTTGACACGAAACGAAAGCATTGGTGGCGATTGGGTGTTTGAGCACATTCTCCTGGGTAGCGAGGCGCTGGATATGGATGAATCATGCAGTACAGTAGCATGAGAAAATTTTGCGTCACTGAGATGGCGCGAAACCGACCCTTCCTCGGTCTACCAATTCAGACTTCCTTCATACCTTCTCCCGGTCGACCAATACTGGCCTCCAAGAGGCAACCCATCGCTGACGCCACTACAGTGACTGAGCTACTGTCCAGGCTCTCTCTTGCAAGACCGAGAGCGTGCTATACCGACCCTATCTCACCTGACACCTTCATACCGCGTGCATATCTCGTTCCGGTCTATCGAGGCTCTTCTCCAACATACAAACGACTGCGACCGTACTACAGTGGCTGAGCCGCTGTCCAGCCTTTCGTTCGCAGAAGGAGAACGTTCACCCTCCGTCTGGTCCAATGCGCCTCATCTCCCATATTCAAACCGTGACGATGCTACTACAGTGATTGAAGAGCTGTACCAGCCCTCATCCGTAGCTCGGAGGACGTTGGACTGCTGTCGGGTCTACTGAGTCTCTTTTCGAGCACGAGGATGGTGGCGAGGCTACTACCGCGATAGATGCACTGTTGAGTCTCACGTTCGGAGAGTGAAGATCAATGGACTGTTGACCGATCTGGCTGAGTCGCTTCCCGAACGTAAGGATGATGGCAATGCTGCTGCAGTGGCAGATACGCTATCGAGCCTATTGTTCAAATCTCGGATATCGATACACGTCTACTGAGTCTGCTGAGCCACCTTTCGCCTCTCGAACAAGCGAACGCTGGTAGATGCCACTACAGTCACTGATCTACCGCCCACCCTCGCTCCCAGACTCTGGAGAACAATACATCACTGCTCCGCCTGCCGACTCGCGACTTCCCTGCAACGACGCCAAAAGATACTCAGACCAGCGACCTGTACCGGCAAAACCTCCCTATTGATAACGAAGATAAGGCCAGAAGTGCCTAAGCGATGTACGTTAGCTTCACGAAGGAGTGTCCATTACGACACGATCTACACTGCATACCGCTAATGTCAGGCACGACAGGGCTGCGTACCCTGGTACAGGGAGCTGTCAATATATTGGCCATTGGGTTGTTGCTTGGGGTACGAGGCTGGGGATAGCCGTTAGACGTTGCGACGGCGGAGGATCAGTATCCTGGGCGTTGTAGTGAGACACGCATGGCGGAATTTCGCGCTTTGCTCGGGATCAATCATCATGTGGAGGTTGCCTTGGGTGTTGAGAAATTGCTTTACTGGCAAGTGTTTCACGCGCAAATGGTCAGTCTGCTGCGTGGGCATCGAAGGTTTGAACGGCTTTATCCAGAAGTGCATAGGTACTGAAGGTGCGTCCATACCAAGAGTGCTATAGAGCTGTGGCTTTGAGACTACCACGCACCCGATCCCCCTGGGGAAGGAAAGTACCAGGATAGAGAGAACGGCATTCGAGGCGAGATAGCCGTTGACCTTTGACCCATGTTGAGGACGAGGATGTTGAGAAGAAGTCAGACATTTCTATACGTGCCGCCGGCATACCCACGTCCTTCTCCACAATCATCGAGTCAAGGACAAACGGTCGGCTTGCTTGAGAGGCAGGGGGTCGGAAGAGGGCTGCGGTATCGAACTTCCGGAACGAGTGGGAGAGCAAGGCGCTGCCAGTTTGGCACCATCTTCTGATGCGAGATCTGGTCGTTTTCAAGGCTTGTGGGCTTGAAGTCGCCGTCGTTGAGGAGGTACTTTTGTCACTTGGGGACCTTCCTTTCCAGGAGATTTTTGGCCGCAGCCGTTGGCAGGATCCGGCTCCGCGACGGTCGCGATGTCTCAGGGGAAGTCCCTCTAGCGGTAGATCTGAACCGTAGCGTTGGGATCCTTGCAAAGTAGAAGAAGTGTAGGCGTCCGTGTAGAGATCATTTCGAGCAAGTTCCATGGCAGAGGATGTACCAACAGCAGTTGTAACCGGACATCACTGTTGCATACAGCGGTATGTCTTGGGCTTCGAGTAGTCACGCGCGGGCTGATCCAAGGTGAAGTTGAGTCCAAGTCAATGTTCTCGGGGGAATAAAAGAGGGTTTCCACCAACAACTACCGACGTCGGCTACTGCTCCCGCTTCCACGCCTCGACAGGGGGCTGGTAGCTTTGCAGACCAAACCAAACAGCTTAGCGTTGGGAAACAAGCACTTCTCCAAACCTCTTTGTTTCAGCCTCATTTCCTTTTTCGTTTTCAACTCCACATCACAGAACGAAAGCGTAAGCAGGTCCGATGGATCGACAGTCGCGGCCAGAGCAGCAGCAAATCATCGCGGTGTGGAGATGCGGCAGACCAACCCGTATCTTGCGCCGCTGTATCCCGTCACAGGGCAAGTCTGAGCACATGGAACTCTTCCAATGGCCATATAGCGCAAAGAACGCACCTTGGCCTCGAGGTTACAGAGCTGACTCGCCGTGGAGACAAGCTCTCCCCTATCGTAGGGCCTGACGGCCGGAGAAGCGACGTGAGTGGTCGGAATTAGCTCTGCTCGCACTGGTCGTCGGGAGGGTGCCGTAGAACTGGTGCACAGCGCGTTACCCTCAGGGTGTAGTTATGGCCGATCGTTGTGGGACAACTCCAAGTCTAAGCTCACACTTGCGAAAGGCAAACTGGTCACGGTCTCGAGACCGTCTTGGTAGGTCAAGTGTTGATACTTTTCGTCCTTTTCGCGTTTCTTATCACACACCTTGGGCTGGCAGTGAGCGACTTCTTCATCTTCCCGGACGAGTATTATTCGAGCGTTGAAAGCGGGCGTCCTCCTGGTCGTTCTTGAATCGGACCTTACGTCGTCCTCCCCTCGATCTCGCATGCGACTGGAGTAGGGGAAGCGCAACCCTTGCATTCGACCTCGCAGCTTCAGCAGGACTTCACTGCTTCTGCGCGCTGCTCTCCCTCACTCCTTTGGTTCACAACAAGTCATTCATTATCAACGATCAATCGAATTGGACGTTGAAAACCAAGTCTCACTGTTTTCTGGTTTGGACTCGACGAATACTTTCCTATCGCTACAACCCGGACACAGTTCAGTCTGCGATCGGTCAAGTGCGTCGAAGAGTGCTGGACCATCTTCTGTCGAAGAAGGCGTCGGCAGTTCTGGGAGGCAAATCTACAGAAGGTATGCCCATCGACCACTTGCTATGCGATTGCACGGACACTCTCGCTGAACTCACATTCCTCAACCACCACAACACGCCAGTGCTAACATTCTGAAGCCACAGGGATTCGCGGGGCCGAGTCGCCACGCCTAGACCAGTCTCTCTGAGACCACGTAAAGATTCGGCCATCTCGCACAAGCCAATGGACCCTCCTTGACGATGGTAGAAGAAATACACGAGATGGAGGCACAGCAAGGATCTCTTGGGCTGCATGAGCGCCGGCGACGCAGAGATCACGATGCAGTCAATTTTTCACAGATCCGGCGACCTTGTCCTTCGGTTCGAACGGATATCAACAAGAGGTTCAGCGCGATACGAATGGCTCAGATGACGCCGCCAGAGACGCCTGCGAGTCCAGGCGAGCATCATGTTCATTCAAACAGCCAGTCGTCGTTGTTCCACAACTATCTCCGTGCCTTCTGTCACTTCGACCAGCCCACAAATGCCGACGACGGCGACGAAGGGCTTCTTATGACTGTGTCAATACGGCCCGGGGACTTGATCTTAGTGCACTCAGTACACAAGAACGGCTGGGCAGACGGGACAGTATTGACGACCGGTGCGCGAGGATGGCTGCCCACGAATTACTGCGAAAACTTTGACCACCCCTACCTTCGACAGCTTCTGAACGCAATGACACAGTTCTGGGATCTTCTTGGAGCTGGCGAGGACGCCAATCTTTCGACTTTTGTCAGGCAAGACTACATTCGAGGCTTGATTGCTGGTGTGCGCTATTTACTCGAACGTGCCAATTGTCTCCACAGGGATGCTGCGCTTGTTCAAAGGAACGCGGGCATCCGGCGCATGCGCAAAGGTCTCCTGGCAGATCTCTCACACCTGGTTCAAATTGCAAAGAGGCTGCAAGAGACGATTGGTGAGCCATATGCCGGCGAAGTCATTCATATTCTCATAGACGACTTAGTGTCCAAAGCCTTTCGGGTCGTCACAAGAGCAGTCGGATTCGTTGACATGCTGGCTCAAGAAAGTGCCGTCAACGGACACACCGAGTCTAGCAAGTTAGCAGCCACCGGGACGCCTGCTTCAAATCAGGCGGCTCACCCAGCGATGGTTACAACTCAACAAAACGGCGTCACTGCAACTATAGACTCGGCCATTTGCTTCCCACCAACTCCAGGCTCCGACAAGCCTGTAGTGGCTAAGGACAGCCGCCACGAGCAGCACTTGGAAGGAAACGACGGAACACGATCACCAGTGAACTTCAGGCCAACAAGTGGCATCCTGGCGCATCGACTATCCGTTGTAGCAAAGAGAGATCGTACCAAATCCGGCACACTTGCATCCGAGCAGCTCTCCGGAGCACATGACGAGTGCATCAGCCACATCGGTGCTTTCATTGGACTATATCTTCACTCTCGCCCGTCGTCGGAGTTGGTTGCGACCACTGGACGACTGGTGAAAGCATGTGAAAGACTACTCTCGGTGATAGATGAAGTTGCTTTACACGATACGCAACGGACCATGTCGGTGCAGCAAGCTAGGGTCAGCTTTCAGTTCCAGCTTGACGAGCTGACGAAGACGACCAAAGACGTCTTCAAGTTTTCAGACGGCCCAGACGATGACGTGGTGATGCTGCCAGATCAGACGACACATCTGGTCAATGTTGGCACGAGTCTCATACGAACGGTCGGCGAATGTGTGGTCAAGACTCGCAAGCTCATTGAAAAAGTTGGTGACTTCGAACTGAGCCAAATTGGCGATCAGAAGCTAGATGAAGGTGAAGTCCAGGCTGGAGCTGGCGCAGCTGCCAGTGATGCCGAGACTGATGCTACTGCCACTCCGTCGAAAAGCGATCGCTTGTCCAGCAAGGCACTGCCGCCTCCACCGCAGTTCTTACGAGAGCGTGCGATGACTACAACAGCCGTCACAGACTTCTCACACCCTCCCGATGTAGCCACGAACCCGAAGCCTAGTGCTTCAGACTTGCAGCACAAATCACTTCCACCTCCGCCACGGATCGCTTCTGAGCGAGATTTGGATGGAACGGTCCCGACCACCCAAGTCCGAACTAACTCAACTAGCCTGACCCGGAAATGCAGTGTCGGCACAGCCATGACTGGGTCTACAGACGCGCGAGACTCCGGCATCACCGCTGTTTCCGCAGTCTCCACACGAGCCACGACTCCAGATCACAACAAAGACTGCAATAGCCCGGATCCACGTCTGCTCAACAGCTTCGGCAGCTTGACAAGCTTGCAGTCAGCAGCAACGACCGAAGAGACCAGCGACGTGGAATCGCAATTACTGCAGAAGACTTACGCCAACGAACTCACTCTTAATAAGGACGGACAGGTCACCGGCGGCAGCCTCGCGGCACTAGTCGAGCAGCTTACTACGCACGACAACGCTCCAGATGCACAATTTGTCTCTGCCTTCTTCCTTACCTTTCGCTCCTTCACCACCTCGCGAGAGCTGGCGCAAGCATTATTGCACCGCTTCGAGTACATTGGCGACAGCAGAGTCGTAGGCACACCCGTGCGGCTTCGCATCTACAACGTGTTCAAAGGCTGGCTGGAGGTGTACTGGAACGCTGAAGCAGATCGAGATGCCCTCGGTGATGTGCGGTACTTCGCCTTGCACAAGCTGAAGCCAATTCTGCCGCAAGCAGGAGAGCGCCTGGTGGAGCTGACACGCAAGGTGACTAGTGGTTACAGCGCTGGATCCTTCGCAGGTCCCCTTGTCTCTGGCGTTGGCAAGACGAGCATGTCAATTGGAATGCATCACGACAATCATGCCAGCGCGCCAGAGCCGTTGATCACGAAGAGTCAGCTTAGCGCCCTCCGCAACGCTGCGATAACCTGCCATATCACAGACTTCGACCCGCTTGAACTGGCACGACAGCTGACACTACTGGCCTCAAAGATCTTCTGCGAGATCCAACCAGAGGAACTGCTCAGCCTCGAGTGGACGAAGAAGAACACGAGCAAAGCGCAGAACGTGCGCCGCCTTTGCATCCTCAACACCGACCTCTCGCATGTGGTTGGCGACACGATACTTGCTCCGGACGGTGCAAAGAAGCGCGCTGCCGTCATCAAGCACTGGTCCAAAGTCGCCACACAATGTCTGGAGCTGAACAACTATGAGTCCCTCATGGCGATCACCTGCTCTCTCAACTCCTCCGTCGTGCAACGCCTGCGTCGCACCTGGGAGATCGTATCCAAGAAAACCAAAGCGCGCCTCGACGAGCTCAACAGCATCGTCGACTTCTCTCGTAACCACGCCTCGCTACGCCGCCGACTCGAGAAACCCGTCGCGCCCTGCCTACCATTCCTAGGCATATACTTGACCGATCTGACCTTTGTCGACGCCGGCAACCCGAAGATGCGCGACCTACCAGGCACTGCGACCGAGTCCGGCGAGGCTGTCTCAGTGATCAACTTCGACAAGCACATGCGCATGGCGAAAATCGTCTCTCACCTCCAGAAATTCCAGGTCGCGTACAAGCTGACTGAGGTTCCGGAGATGAAGACCTGGATGGAGCAACATCTGCAGCGAATGAGGGAGGGAAACTCGGCGATGGTCGGGCACTTGCATCGCAGGAGTTTGGTGGTCGAGCCGAAGGATATCCGGTTGTTCTCGGGACCAAAGAGTCTGCCTGAGGGTGTTGGGAAGAAGTACACAGAATCAACCTTGAACGGAAGCTCTGGCAGCGAAGAAGTGCAGCGGCCTAAGACGGCAGGTAGCTCAAAGACGGGTGCGAGTGGCAAGCTTGATGCTGGGCCTAAGTTTGAGATGTTTATGAAGGCTGGTCTGGTCTTCAGGACCAAGAGCGATCTGCCCGTGATTGAGGCGGTACAGGAAGAAAAGTAAGGAGTGCGGACCGTCGGAAAGGGCGCGAAAAGCGATTGGTTACGACTATGAGGGATGTTTTTGCATGTCTTTACCATGATACCCACTTGTGCGTTTTAGCTATCTGCCTTGGATAGGGAGGATAGCTGAAGATGAAAAACTACATGTAGCTTGAGATACACAGCGTGTTCAGTCTGATGCATGAAACAAACACCCGAAATCGTGACTGACCGTTCTTTCATCAAGCCTTGAATGATTACGAATCGCAAAACCATGTTATATGGACGCGGAAGACTTCGCCAAGAAGGCTCTACACGTCTATAATACTCTGTATTCCCATCACTTAAGTCATGGTGACCAGTTCCTCAGCCGCCGTAGGATGAATCGCCACACATCGATCGAAATCCTTCTTCGTCGCGCCCATTTTGATGGCCACTCCAAAGCCCTGCAGCACCTCATCTGATCCTCTGCCCAGGATGTGCAGGCCCACAACCTTCTCCTCCTTGCCTGAGCACACCAGCTTGTACGAAGTCGGAGCCTTCTCGTCCTGCTCCATCATGGAGAAGTACATATCCGAGAAAGAGCTGTTGTAGACTTTAACGTTCTCATCACCGTACTTCTCGCGCGCGGCGGGCTCAGTCATGCCAACGCTGCCGACTGTCGGGTGCGAGAAGACGACCGATGGGATGTTCTCATAGCTGAGCTTGGCGTCTGGAATGCCACCGAAGAGACGTTCGGACAGTCTACGGCCTGCAGCAATGGCTACGGGAGTGAGCTCAAAGCCGCGGTCGCAGGCATCGCCAAGGGAGTAGATATGGTCGATGTTCGTGTTTTGATAATCATCAGTCTTAATGTGGCCCTTGTCATTGAGCTTCACACCAGTAATATCCAGATTGAGCTTCTCGAGCTCTGGGCTGCGGCCGATGGCCCACAGCAGGCAGTCGATGTCTAATGTGCCTTCACCGTCGCTGTCCTTGTAGTGAAGACGCTTGTTGCCATCGCCGAGATCCTCGACCTTGGATTGCGACGAGTTCTTGTGGATATGCACACCGATGCGTTCGTACTCAGCAACGATTTTGTCCTGGATCATAGGATCGAATGTTCTCAAGAACTTGTCTTGGCGGATGAAAAGATGTGTTTCGGTGCCGAGAGCGTGCAGCATACCAGCCATCTCGACGGCAATATAGCCAGCGCCGATGACAGCTACCTTCTTCGGCTGCTGTGATAGTTCAAAAAAGCCATCAGAAGTGATCCCGAGCTCGGCACCAGGCATGTTTGGCAGGTTCGGATGCCCACCGACCGCCACCAAGATCTTCTTAGCCTTGATGTCGACCTCAGTATTGTCGTCCAGGGTGACCTTCACCGTATGCGGATCCACAAATGTAGCCAGACCGTGGAAGTACTCCACCTTGTCCTTCTCCAAATTCTTCTCGTAGATCCCATTCAGTCGTTCCACAAACGCGGCCCGCTTGTCCGTGAACGTTTTCCAGTCGAACGGGTTGCCCTGCTTCACGTCGAAGCCATAGCTCTTCGCGTCTTTGATTGTGTCCGATATGCTCGCCGCGTTCCACGTGATCTTCTTGGGCACGCAGCCCACGTTCACACATGTGCCACCGAGACGCTTGACCTCCACTGCTATCGCCTTGGCGCCGTACATGCCGCTGGCTCTCCGAGCACTGGCAAGACCACCCGATCCTCCACCGAGCACCAGATAGTCACATTCTTTCTTCATTGGGGCCATATCTGCGGTGGCACTGGAGAAGTGGCGAGATAGCGTATTCAGGCGCTGAGTGCTAGCCGTCCTAAGGGATGTCCTGGTGGAGGCGGCGGAGAGGAAACGGAGCGAAACCTGGGTAGACAGTTTGACGACTGTTGACGAGCTTCGCTTTGGAGGAGGAGGAGTAGTGGCTATTTATGCTTTTGAGGTGCGGACGATTAAGCTCTCTAGATGATGATGCTATGGTCGACTGTAGCACCACGAATTGCTCTTGCTTAGCCCTCCTGCAGTTGTTCAAGGTATCAGAGCAACAGCTGAGGGGACGTGTAACCAACAAGAAACAATTCGGCTGACTGCACACAATATGCCGATTACAGATGGACGAGTATGTGGAATATTTACTCATCAGCGTGCACCGCGGTCCCGTCCATTCGCCGAATCGAGCTGTTTCGATGCAGCCGTGATGACGGAAACATGCAGTAGTCAGCGAGGAAATGGTCTGTGCACATCTTGGAAGAGAAAGAAGGGTCGTGATATTGAATGTGTTGTGGTTTTTACGCGATTATGCTATGCAGCTTTACTATATACTCCTCTGATTCCGTAGTCGTCCCGTCACTTTTGGGTATCGTTTATCCCATGGAACCAGCTGCTGCAAGTTCCCCGGCTGAATGGCATGGACATTAAAATCGCCAACCACCATTGTGATGTAGAACACCGTGACCCTAACCTAGAATTCCCGCTAAAGTCGCCGAAAAAAAGTAGCCCCGGGTGCCTCCAAACGACTGCAATGGCTGACCCGGCCAACCAGTATCCTACTGAAGGTGTCGAGCAGTGCTGCAGGCTGCAGCGGGCACTCTTCATGATCATTGCCAGTTCCAAGCTTGAAACGGCGCACTCACGTCTACCTGCCCAGGCCCCGAATGCTGTCGCAGATGGCCTGCACCGTGGAACATGTCCCACTGCGTCGAAATGCCGTCCATACCTGAGATATCCATGGCCATACTAGGCAGAACTTGCTGTAGAGGCACCGGCATCTGCTGTCCTGGAAAGGGAGTCCAACAGAAATTCTGCATCTCATTCGAATCCAGTTGCGCGGTGAGGTCGTTGGCAATAGGCACAGATGTCACATGCTGTTGGCCATAAGAAGGAGGTGGAGGGAACGGAGATTCCTGCTGGCCTGAGCTGGACCCGCTGGATCTGCCGGAGTCGTCTCTTCGTATCGATGCGCCCCAGAATGTGGAAGTTACAGGTGAGAGGCCTTTCCGTGGGTTTATCTGGCGTAATGGCGGTAAGGAAGCTGCAGCCTCTGGTAGACTGATGTGCCATTTCGTGGCAAGAGACCGGATGATGTCCACGCAACGGCCTGCAAATCTGTGGTTCATCGACATCGCTTGGAGGTCATAGAGACCTTGGCTAAGGTGTGATGCTGCGGGCTCGGAAGGTAAGTTCAACAGGTGTATGGTACTCGCGGACAACAGAAGGCTCGTCGCTGCCAGGCAGACCCGTCGCAGGCCGTACATGGCGCGAAGGGCTGTCATCAAGCTTGATATCTCGTTGGCGCAGAAAGTACAGGTATCTCGCGGGTATAGGTTGGCGCCCGAAAGGTCGAGCTTGACGTATGGGCGGGAAAGGCTGCTCCTGTTAGTGTGGCGTTCTTCGAGATAGGTGAAGTGAACTTACTGCAATACGCAAGCATAGTAGTACATGTGCAGCACGATAACATGAGATAGCGAAGTATTTTCCAATCGAAACGCACTGGGCAGCTCTCGATACCACTCCTGGTATTGAGTGTATGTATACGCGAGCCTCCTACTTTTGAATCGTTCCCGGGGTGCATAGAACGTGTTCACCATGTCGTTTGCCAGCTCAGACAATTTGCTCAGCTGCTCTGTGAACGCCATAGGCTGCAGAGGCTGTTCGGCCCCGGTACTGGCCGAGAATTTGTTGTCTTCGTAGGGTCGCCACATTTGGCTTTCTGTGCGATCTGAAGCCGGTGGTCTGGAGATATCGGCAGCCGCACGAGGCAACTGGGACAGTCTGCCGAATCCAACGGAACATATGCTGGGATGAGGTCAGCACTTCATCACCTAAAACCAGGATCAGAGAGTGTACGTACGTCTCGAGGTTGAAAACACCCCAGAACGTAACCTTGCGGACTTCGATTTCTGATGATCCCAAACCACTTCCAACAACAGACAGATGCAAGCCGAGCTCCAGTGCCGTTCGCACACATCTCCCTACATATTGGTAGCCGTTGCTCTCTCTTCCTTGCGAGGTTTCGCGTAGACCCATAAGACTCAGTGCTTGAACAGTCGTGATTGTTGGCTTGTCGGATGCATCAAGTAGCCGCTTCGCCTACGCGAAGAAGTAGTCGCCCGCCGTAGAAGAGTCGTTGGAATCGACACGCGCCAATGAACGGTCCGAGTAGTGGCAGGCCACAGCTAACACTGCATTGACAAGTAAAGCACTGCAAAACTCAGTCCGGCCCCGACTCATGTCATGCAGAAAGTAGTCTCGTGAGAACAGGTGGTAGAAGGGATGCACCCAGCAGAAATAGAGATGAAGCAGGTGATCCACGAACTCAGCATCTTGAGGCTGCCTGAACCACGTTGGTCGCTCCGCGCCATCTACCGGACTGCTTATCTCTCCATCCGCAGATCCATGCGGCTGCTCGGGCAGCATTCTCATCTCGAGCGTGGGTCGGCTCTCGTTTGAGTGACCTCGTCTGCCAAGTCTGCTTCCAGGGTCTGAGGCGTATAACTGTGTGGCAGCCTCACGTTACTCCGTAGAGCAGCTGCCAGCATCTCCGGACTTGTTTCGTTCCGCAAATTGTGAAGCAGCGACACAGCCTCAGTTTCTGGTAGACTGCGCAATGAGGCCACAATCACATCGAGCGCATCGTTCTGTTGTTGTAAAGATTGCGGGTCTCTTTTGAGTGCCCCCTTCCTTCTGTGATCGCTGTCCGCATCCTAGCAACACTCAGTACGATAGACCGCCGTACAAGTCGAGCACGAGGGCAGCGCACTATCGCACTATAACCCAATAGCTTAGTCACCATACATCTCGTTATGGAGACTCACCGGGAACCTACCTTGCTCTTGCGCTTTCGGCAAGGTATGCATGCCGAAGACACGGCTTTCCGCCTGCTGATCTTCGACTCTGGCGTTGTTTCCTTGCCGTAGGTTCCGTCAGGTTCGTCCTTCGGTCTGATAGGGCGTGGAGGCATTGGCACAGCTGATGCGAGAGGGGGTTTTTCGAAGGAGAGGGAAGAGTCACATCGAGAGTATGAGAGAGGAACGAAGTGAAAAACATGTGGTAAGATAGGCGTCGGACAATGTGCCAACCTTATGCTCAAACCTTCAAATCGATGCGAGCACTGCGCCATCAAGCAACTTCCGGATACCGCCACAACCCTCGTGGCCGCCAAGGATGATATATGGAGAACCAGAGCTGCAGTAGCCAGACGTCGTTCGTGTAGGAAGAAGAAGTAACCTTCTTGGCGGCCGCAGGAAGGGTCTGCCCACTGTTGCGCTCGGTCTTGGCCAGTAGTAGAAAGGCTGCTCGGCCTTAACGCAAAGAAGAGTAAAGGAAAGCAGCGAAAGTACTCGGAGTTGCTCTGAGGCTTCGCGATAGCTGAACCCTGAAATATAGGTGATCGCCCGGGTACAACGGCTCGTCGAGTGCTAGGGCTGTAGATCTGTTAGTAAACCAGTCTTCGGGTCGCCTTGGCAGGCACTGCAGGACATTCTTCGTTCCGTCATATGCGTATACGTTGCATTTGTGCTCGCACAACTCGGAGATCGATCCTGTTCAGTGCACACATCGTATTGATGTTGTTGGTAGCAAGCGCGAAGATTGTTGAGGTCTTTCTTCGGGTGTCGTGATCCGATTGGTCAACGTGGTCGAAAATGCTTCGCACCGACCTCACCTAACAATTTGGCTACTGTAAGGTCAACATGAACCTTCGCACTCCATGGCAGGTTTTCCCGGTACGGATCAAAGCATAAGTCATGCCGACTTGGTCGTGACAGCAGCACTGCATGGTCGGGGCTTGGATTATACACCAATGCATACCTAAGGACGTCCAACCGCGCCAAGTATCATGGCCTTCAACTTCCGTGAAGACAACCAGCTTGGCATGCAATCGCACCCACTCTTGGCCCTTCAACCTCGACTGCTTCTCCGCCGGATCACAAATCACGGACAACCACGGACCTTTAGGAGGTAACGAGCAAATGCAAGGCTTCAACAGATGTGGGTGCTTCAGTTCTGCTACATGAGCCATCTTGCCGACTTTGCTCTGATTCATCAATTTGTCAAGCTCCCGTCGCCATATCTGACAGCGAGGTTTAGCCACTCTTTTACAAGGTACCGCACGGTAGTGCCGATGCCTAGGTCCCACCCCACGTGGCAAGCGAATCCTGTGGGCTGGACATCGTCCCGAGAGACTGGTGCTGGCGTCTCTTACTGAGGACCTCGTTGTCGACTCTTCGGTCTGCCTTTGTCCGCAATATTTCTGGACAATCGATCTGCTTGTTAATATTGGCCTTGGCGGCATCAGCAGCGTTCAGTGAGTAGTGTACGATATGTCAAGCTACTCGGTACGGTCTAGAACATCTGCCTATGTCATATGTACGTAAGCGCCTACGTTCTAACTTCTTCTTTGCATACTCTAGTCAGAAGTCCATCTGCTAGCTTGGGCGGTACACCAACCCCGATGTCGTATTGTGGCTGTGTTTGACAACCACTGGCTTCTCTCCAGCTCGCCCTCACCACGGAATGCAAACCGGGACTGAACGGAAAACCGCAGATGGCTGCGCTTGCTACGGCATCTGTGATCCGACCGCCAGCCACAGCTTGATTGGGATAGAGCACACTACTCATTCGGTGCACTTATCAAGGATCTCGGGACGTTCGAAGAGGACTTCGGTCCGATCGGCGAAGCCCTGACTACCTGACAACGATTTGGGCAAGCGTGTGCGATTTCTGACGACCATTAGCCGGCTGCCCAGAGCAGAATGACGTCGAGCAGCGACAGAAAATGCTTGTCTCGACTCATGAATAGCGAGGTTGATGGGAAGCTTGACTAGACGTGCTTGTCTGGTAGCATCCGAGTTCTACTATGCTCGCTCTGATTTCTAATCGGCCCGGTGTAAAATTGAAGCGCACATCAATGTATTTCACATTGTTTTCTGCATCCCGAACGTACATCGTCCTGCACATCAGCTCGAATGTCGACCCCATCAATCACTCACAGCAGTAGCAGCAACCAAACAGTCCAACGCTGAGCTCTGACTCGGTGCAGAAGCATTGAAGTACGGGCCCTGCCACGCTGCTCCAATCCGCCCATCTTCTTGTCTAGCCTTGCTCCAGATCGCGTCTGCGTTCTTCTGGAGGAAGATAATATACGCATCATCCGGTGCGACCGACTGCAGATACCCCAGGTTCCGCGCGAACACGCCCTTGAACTGCGAAGTTGTTAGATCCATCGGACCAGGGTCGCCAAAGTCTGTAAGGATCCCACCGGCATCTGTCAGGTGGTCAATGGTGCCATGAGCGATTGAGGACGCTGTGTCGAGGTACGTGCTGTTGGATGTGAGTCTGTACATCTCGATCAGGGCTCCCAGGATGGCGGCCTGGTTGTAGGACCATACGATGCCTCCAGGTTCGCAAGTAGAAAGGTCGAGGCCGTCGTTGATAGTGTTGTTGCTGTTGATGAGGCCGGCGGATATAAACCAGTCATACTCCTTCATAGCGATGTCTTGATACGTAGACTTCTGATCCGGCACCCGATTCGCTAGCGAAGCCGCGACGGCAAGATACAGCTCATTGCCGATAGCAACATTGTCATCATAGTCCTTGGACCACCAATGCCCACCACAAGTAGCGTTCTCGCCGGTCTGCATATCAACGAAGATCTCTTTAGCGGCGTCTAGGTACGTCGAGTTCTGCGTGAGGTCGTAGACTCGGAGCCAGGCCATCGCCCACCAGCCTTCGTCGTCGTAGTAGTCGTTGATGAAGGTCCCGTTGTTCGACTGCGGCGCGGCGACCAACGTGGTTTCGAAGAAGTGATTCGCTATGGGGAAGTAGTTGTCCCAGTCTAGCGAGGCGAAGTTGGCCAGAGTGCTGATCATGTTCGCGCTCTGCCACCACAAGTCTTGCCAGCGGCCGGTACTGGGATCATACCAGAGGTCGTTGAGGACATCGGCGGCGTTGAATGCGTAGCTCGAATACTCGGCCTTGCACGCAGCCCACGTGGATGGCGAAAAGGATAGGATGAGCAGCAGCGGTGGCGCCACGGTGCTCTTGGTATCGAAGATCATGCTGTGAGAAGGAAGTCGGTGGTCGAGAGGTATGTACAGTTAAATAGAGATGAAGGAAAACCGATCAGCTGACCGGATAGAACCTTTCGGAGGATGAGGATATAGAGCGACTTTAGCAAATTTACACAGTAGCGGCAGGGTATCTTCTTGTGTATGAGATAGAGGAAAGAGGTAGGAGGCAGTGTCATGGCAGGTGGGGCCAAAGAATGATGTATAAGTAGACGGCCCCATCCGTAAGTACGTCCATGTTTGCTGCTACCCACATGACTGAATGTACCTCATGCCTTGCAAGGGCTGCCTCGCCAGGCCGAGTGCTTCTTCCGTGCGGCCTCACGCGCCATGTGAAGCCATGAGATTCAAACGAGTAACGACGCCGGGAGTGTGGTAGGTAAGGCTGATCAGTGACGCTGCTCGTGCGATACCGTGCTTGGGTGTGTATAGCTGGGGAGCGAGGGGTTGTTGTAGCAGGCGCGAGACTCGAATGTAACCATGGTGAAACAATACTCGGCTATGTTGTAGCTCTTGTCCGGTGGCCGTGGTAGCGCGTCGACCTCGTCCAGTACACCGCAGCCGTAACATACCGCGATTCGCATGACCTAACAGTCGATAGGGTGGTAGATGCCCAGGAGGACGCGCTCAGGAGACTTGAAGGTTTGAACTACCTATGCAATTAAGCCATCCGAATTCGAAGGCACAGTTGCGATGGCAGTTCACCTCCAGGACCATATTAAATGTTGGCGCCGCCGTCCCGTCGGGAGCCACTCCACTTCGGCGAAGTGGTCCTTTGGGAGGGTAAGTAAGACACAACTAGCCCAGAGACCGCCACGAGGGTCTCATAGACAGCCACGAGCTTGCGGATTGCACGACTCGGGCCACGGACTCCACAGCCCCGAGGCAGGCATTCTTTGTTCTTCTCGGGTTCAAGGATGTGCTGCGACCTCATGAGCGAGGCGGTACTCGAGTACTTGACTTGTTGTCGAGTGTGAGGCTTGTACCCACGTAAGTGTACCGTACAAAACGACCTTTGTGGCCAGGGTCGGGCCTTGGCCTCCACTTCCCGACGAATGTGTCTCATGAGGACTGGAGGAACGTGGCTGGCGTGAAAAACAACACTGAGCTGCGTCGCATCCTAGACGTCGCAGACCACGCCTTGACCTTCAACCCATGTAAGGCGCAAGCGTACTCATCCCCATGCGTCCTGTCAGAGCCAGTAGTCCGGTACCTTTCTTCTCCCCGTCGATAGTCGCAGACGCCGGGCACACGACCTTGTGATCGCAAGTAACCAGTCCAAGGAAAGTGTCGCGTGTAGACCCCAGGTCGTGTAAAGGTATCGCGTCGCCGGCCCTTAGATTCGAATGCATTGGTAGATCCATCTCGTTCAAGCTACACTGTCGCCACGGACCGGAGAAGGTCACCCGCTTCGTAACGCTGCCGGCTTTGGTTGCAGCGCAGCGTCCGTAGGTCTGCATATCCCAGAGTCTGCCCAGAACTCGGTCCCGGAGGATGAGCTCGTCAGCGGTCCATGTGTCCCAGTCGATGTGGCGGTCCTTGGATGTGATCTTGGGCGCGTGGTCCAAGTGCTCTGGCGCGTGAGTCCTTTCGAGAGACTGCGCCGGCGGCACGAACAGTCCATTTCCAATCGTCCGGCACAGCATCGCCGCGCCAAGAGGTCCAAGAACGCTAAGAAGGTCATCTGGTATGCTATCTGGCGGGACTTCGAATCCTGGCAACGGAGTCAGGGCCAAGATGGCCCCGTGGTCGAATTTAGTCGGATGCATCGTCTGGACTGTCACCCCAGTATGTGTGCGTCGCTTCAGCAGGGTATGCACAATTGGCGCAGGGCCTCTGAAGTCCGGTAGCAAGGAAGGATGCACATTGAGACCGCCATACTTTGCTCCAGTCAGAATCCGCGCTGGCACCAGAAGGCCGAAGGAGACTGCTATGACCAGATTGATCGAAGTGGGTGGCGACCAGCCTTTGAAGGTGTCGATCTGGTGTAGAGTCAAGCCCAGCTCGGAGGCGATGGGTTTGATGGGTACTGCTTCGTGTTAGTAACAAAGTATACAATGTATATCTATATTGAACTGTGCTACCTTGGCGGAATTGCTTCAGTCCTCGCCCACTGGGCTTATCGGGCCTGCACACCACATCGATACTCTCTACTGTATCTGGCCGTCTCGACTGCAACTCACGTAGAGCGCGTAAAGAGCAGATACTGAACTCATCCGCGCCGCAGAAGAGTATATTCAAGCGGTCATGTTGCCGGGTCAGCCCACTGGAACTGAACGCTCTTCGTCCGGCCCATTGCGGGATTTCTATGCAAGCACCATTAAACAGCGCAAGTCGCCTGGCTTGCCGAAGCATGAAGAGAGGCTCCGATATGCGGGTTGAAGGGAAGGATGAAGTCCGCCTTTGTCCCTCTCCTCTCCCTGAAGTTGCCGACAGCCGCCTCCCCGATCTAGACCCTGAAAATTATCGCGCTTTCATCTTCAAGTCGTTCTTTTTCCTACATACCTACAACATCAACCACACCTCCTCCGACAACCTGAGAATACCACACAACGCGCAACAAACCTACGGCATCACGTGCACCCCACCCGAGTCGATCGCGACCACCTACCAGCAAACCCCGAAGTTTGCTCGCCCCAAAGGAGTTCACCAGGCCATCGGCCACCAGCCAGCATCCACAACACCTCGCACCTCCATCATGAAGCTCTTCTCCGCGGTCCACGAGTTCGAGTACTCCTGGGAAGAAGTCAGCTCAGCCAACTGGCAGAAATACGGCCCCTGGAACAACAAATCCGAGCACGTAATAGCAGTCGACACCCTCTCCCGCACCCTCGATCCCAAAACCCACATCCTCCGCACTGAACGCCTCATAACGTGCAAACAATCCGCGCCTCAGTTCGTGCGCACAATTCTGGGTTCGCAAGACACTAGCCTCGTCTACGAAGTCAGCTATGTCGACCCGGCGGCGAAACGGGTGACGATGTGCTCGCAGAATATGACGTGGAGCGATCTGCTGTCCGTGCAGGAGACGGTAGCGTATACACCCACGATCGGCGACGCAAAGACGACGCGATTCGAGCAGACGGCGAGGGTTACGGCGCTTTGCGGTGGGTGGCAGCGGATTAAGAATACGATTGAGGAGGTGACGGTGGAGAGGTTTAGGCAGAATGCTGCGAGGGGGAAGGAAGGGTTTGAGCGGGTGTTGGCGATAAGTCGGGAGGTGTTTGCGGAGCAGCGGGAGCAGAGGCGGAGGGAGCAGGGGCGGGCGGCGCTGTGAGTGAGAAAGATGGTGGTGCATTTGCTGGGTCTGCTTTACGTTTTAGCGAGTGGGTGGGATCAAAAGGCGTTTGAGCATTTGAGGCGGCATACTAGATACCACGCACATCACGACTAGGGCTATGAGTGAAGGGCCTCCGATGCCGCTCATGGATACATGGGATAGAATGAAAAGCATAGAGCGGATGAGCACGTGCTTTAGACTGTAGACTATTGATACAAGTAGAGACGTTCGAGCACGCCGCTCCAAAGACATGTTCATGCATACCTTATACCTTGAGTTCCAACGCACGAGCCTTTCAAATTCCGAGTTCCGTTGCATTGACTAATGTAGCTTCTGGTAATCAAGGGCGAGCTGATTCGCCTCGGTGGTGGGGCGAATATCAATGTCATACGAGTCGACTGAAGGCACTCATTCCACCTCACACCCACCCTACAGTACAACGACCATGTCCTTCTCCAACCTGCTCTCCGAAGTGACCTACCGCGACCAACGCCCCTCGCCCTCGACCACCGCCACCACCCACCTGATCGACACGCGCTCCCAGATCTCCCGCGCGCGCTCCTACGCCTCCACCGCCGCCACATCCGTCAGCATCTCCGGCGACATCTCCTCCCAACTGCACGGCGGCTACTCGCACCCATTGGCACGAGCATGGCAAGCCGAGCGCCAACTCACCAAATCTATGCTCATCTACCCCCTCTTCATCACCGACAACCCCGACGACGAGGAGACCATCCCCTCTTTGCCGGGCCAGAAAAGATGGGGCGTCAATAAACTCGTCCCCCTGCTCCAGCCCCTCATCGCCAAAGGCCTCAAGAGCGTAATCCTCTTCGGCGTCCCTCTCGCCGGGGACGCGAAAGATGCCCTCGGCACCGCTGCAGACGACCCCAAGGGCCCGGTTATCTCTGCTATACGCTTGCTACGCAAATCCTTCCCCAGGCTGTTTATAAGCGCAGACGTCTGCCTCTGCGAATACACCTCCCACGGGCACTGCGGCATCCTGCACGACGACGGCACCCTCAACAACCAACTCTCCGTCGACCGCATCTCCGACGTCGCCATGGCCTACGCCGAAGCCGGCGCCCACTGCGTCGCCCCCTCCGACATGAACGACGGCCGCATCAGAGCGATAAAACTCAAACTCATCGAAGCAGGGCTCGCGCACCGGGTAGTGCTGATGTCGTACGCTGCGAAATTCTCTGGCTGCTTGTACGGTCCCTTTAGAGACGCGGCCGGCTCTTCACCATCATTCGGCGATCGGCGGTGCTACCAACTCCCTCCCGGTGGACGGGGGCTAGCACGGCGGGCGATACAGCGGGATATTAGCGAGGGGGCGGATATCATTATGGTCAAACCCGCGACTCAATTTCTTGATATTATCAGCGATGCGAAGGAGATTGGGAAAGATTTGCCTATCGCTGCGTACCATGTTAGTGGGGAGTATGCGATGATTCACGCGGCGGCGGCAGCGGGGGTGTTTGATTTGAAGACGATGGCGTTTGAGGCGACGGAGGGGATACTGAGGGCCGGGGCGAGTATTGTGGTTAGTTATTTTACGCCGCAGTTTTTGGAGTGGTTGGATACGTAGGAGCAGCTGGTGTAATGCAAAAGTCAACGAGTCGATCGGGACGAATTGCAGCTTGGACTGCGGTGATGTGATGACTTGATCTACAACTATGGGTATCGATTGCCAGTCTCCAAGAATGAGACACGCGACACGCGACTCGAACAATGCCACTCATCATCAGTCTGATCCGTCGCCAGAAATAACTTGCCAACAATGCCATCTCGAGCGCCAGCGCAGCGCCAGCGCAGCGCCAATGCTCCATCTCCCAACACCCACGCCAAACACGTACCCACACATCCAGTCATAGCACCATCCCCAACAAACCTCGTCACACTATCATGCAGTCACAGCAGCAGCTGCTCCCTCCACCGGCCCCTGCTTACCCGCCGCCGCCCTCTTCTTCGCCCTCTGCTTCTCCGCAAACTCCCGACTCATCTGTCGACTGCGCTCCGCTGCTTCAGCCCTCGCCTTCTTATTCGCCTCCTCGCGCTCGTGCTTCTCCTTGTCTGCGGTTGCTTTGGCGTTGGCGGCGCGGTTGAAGACCTCCTTGCCTTTGGACGTGCCTTTGCCGCTCACGCTGCCGCTTGGCACGCGCTGAGCGCTAGTGGTGGTGGTTGAGCTGGTCGACATGCGTGGTTTGCTGATATTAGCCATGGAAGTACTGGGTCTAGGCCTCGCTGACGGCTTCTCGCCTAGAGCTGCGAGGCGCGAGGAGGTTGTGCCCGATGAGACGACGCGAGACGTTGCTGCTGCTGATGGCCGAGTGGTAGCGACACTATTCGCGCGCCTGTGGGCCGCTCCTAAGGCAGATGCTGCTGTGGTGGGCATCTTGAACTCCTTCCCGTTCATCACCGACTCGCGAGCCTTGCTGGCGTTGGTCTGGCGGACGGCAGGAGCTTTGCTGAGCGCCGAGGGTGCGGGTCTGGCTTTGAAGGCAGGTCTTTTTTCTTCTTCGAATGTCTCCTTCTGTTGGCGGGCTTCGCGCGCTGCTCGGAGCTTCGCTGCAACTGCTTCGCCTGGGAGTTGGAAGGAGCTTTGTGTGGGTGCTTTGGTCGATTTTGGTGGCGGGGGTGGTGTTGGAAAGGACATGGAGATCGGTCGTGGTTTGCTGTGTGGGATCACTACTTCTTTCTTCTCGCCATCCGAGGCCTTCTCCTCCTTGGTGCTGCTAGTCGAGATCACACGCTTGCTTGCTGGCGCAGGTCTGCTCGAGGTCTCTCGTACGCTGCTGGCTCTACTGAGTGCCATGGATTGTCGGGGCCGCCCTAATGCTGGATCATTCGACGAGGCATTCTTGCTTTGTGCCATTGAGATGCGTGCAGCAGAGGCCTTCGTGGTGCGCACGATCGGTGCCGCCTTCTTTGGTGGTGTGGCAGCCTTCTTCGGCTTCTCGGGCGACGTTTGCACCTCTGGGATGTCCTTGCTGACGTTCTCGACCGCATCGTTGAGCACATCGAGAGCGACAATGTGGTCTTCCGGTCTTGGTGTGGGCTGCGGAGATCTGGATGGTGTGTTGTTGACTGACACGACCGCATTTTCCAGTTCGTCATAGTTCAATGCTTGAGGTGTAGCCATTGCTTCTTCTGGCTCGACGTTCTCCTTGTTGCTGGTAGAGCGTTTTCCTGGTGTATCGTTGCGTAGACGTGCGATGACGTTGGGCACAGCGCTGAGAGGAGGTGATGATGGCCTGTCTGGAGTGGATTGTGGCTCTGATTTGACTGTTTGATCGACCAACTCGTTTGTCTCGCCAGCAGTATCGATGTCTTGAAGTGTCTCTTCCTTCATGATCTGGACCTCTTCTGCTTCTTGGCCAAGACCGTCAACCAAAGACTTCGGTTCAATTTCTACTTCTGTTTGCTTCTTAAGATGACTTCTGGTGAGTTTGATAGCCGCACTAGGTGGGCTTCGCGGACGTGATGTATCCTGGATGGTGACTATGCAGGGGTGCGTTAGCGCGATGTGCGTTTCAGGTGGATTAGACACTTATAATAAAACATACGTTCTGGGATATCCCTCGTCAAGTCTTCCGCGGCTTTCTCGCTGGCTGGCGATGGTGCAGAGTCGTATTCATCCGGTAGTACATCCACGATATCGTTCGCAAGTGATATTTCTGGCTGGGTGGCAGTGCCGGCTGCGGGATTGTTCTTCTTGCCCTTTGCGCCGCTTTTCTTGCCTTTCTTCCCTCGAGTAGACTTCCGCAGCTCGTGGCCTTCATCCTCTGGCTGACTCTTGCTCTCCGCGCTGTTGGGGGCGATTTCACCGAGTGGAGGTCGATCTTTTGGCTCTGGAGTTGTGCTCTTGAGGTTGGCCTTGGTCGCAACAGCCAGATCGTCACTGGGCAGTTCGAGAAGGTCGTCTTCGTCGATATGAAGTTGTTCCGCAACCTCTGCGGCCTTCTTGCGCGTCATGCGACCCATCGAGGCCATGGTGTGCAGTGGTTTTGATCGCGGTCGGAAGAATGTGTATGCGGTTCCTGGTGTTATGCTGTCGTTCTTGCTGCGAGGTATTCGATTATCGGTCTACTGGGTCGTTGTGGTGCCGTGGATCATTGTAGTAGTTGTCGTTGTTGTTGTCGTCGCGTCTGATGATGGAACCCGGTGTTCTAAAACAGTGCTCCTTCCTGTCGTCATAGCAGAAATCAACAAGCAACCACGCTAGTCTAACTGCCGCGAACAAACAATGCAAGTACAGGCATTTTACCATGTCATGCAACCTCTCGCGACCAAAACCTTGAAGACTGTCTTCGAATCGACCGTGCAGAGCTGTCAACGTTGGCTGTAGTACCGACCGAACTCCTCGAGCCCGTTTGATCTCCCGAATCGCAATTGTATCGCTCCCAGACAAGATCATGGACTGCAGTGGCGTCGTCTCCCAACTTGTCGCGGAGATCGCTTGCCACATACGACTCGCAGGCTTGGTCGTTCAATGAGAACATGGCCTCACGCCGCGAGGAAGACATCGTGCGCTAGATCACATCCCTCCTTTACTCTCGCATCAATCTGGAAGCAATCGAACGAGCGAACATAGACGGATAATAATGGTCGAGTCATGTTCAACAAGCAAACCTGCATCCTGTCGCAGGACTCGCGAATATGCGGCGCTCGACTTCAAGGAAACCCGATGGAAACTCTTTCCCATGGCCACCGCGTCTTTTTGACACCAACCTGACATAACAGCTATCGATGTTCTCTGATTGAGCTCGATGATACGGATCATTTTACATTCCGAGCTCCCTGATCATCGGCGGTTCGATTGGATGCAGACTGATGACATTGCCAACCCACAAATGAACATGCTTCACATGGGACCCCTCTTTCCGCCAAAGGATCCGGCTCGAGGCAGCGGCGCGGCGAGCGGGAAGATCGAGCACAGTGGAGTAGAGAGTTGCACCTTATCTCACGCAAGTGGACCTCATCCGATAATCACTTGCCGTAACGACGATAGCTGATGCGCAAGGTGTTGATCATGTCGATCTTGTCGAAGATCCCAATCGTAAGCAAACCACACAATCGGTCACCCCACCAAATGCTCCCGAGCACGAAGAAGCTACGGAGCGACTATTCTGCACCACTGAAAGGGTCATGTGGGGTGATAGGATAGTACTTTACGGAAGCTCCTCGAAATGTTACTTCTACGGAGGCATATGTACACTCTCAGGAAGCAACTCATCCGAACGCCAGAGCGTAGCCCCAAAGCGAGACTGCAGTGAGTGCTGCAGAGAACCCCTACTAACAGCACCTAGGCAGGGCCAAGGCTACCATCGTCTTCGAATGGGTAACGTTGCGGGCCACCAACCGGTGCACCATCTGGAGGACCACCGTAAGCGAGAGCATACCCTGTGCAAGAGAACAGACTTACTGGTGTTCCAGAACTCAAATCCTCTGTTCTGGCACTGCGCATTACGCCCACAGAGATAGGTGCTACCCACCCCGTTACTGTTTGGCGACTGGATCACTGTCTGGTATTCCGGTTCGACCCCACAGAGGTCGTGTGCATCCACCGTGTAGTCTGTGTAGGCGGCTCGCCAATAGACACAGATGACATCCTGAGGTTCACCTTGGCAGTTGGACACTTGACCTGTTTCCTCGTACTCGGAGACTTCGAATCCACCGTTGATCCAGCCGTCGATGCTGACGCCCACAGACCAGCTGAAGCTACGACCTATCCACCAGAAGGTAAGCGGATGAATCTAAAGCGGGCCAAGGGTACGACATACCTTCAACCTCAGTCTCGGCGATCTCGCAGCCGACGTTCCCGTTGCAGTCGTTGTTGTCGGTCAGCTGCATGTATTTGTAGTTCTGGTGAGGCTGAGAAGCACAGAATAAAGTTAGAGACGGCAGATGCACTTTAGAAGGTAGATGCGATGTTTCTCCTTACGTTTCCATCTCCAGCAAGAACAATCTCCCAGTCCGGGCGATCTTCAGCGGGAATGTTCTCACTTGGGGTGGGTACGGTGCATTGTTGTCTGCGATGGATGCGTTGGATAGCAGACTGTGGGGCGGGTGCTGCGATGACTGCACTGGCTCCTAGCCGGAAGGCACAGATGGTCTGGCGAAGGGTCATGCTGGCCATGACGTAGGGAGTTCCGGAAAGCTGTGCTTTCTGGAGTATTGTGATGATGGTGGAGGTTTGCAACGAAGTCGGCTGGATGATCGAAGTCCAAGAGAGGGTGGTGCTCGCCCTTTATATATCGATCGACGACCATGCTGCCTCACCGCAGGCCCTCACGCCCATTCCGCTCTGGATAGTCGTTGCGACCTGCGTGCCGTCGATTCATCCCTACGGAACGCTACAGCGATCCTTCGGTGTGTTGTTGGTCTTGGTGGTGTCGAATTGACGCCTGTTACAGCCAGGTGGGTAACAGGATGGACAGAAATGAAGCCTGAACCGTTGTTACCGTCCATGGCAGCGCTCGGCGTACATGGCAGAGTATTGGCAGTGCGACTGCTGTCGACGAGATCTACAGCGGATGATGAGGCCAAGTGAGTATCAGGAGCCGAATTGAATCGACTGCGTGCGCCATATCACCAAGGAAGGTCAACAAGCAAGCACCTGGCCAGCAGCGTTCCTGCGATGCCCCAGTAATGGCTTGATTGCTTTAAAGAGTCATGGCTCGTACCTGGAATACCATCGATGTCTTGACTGCAATAACAATGGTATAGCGACCAACTACCGCACCAACTCATGTTCGACGCTCTTGCGATCTGGAGACGAGTTCTTTCTCGCCTGTGGGTACATGCCGCCTTGGAAGTGAAGTCATGTACAACCGTCGATGTCTGCAGAGTCGGCTTGGCGCCACCACGACGTTCCTGCTTCTTTACACGTGGAAAGAGGGCTAAGCTCACCACGGCCCCGTGCCCCGTGGCCAAGGTATGTTATATGTTACCGATCCTTCAGGCCGAGCAGTCGATCATGTTGGAATACAACCAGGTGGTTGCGGGGTCGCCACGGCTCACGAATGGGCCTTCGCGAACGGCCAACATTTACACGCCTCTCGTGTCATCTCGAGGCCTCAACTTTGAAATCTGCCGCTCGCAATATTGATTTGCGTACTCGGCAGCAGCACACCAACGCTCCGCCGTTATTCTTTCCCGACTTCGTCCTCGCAAACGATGTCCTCGCTAGGCCCCACTTCCTAAGTGATGAGCCAATCCATCCAAACTGAAGGGCTACCTTCCCGGCTTGAACTAAAGCGCCAAACGAAGAGCGTCGAGGAATTGTGCGTTCTTCTCATTGAGGAGTGCGTAGTTCTTGATCAGCTTCCAGTCCGCAAAGCCTACTAAGGAGCTTGGGAATCGACGAGATGACGGGAAGCTGGACCTTGACGCGGTCTCGCCCGGAATAATCGAGATTACCGATCCAACGTCCGGCGAGTGCTTGCCGATACTGTACATCCTCTGCCTAGACAAGTCGAGAATGCTGCTGGAACTTCGCCGGAAGATGTTTCTCACTGCGGTGGACCGGGAAGCGACGCTTTGTATGGACACACCTACGGCACTACCTGGATCGCAAGCCCACTGTTGCTCACACTCATCCTTAGATGTAACCAGACATTCGCAGAATCATGCGTAAAAGCGTCCGCCCTGGCATGGAGTATAGCACGACGAGAGCGACGTATCTGATGCCAGTGCAGAGGGTCTCGACGTCTTGAGGTCCCACCGGTGAGTGCTGCTTGTACAGTCACCGCGGCGTTGACGATCGTCGAGTGGTATTGCAGAGACTCATGTCTATCACTTCACCCAGTGACAAGCTCAGTGCGGCCACCAAGAGAACTAGACTTGCACACGCCAAAGATGGTGTTTGTCTGATGCTGTCGAGCCACGCATATCTGGCAGACTTTTACCATCTCGATACTATCCTCACTGAGACGAGCCATCTGGTGCGTTGTCTAAAAGGAGGTTCAACGGCGGTGGAGAACACCCAGAACGACGTGGTGTAGGCCGAACAGCTCGCAGGTGGGAAGGCAAAAGAGCACTCGTCTGGTGTGCGTGGGTTTGTCCTTGCGAGTGTTCTTGGCCTGCCTTGATCGTCCTGCGGTCATCAACGCTGTGTCACAGCGTCCAAAGTCACGCATTCCAACCATCTAGAAAGGTACCAGACCATATCGGCGCTTGCAAGCTGGAACGTGCTGGACGTCGCGATAGCATGCTGCAACAGATATCGTGTGCATTGACCGAGACCAGCACGAGCGTGGGAAAGTGGCTAGCTAGCTTCTACCGACACAGTGTCTTTGTACTTCGTCGGCCGGCAATATCGTCCTTCCGAGACCAAGTCAGGGCCCAGGAAAAGGCCACCCTGCCTCGTTTCGCTCGGTGGAAGACCCCAGATAGACTAGCCAACCTCAGGTGGACGTGATCGACTCCAGGCATGACGGCTCCACCACAGTATTGCGACAGCATTGTGGAGACCATTGTTCGTGCTTCCAAGTTTGACGCTAGGGCGTTGCATGCACGCTCTCCCAGAGCTGTTGTTGACTGGTACGGAGTGCACTGCGCAGAAGCGCAGTTGTGCGACAACCTAGTGTAGTGCTTTGCAGATGAGCTATGACGTTCATTCCTGCTGTACTTCGGGACTTCGGATAACAGCAGATAAGGCAGAGGTAGCTGTTGGAAGCCACCAGCTGCGAAGTACCTGCGTACTCGCGGTCCCCTCAATCTCTGGCTCTAGCTCGAGCTGCTATCAAGAGCCAGAAGTTGCGTGCATTACCTTGGCGTGGGGTGTCCGGAGTAGTTCCTCCGACTTTCTTGTATACTTTGAGCACGTTCCCGTATCAGCAGAGTGGACTGTGCCATCCTAGCTGATGCATGAACCAGTCAAGCGCTCAGGTTGCGGTTGGGGAGTGGCAAGTGAAGATAAGCCAGCAGGAGCCACTCCAGCTGCTACGATGCTGTCGCAGACATGGCAGCTACATGCATGTGACGCGATATTGATGGCTACTTACGACATCTTGCCTAGAGTGTTTCACTTCGAATGATTGCGTATACTGGAACTGCGGTCCTGCTACTGCGGTTTTGAGTTTACTTAGGGTCAATGCACCATGGACCGAGCCGATGCCGGGGCCTACCCCACACTCGTTGCGCCCTTGATAAAACTGGAGAATTCAAACCTTAGCGCCTTCTTTGCTCGTTCGTGGACGCTGTGCGACACGGTACCTGCGCCGCTGCACGAAGAATGAAGGCAAACAACTTTCGATGCCCGGAAGTTGGCAGGCCCAGATCGGTGCTGGACGTCAGGCCACAGCGTTGAGGAGACGGCAGGGAGAGGCGAGCGCAAAGCCATATGGTCAGCAATCATCCGAAGACACTCAGATCAGTGCATGGCGATCTATTCACTCCAAATGTCTCGCAAACTCGCTATATTAGCAGACAAGACGCAAGGACACGCGTCCACAATCCAGACCACACCTGCACCGATGTTTCAATTGGAAATCAAGAAGGATGGGCGGCTACTGAAAAATTATGGCCTCTCGCTTGTCGATCCCGTTGCGGTTGGCTTCTCCTCTCAATAAGCTAAGGTGATGTGCTGCAGCCGCTCCGTCTGGGGATTGAAATTTACTGCCAGCTGCTACTGCACGAGGACTGGGACGATCCCAGCAAAATGAGAGGCAATCTTGAGACTCTATCTGTGCCAATGGTTCCACACGGGCACTCGCTGTCTGGGAGAGCTGCTGGACTCACGAGCTCTCTCATCCCGCCAGCTCACCCACGCTTCTCATGCAGCTATTGCGATTACGATTAGTCCCATGCACGACTACGCCAACGCCCCAGTCAATGCTCACGCTGGGCCCCACCCACACACCTCCCTCATGCTCATTTGTCGCAAGTCTAGGCGTACCTGGAAGCAGGATACTGCCAACAACCTTTGAGACCCTTCTCCGCTTCTGTACTTCTCTTATACATCCTCCATCCTCTTCATCTTCATCTTGAACTTCATTATCACAGTCATTTGTTCAGACATATACGTCACCACATCATCCTACTTTCGGCACACCATTGTGAGACATTAATCACAAGCTTCATAGCCTCACCTGACCATCATCATCCTTCTATTCGAGCACACCATCTTCCGTGCGTGGATGATTCATCAGCATCGCACAACACAATCATCACACTTTTATCAAGAGTCACCTACGTTCCATCAACTTCAACAATTATTCCAACCATCGTAATCAAAAGGAAAAATGTTCCAGGACTTCTGTCTCAACTGCGATCGCCAGGCATCCAATGGCAACTACTGCTCTCAGTCATGCAGACTAGCCGACCTCGAGAAAGCCAGCGCACCATCCAGCCCTACTGTAGCAAACCACACTTCGCCGTCCGCACAACAGGAACAGTCTTCGTGGACATCATCCCGTCTCGGCAACGGCTCAGGCTATATCATCACATCCGACTCCAAGTCCGAGGATTGGACACGAACATATACACAGCCTACCGCTGGCCAGGAGCGCAGCCCGCAGTCATCGTACTTCATGCGTACATCGCCGAAGGACACCCGACCGGCCTCGCAAGGGACGGGGCGCTCTCTGACACCATCGTCATCACGGAGTTCCCTGGCTTCAAACACGAGTGGGTCGAACCCGAACGCTATCTCGGAGCAAGCACGACAGGAATTGCAGGAGTACTTCAATGCTTTCGACCAGGCCAAGGCATCGAAACGCAGACAGTCCACCCGGTAGCAGCTAAGCGCCAGATCAGCCACTGTAGTTGCCCGAGCCCTGCTATCGTGACGGAGAATGAGCTGTCCGTTCGCCGCGACAGCATTGGACCTGGTGCTGCTACGGTGTCTGATCGGTCGGATGTCTCAACAACTCGGCATTGGGGTGGTATCAGTCCACATTGTGTATCACTAAAAAGCATTTGTTTGTCTTCCGGTTTGAAGACGTACGAAAGGGAGTTTCATTGGGACGGAACTTGTTGATGTCATGGAAAGGGATCAGTGGGCACGATCAAACTGAGCAGCATGTATCATGGATGGGAGCAGGTTTTCAACTGTGGATGGCTGGGTATCAGGGCGGTCGTTACGGAAGTGGAGTCTTACTTGAGTGTTTTATGGAGGATACCCCTGACTTACTCGCGTTTCGGTATTGGGGCAAAGGTGTTTCAGCATGGAATGGATGGGAGTGGGTCGAGCTGAGAGCAGCAATTCCTGCTTGGTGCAGATGGAAAGGTGGGTGCATCATGTTATTGGACGGAGCGATTGCAGTCGGGACGGTACTTGCGTCTGATGGACGGACTGATTGGGCACACCTGCTTGGGCCCGAGGATATGTCATTGAGTGGTCTCTTGGACCAGCAGCTAGCATAGCTTGTAACTTGAGACCCATGAGGCAATTCATAAATCACTCTCTTCTCTGTGGTAATGGTAACATAATGCTCATCCTACCATCATGGTCCTCACGACCCCGCGTTTGATATTGACTTCTATATCGTTCCACACATTGGTGGACCCTTGTCCGTCCATGCTACAGCAGCTTGATGACATCGGCTACCGGCGTTCGTGATACGCTTCCGCTCTATAGGGTACCGACTACCTAGGTACTACCTTATTAGGGCGTACGCTTAAGGATTACTCCTAGCGATTCGCTATAAGAGCTAACGATAGAGCGTAAGCGCTCGACGCCCGATATCCTTTAAATCGTAAGGAGGACGCGGAAACTACCTATCTTCTCTAAGAAGGCCGGCTAGATGATGAACATGCGCGACATTGAGTGCACAGCAGCTGTCCAATTATTTGAATCACTCCACACATTTTTTACTCGGTGGTACACACTGCCCTCACCCACATACGGACCTCGCTCCGTACGACATTCCGGCCACGTCGAGACGAAATCAGAGACTGCCATCAGCTTGCAGAACGCAGGGATCTCCACGCCTGGGTGGTGGGATCTCCGGCATGATCAACATCTTGCGGATCAGCTATCGTCATTGCGGCAAGTGCATCGGATGAAGTCCACTTGCGTGAGATAAGGTGAAACCTACTACTCCACTGTGTTGCTCTCCGCGCCGCGCCGCTGCCTCGAGGCTCGAGCCGCGAACGTGGGAAATCAGCCTCCCTCCCTCGGCTCCGAGGGTTAAAGAGAAGTGTGTTCGTGCGAATCGGCCTTTGGAAGTTGCCGGCGTCCAACTTAATCGTTTCTGACTGAAATCAAATACCATATGATACGGAGAAGACTCAGATAATAGGGAAAGTATTCCTTCTCCTCGAGCTTACTCGGAGGACATCGGCAGCTGCCCAGTGGACGAGCAGTGTTCTCCAAGATGCCATCAAGGTCGATGTGGTCCTTGTGCCCTTATTGGAACGATCAAAAGTTGGAGACACTTGTTGATGATGACTCTGCCTTCACAAGGACAAGCACTTGAGCGCTTCCCACGAAGGTAAGAGCAGCTATGTCGTCAATAGTCCCCAGGCCAGCTTGAGGTCTTTGAGCCACTCGACAATGGGGACAGGTCTCCCGTTGACCTCCAAGCAGCCTGGCTCGTATTGCTTGCCCAATGCCGGCATGAGATGTTGCTCGTGCAGCTTTGAACAGATCTTGAAGCCTTCCATCTTGTCATTCGTGACCAGGTCATGACAGGCTTGGCAAAGGTCAGACATGCAATAATTGCATCTGAAGAATACCTTTCCATTTGGGATATCTTGGAAACATGGTCCATCACAGATTACAAGGGTGTCCTCATCGTCGTCGTCGTCATTGGCGCTTTTGTCGCTGCCATCGTTGCCATTGTTCCCGCCGTCCTCACTGTGATTCTCGTTCTCATGGTCGGCCTCAGCCTCGTTTTGCGGCTTCTCCGTCTTCGCGGTCACCTGTATTGATACAACAGATGTGTCGTTCTCACTGGCAATAGTATCTTCCGGCTCGAGACGAGGCTTTCCTGCAACCAGTGTTTCATCGGGCTGCTCATCACTGTCGTCTTCCTCATTTTCATCGTCATTCGAAGATGAGCCGACATCGCCAGTGGCCGTCTCGTCTTCTGTGCCATCGCTACTCTCTCCAACCTCAGCATCATCCTCCTGCCCCTTAGAAGGTGACGCAGCACTGTCTTCTCGCTCCGCTCCAGCTTCCACAGCTTCGTCCGCAGGCTGGACTACTTCTTCCGTTACGCCACGAATAGTCACTGTGCCGAATTTGCCCGATTGCTTTTGCATGCCGACCGCCGTCGCCGCCCGCTCGATATCGCCAATAGCGAGCGAAGCGTCCCGGAAGCATCGCCATCCTTCTTCGTCGTTCGTCGGATCTGAGTCCGTCAGAATGTTGATGCCGTTTTTGAGCCGAGGGAGTGCACATTGCATTGCTCGAGAATGTTGACCGTTCAAGCGGTTCCACGCTGCAAGGATTCCCGAGCACTCCCGATTCACTATCTCAGCTTGGTCTGCATCAGGATCCGTACGGCATAGGCGCACAAGCTTGTCGATGTTGACACCCACTTGCGGCCATCGATCTTCGTCTCTAGCCTCCAGTGCTCGCTGGAAGAAAATTCGAGCCAAATCGCACTCTGCGCTCTCCTTAATCCAGTTGTATTCGTTTGTCGGCCTTGCCACTTCGACGTCAGTCAGAGTCTTGCCCAACTCCGCGATAGCCTCGTCGGTACGGGAGGGACACAATCTTAAGATGGCGCAGGAACGATGAAATCGGATAGCAGAGACCTCACCATCGTCACCGTATCGCGCACAGTTGGAAATGGCATTGATCCAGAAGTTGTCCAGGAGTTCGAAATTCTTCGTCTCGTATGCGACTTGAAGCAGCGAGTCTGGTGTCTCAATGAAATTGGTATAGACATCGTGGAACGTGGGACCGTGTGCTAGAGGATGCTCAACCATTCGCCTGAAGATACTCGCAGCTCCGGTGAAATTGGAACGCTCTTGCATCAGCTGAAGCCACCAGTAAGAGGGGGTATGAGCGATGCCATCATCGTCAGGTAGCGCGTTCTCCCAGTTTTCCAGAAGGCTCTCGAAGGTGTTGTCAGACAGGTCAACAGCATCCGTCCAGTCGTAGTATACTCCCAAGTCGAACAAATATTCGGAGAGTAAACCGTCAAGGTCGGCATCATCAGTCTGACCCTGAGCGCCAAGCTGGCTTCGACAGAGTTCCACTGCTTTAACCATGGGAGGGAGGGCATTCTGCATGTCGTCCATGTCGTCCGACGATTCATACTTGGTTTTCCAAGTGCGAGCAAGTCCGGCTACAGGGCAAAAGCGTCAGCAAGTGTCTCAGCCTTCCCGTAGGGTCTAAAGGATCTCCGAGCGCAACATAGAGTACGATCGTATCTCGGAGAACCCTTCAGCGCATCAGTTCTTACCGTGAAGGCGCGGAATGGTAGTGTCCAACTCGATACCACGCAGATACATGGATCTGGCTGCATCAGGCATCTTAAATTCCTCGTCTTGGAGAGCGTCGCCGATCCTTTGGAAGAAGTGGGCTGATTCATCCTGTCCGGTCCAGCGAGCAGCTTGCAGCACCTGCACAGCCCTGCCTTCGAGGCCGTACGTCTTTTGATCAGTCGTATCGACCTGCGAAGACTGGTGTGTCCCATTTGTCTGTGAGCAATGTCAGTAGGTCTCAGAATGTGGTTACAACGCTTCCTACCTTCTCCAGCCAGTCTATGAGGAACACAATCCAACTCCTGGTTTCCTTCTCATCAGTGTTGAGCCAGCGTAAAGCGAGACAGCGTGACAGTGGCGTGTATAGAACTGCAACAGGATCTTCGAGAACGTCCGAAACGAACTTCTGTTCTCCGGGCGATAGATCACACGCTGCTCGGAACCATTTGCAGACACTGTCTTGGAAGTCGCTGTCCTGGAGCAGATCTCGATTCATGTAATCGGCGGCATACGTTATCCAAAGATTGATGATTTTCTCGTCCCGAAGCAGCTTCAAGAGGTAGGCGACGACGATTTGCACCGTTTCCGCATCCACAGAGTCTGGCTCGACGTCCGATAGATGCTCAGGGAGATAAATCGAGGTATACTTGCGGGCCCTACCCACAGTCTTCTCGTCATGCATGCTGTGTGGCTCACACATAAATTGCAAGCAACCGACCAACACATTCGTGTAACTACGATTGGTCGTTAGCTTCAGGTCGTCCTTGACGGTCCGCTCCTCGATGTATTGCTTCACTAAGCGGTGGGTTAGCCGAACGGTGACTTTGCTCCAAGCATCGAGCTTTCGATCGAAGTTGAAGTCGTGGTCGATGAAGGCTTCGGCCAGAGCAGTCGTTGGTCCGAGCTTGCTGCCGGCCTCTGTTCCATCAACAGTGGCATGGTCCACCACAGACATCATCTCGTCGCTAAGGTGCCGTTCGTCTTGTAGGCGTCGATGAATCTTCTCTTCAGATGGTAGACCAGATACCGTCTCGTCCATCGAGGTGACAAATCTAAAGATCGTGCAGAAGCGTTAGCAAGTGTCTCGCACGTCTGAATGCATCGAAAACGTCTCAAAGCACCGCATCGTGTCGGCTGTGCTTTGGAGAGGCTTCCACTCCGTCGTTTCCAACTTACAAGCCTGCGAAATCTTGCTGTAAAAGCTCGTCAAGATTCATGATCCTAGCCCCTCCTGGCTCCCGCAGTGTAAGGATAGCGTCGAGAGTGGACAGGGAGAGATACTCGTGAGAGCATTCCACCCACGCGAGCAAGGCATTCAGGTCCTCGGTGGCATACTCGTCCAGATGCCGAGCAAGCCTGGAAAGGAGCAGAAGCATGGCAGCGTTCACATCGCTCGGCAGGTCTTGCAGGCGTGCTCTGACAACGTCTTCGCGACTGATGGACGTCAAGTCTTCGACCACGAGACAGGACCAGAGGAAGTTTGCCTGCGGGGCGGATAACACCGCATGCCGTACTTCCTTGTGCATAGCCGGCGTAACAAGCTTCTGGCCCCAAGCAGTAGCCATCTTCTGGTCTACAGCTTTGGTGATATCCTCCATCATGTCGGGCCTCTCGAGCGTCATGTATGATGCATGATCGCCTAAGGCGGCCTTTACGTCATTAATGATGTCGGAGTTGTGCACGAGAAGCAGTCGTAGATCATTCGACCACCCTCCTGATCGATCCGAAGTAGCTTTGAGAGCTGCAAGAAATGCCTCGACGTCGTCATCATCGCACTCGTCGATGGCATCCACGACAAGGAATGCTGTTCCCCGTGCATCTCCAAAATAATCTAGGAATAGTGTCAGCCAGAGAGTGTTGATATCGCCTTCGTCCAGGTCGAGATCCTTCAGATTAACGTCGAGATATCCAGCATATACCTTGTCGTTCTGAGCAACCTGGAAAGCCGCCGCGCTCAACAGTTTGCGTACAGATCGCAACTCCTTGAGCTCGCTTTTGGCGAAGAAATATCCGAGCGAGATTGCCGAGGGACTCTGAACTCCTTGCGGGTATATCGACAGAATGTGCTTGACGATCCGTGCAGCAAGAAAAGTCTTGCCAAAGCCTGTCTCTCCTGACAGACACATCACTGCTTGCTTGCCTTTCAGCCAGTCCTGAAGCTCAGGTCGTTGCAGGATCCAGTCACCAGTTCCTGCAATCATCTCGCCGTCCGCAACACGCTTGTAGAAACTTCGGCTCGCCGCTTGTGGCTTCAATGTATCCTTGAGGTGCTGGAGACGTTTGGAGTGCATGAGTGCGGTCCTCGAGAGTGCTGTGTTCTCTGTTTTCGTGTTCTTAGGGCCTCTCGCCAATCTCTCGAGACGATCGAACCGTTCGTTGAACATCGCCAGGCTCTCCTTTTGGTCCGCTTTGGTCAGCATGTTCTCACGTATGTCTTCTAATTTGAAATCCGTTCGCATAACACAGGCCCCAACTTCTTCAAGGACGACTTGGACACCATGAACGTCCGCTTGGAGTTCTACAACCGCACTGGAGATTTCCAAGCTAAGTCCTTTGATGTTGACAACCACGCTCTCCATGCGAGCGGTCCCGTCCTTCATATCGATGGCTACGGCGGCAATACGGGACATGTCCTCTTGGAGATCGCCAACCTTCTCCAAGGTCAAGACACCAACGAGTTGTGCCTGGCTTTCGGACAGATACTGAAGGGTCGCCTTCGCTCCATTGATTTCCGCATCCTCTCCAAGCAGTAACTGTCTCCCAAATTGGCCAACAGAGGCTCTGACGCCACCAAAAACTTGCTTAACTGAGCGATGCTTCTTTTGCTCCGGTACATGATATGTCCGCTTCGTCGCAAGGGCACACACTGTCAGAAGACACACCAGTATGCCCTGGATGATTTGCTCAAGTTGCGGTGGCGGCTTGCGTTTCGTCAGAGACTTAAGCATCTGGGTGCTCCGGCTCAAATCTTTGAACAGTCCAGCTATGTCGTCAAACGCCGCTCCAGTCTTCTTCGCCGCTGTGATGAGTACGGCGACCGCACCGAAGATCTGAGAGCATGGCGCGAAGGCGGCACTGGCAGGGCCTCCCAGCGTGTTCATTAGGAGGGTGACTGGTGCGAAGCCCACTTTAAGTGCTGAAGTAACTTTGGAGCCTCGAGAGGCATCTTCATCGAAAATTCCGTTCTCCATCTGCAAGCGACCAACTAAATCGTCAACATCCTTCACGTCGCTCCACTTCTCAAGGTCCACTGTTTGGCCAGCTTTACGTAGTTGGGCTGTGTACTCCTCGACGGCCTTCTTCCATACCCGTTGGAGCGGTTGAACCTCGGGCGCGTCTGGTGCCATGGCTGCATAAGATCTGGTAGCCGAATTTTTAAAGGATGCTCTTACCAAACAACGACAGCCGTCCCTCTCCTTATAGTCACATTGATACGCATACTCCGGGAGCCAACCTAGCTGAAACGATGTGAAGGCAATCTATCAGCATGCACCTCGAAGCGTTTTGAACAACGATTGGCCTTGCGTGCTAGTCCAGCCGCGTTCAGCCCCTGATGAGGCCTCCCCCTGCATATTGTACTCGAGCCATTCCGGGTTCGCCGAGTACCCAGCTTCATTATCGTTGGAGCGCACATATACGATACCCTGCTTCCCGGAACCGTCTTGCGTAGGACTCGAGGTGCAAGTGTTACAGGACTGGATATACATACAAAAAGGGGTCCACGTGCACGGGCCTCTGCATATTCGCTCGCGTGTCCGGACGAAGTCGAACCTCCTACAATTCGTGAACTGATGCCCACGACCCTTTTTCAAAGCCCGGAGAATCAATCATGTGGTCGCTACCAGCGTACTTGAGCCTGGCATTGCTCCTGAGCCAGGCACAAGCGCTATACTTCTACATTGACGGTCCCACCCAGAAATGCTTCTTCGAGGAGTTGCCAAAGGACACCTTGGTTGTTGGTAAGGCTGTACTGCACTAAACGTATAGAAGATCAAATACTCACCACATACGCTTAGGCCACTACAAAGCATCACAATGGAATGAGCAAGCACGAGCGTATACCGAGGGTGGTGACATGGTAGGTCTTGCTGATCCCAACTTCAAACACTGGGCCGCCAGCTCACACAACGCTCCCAGGGCGTGTTCATAACCGTGGACGAAGTCTTCGACAACGACCACCGCGTCGTCTCCCAACGCGGACGTAACAGCGGCAAATTCACCTTCTCGGCAGCCGATTCTGGTGAACACCGTCTCTGCTTCACCCCCACCAACGTTCCGGCGACTCGTGGTCTACTGTTCTCTGGCGCACAGGCTGGCGGGATCAAGTTCGAGCTGGACATGGTGATTGGCGAGACCTCGCAGATCGAGAGTTCGGACAAGGAGAAGGTGGGCGAAGTGGTGCAGAAGGTCAAGGATCTGAATGCGCGGCTACAGGATATCAGGCGAGAGCAGGTGTTTCAGAGAGAAAGAGAAGCAGAGTTCCGGGATCAGTCCGAGCTGGTCAACTCGCGTGTGGTGAGGTGGATGCTTATACAGCTGTTTGTGCTGGGTGCGACATGCGCATGGCAGCTCAGCTACCTGAGGGCGTTCTTCATCAAGCAGAAGTTGACGTAGACGAGACGAGACGAAGGCAACGAAGACATTGCCTCGTTGGTGTGGCTTTATGAATCTATCTGATCTGCAAACCACGTGCAAAAGCTTGGCCCTCTGTTATGCTTATTCCGACCTCGGCCGTTCACGACAGCATCGCCTTAACCGTTGACAATCACACCGCCGTGGCAGTGGATTGTTTGACCACTCAGCTGGCTGGAGTCTGTGCTCGCCAAAAACACCACGCAGGTCGCGATCTCGCTTGGCTGTCCTGGCCTACCCATGGGCGAGGTGAACTGCTTCTGCGCCTCCTCATCCATCGTCGAGTGAATGAGCGGCGTCCACACTGGACCGGGCGCAACAGCATTGACCCGAATGCCCTTGCTTACGTATTGATTCGATAAGCCGCGTGTGAAGGAGATGATGGCGCCCTTGGTGCTGGTGTAGTCGAGCAGGTCTGGGCGACCGATGTAGGCGTTGATGGAGCCATTGTTGATGATCGTGTCGCCCTTTTTCATGTGCGGAATCGTGTATTTCGACAGGAAGAAGAAAGCTGTGTGAGTGTCAGCAATGAACTGGAGGATCGTTCTTTAGGTGGGGATGTGTGGAAACTTGCGGTGGATGTTCGTGTTAAACGTGTGGACCCATTGGTCTTCGTCTAGGTCTTGAATGTCTTTGACCATCATCTGCAGAGAAGAGGAGCAAGAAGGTTAGTAGTTTTCTCAAGAAAAAAAAGAAAAGAAAAAAAAGGATGGACGCACCTGGTACGCGTGATTGTTGAAGAGGATGTTAATAGCTCCCATCTGCTTCAGCGCCTCGTCTACGACCTCCTTGCACTTGTCTCTGCCCTTGAGGTCCGCAGCGTGGGTGTAGCACTTCTGTCCGTACTTCTCAACATGCGACTTTGTCTTCTTTGCATCTTCCTCCTCTTCAGGCAAGTAGGTGATGAACACGTCCGCACCCTCCATGGCGAACAGGACGGCTGTTGCTTGACCTATTCCAGAGTCGCCACCAGTAATCAATGCTTTCTTGCCCTTGAGCTTGCCGGCGGCCTTGTAGAGTTGGTATTCGCCATCTTCGGTGGGCACTTGGTCGACGGCGGGCTGTGGGTCGAGTTTGCTTTGGAGGCCCGGTACCGTTTGGCTGCCGGTGGGGATCTGGTAGCCTGCGTTGAGCTATTAGCATAGGACACTCTGCGGTATGCTGCAGCATCAAACGTACCCTGCTCGAATTGAGATTTGTCCGTCATTCTGTGAGAAGTGGTTTGTAGAAAACGTTTGATGAGACTGCTTGGGATAGCGGAGGATGAGAAAGAGGGTGAAGTGCAGAAGAAGATGACAACGAGAAGTGAGGCATTGATATGGTTTCCCTTCTGTGCACCTTCCCTCACCTTGACGTCACTGTGACCATCGCTCCTTCCGACTTTGACATGTGACGCTTTCCATCAAGTCTTCTGCTATATTGAGCCTGTGCCTCAGCTTCATAGCTTCACTGCAGCTGCTGTAGACATCTATCAGACCGAAGGCTATCTGTATGACGGAAGTGAGGTTGAAGATGTACGCTCGGGTTCAGGGCCGATCAGAGCTTTAGACGCGCTACCTTGTACTGGGACTTAACAACTGCCCAAGGTCTAGACCGAGCAGAATAGGCACATCATTGACTGTACTGGCATCAACCCCGATCTTACGACGGAGATGGTGAGAACAGGACTACTGGCGTTACTGGAGACTGTTGGCGTTCTCGAAAATGCGGATTCAAACCCAAATCCAAATGTCCCAGCATGAATTGTAGTGGCATCACCCCCGAACGCAGCACGGAGATGCTCAGAGAGGTCGACTTCGATGGATCTGGGAATGTCCGGTCTTCTCCAAGTTCCGACTTCAGCAAGATTGTCCTGTCACAGACTGTAGTAGCAGCACCGCTAATCGCAGCTTGGAGATGGCGAGGATATTGGGCATGGGTGGAACAGCCATCGTCCGCCTTCTCACAGGTTCTAACAGGGCAAAAACGACACAACATCGACTGTAGTGGCATCTGCTCTAACCGTACCTCGGAGAAATTGAACACTGTAGATACCACCGTCACTGAGGCCGTTCAGCCTTCTCAGGCATTCGGTCACCGCAAAAGCGCCACAGCATCGACTGTAGTGGCTTCACCCCTGATCTCAGCTTGGAGATGGCAGGGGAGCAAGACATTGGATACACTGAGCTGGTCCGGTCTTCTCCAGCATCCGATCGCCACCAAAATGGCCAGAACAGTGACTGTAGTGGCATTGTTTTCAGTTGTGCTCTCGAGATCGGGCCCACCAGCCCTGATGTGTCGATGGGGAAAAATAGGTAGAATATCTCCGTTGATGTGCTATCTGTACGTTCTCCGCGCCACGATATGCTACTACTGCGCACCCTGTTTCTTTCATCTTCTCTCCTTCTTTGGGAGACCGCACTGATACTTATACGCGTGTAGACCGCCCATCCTCGCTACATCGTCCTTCGCCCTCGCAGCTCTAGTCTCCGCTGTCCCCTCTGTCGCTCCGCCCCGGCGCCTGATGCTGCTGCCGAGCCGCCTCTTCTCCTGCCTCAGCTTGCCGCCGCCGCACCTCCTGTCCAACTGCTCTGGCCTGTCTGCGTTGGATCGAGAGCTGTGATGCTCGCCCGGCCAGATTGTCCGCGATCCTATTTCCAAGGGAAAGGTGGTGCCCCTTAACCCACGAGTGCGTGACTTCCTTGCCTTGCTTGACGAGTTGCTGCTCAAGTTTGAAGATCTCGAGGGTGAGGGCAGACTGTGCGCGACCTTTGAGATCCCTCGTGCGCTTTATCATATGGAGGGCTTGCTGAGAGTCCGAATATATGGTCAACTGTCGGTATTTGCCTGGCATGAGTTCTACGGCGGTCTTTAGAGCTTCGTAAATTGCGGCTGCCTCTGCTACGCTGATGTCTGAGATACCGCGTCTGATTGTGATGATTTTGCCAGACCCTGCGGAGATGGAAGGGTAGATTAGTCGATGTCTCAGACAGAAACCACATGGTGGCTCAGCGAAGGGTATATTGGCCGTTGAACTTACACTTTCCGTCGATCGAATATGCTATGGCAGCACCACCGCTGGCGTCTCGTGGAATCCTGGACCCATCGCAGAAGATTGTGAGTTCACCTTGCACCTCAGTTTGCGGCGCTAATGTGCGCGGGTATTGGATGATGTAGTGGATGGGTGTCTCTAGGTCGATGGGAACTTTCGGTGGCGCGTTGCGTGACCTGGTGGATCGACCACTGACTGCAGTGGGGGCTTGATTCATCGTCGCTTGGGGATGATGTCGAGAAGACGATGTTGAGTTGAGAGTGCAAGTTTGAAAAGTGTCAACAACGCTAAAATCGGCACGGCATTTGCACGTCGCCACGTGATGCCGATGCCGAGTTCCGAATGAGGAAGGCGTGACCCAGCGATCACATGCGGTTCTGCCTCTTCTCCAAAATCGAAAGGTACTGCTCTTGGACCATTTGGACCGTTATCAATGTGGTCTTGAATCCGGAGAGAACAAAACCTAAGGTAATTGTCGACGGAAAAGATGCGTTCGTTCTCCAGGATGCGGAGCTGCTACCAGTCGTATGTACGGATCGCTCTTGAACTGCACTTCACACTGAACAACGAGGACATTGGAAGCCAGCCCAACTTCGATGTGACCACACGCCTATCTTCTCCTGAATCGCAATCGTCCAAGGTGGCTATGAAGACTCATCTCCTTCAACGAACCGACGGAATGTGCTACTGGCGAGGCCTCTGGCTCATTATCGGTAAATCTGTAACGGTGGAGAACAAGCAACCAACCTCCGGTTTCGATACAGCTCTTCCGCCCTTTCAACGGAGGCTACATTAGCCGCTCTCCATACACCATGCCCCTTCTCCATACTCAAGACACTTCCAGGCAATTATGTGTGCTTGCCGAATTTCTTCTTGGAATGCGTCAGATCTAGGGTTGCTGGAATCTTAGATGATGACGGGAGAGACTTCCTGGGCGTGAGAGCGCGCAGAGGGGTTTGCTGTCGAACTCCTCCTATGCCAAGATTGACAGCAGTCACTGGGGAGCTGCAGCCTGCATCGACGACGCTTCCACATTTGGAGACCGGTCAGGACTCTACAAGCGGCAACGTGACCATGGTCTACTTGAGGGTCAAGCCACGACGATGTGCTATGCGAGCTTCCCAACGCATCAGAGAGCAGTCTATTTCTAGGAAAATATGCGCAGGATCGGCCCAACGCCCGGGGTAACAAATCCCTCCATCAAACCCAGAGCCTCTGTCTCTCCGCCACCTAGACCATCCCTAGCGACCATTCCGCATGTCTCCGTTGGGGCCGTTCACCACATGCACCATGTTCGTCAGATCCAGCTCATGCTCAAACTCTTCTTGGATTCTGATCACTTGCTGGAGTTTGGCACCATCGAGCGGCTCTTCGTGGTACTGGGCCAAGCTCTTCGCAGTGCGCACAACGTTTTTTATCTGGCGTCCGTTGATGTCAGCCTGGGCGAGGGCATCATAGGTCTTCTCATCCAACTGAACATCGCCATCCGTCTTCGAGAGAAAGTTCTTCCAGATCTGCTTGCGCGAGGCGACAGTCAAGTCGTTGTACTTCAGCGGAACATGGATCCTTGACTTGAAGGCGTCATCGAATGTGTTGACACGATTGGAAGTCATGAAGAGGATACCTTCATAATATTCCAGGACGCGAAGGAAGATCGACACAAGTGAGTTGCGCTCCAGATCGTGTAGACTCCGACGTTCGAGGAAGATGTCCGCTTCGTCAATGAGCAGAACTGCCTTCCAGGTCGAGGCCATGTCGAGGATGCGGCTGAGGCGCGCGTCGAGCGTGGAGCTGTGTGTGCCCAGGTCCCCAGAGCTAACGGAATAGAGAGGCCGTTTGCTGTACTCTGCGACTGTCTCGGCGGTAAGAGTTTTGCCGACACCAGGTGGACCATGCAACACCATGATCAAGCCTTTGCCTTTGCCTTTGACGATGTCATCGAAGTCCAAACGCTGCTTGACATGCGTAGCGACTAGTGCCTTGACCAAGTCCTTTTGCGCACTTGGCAGGACGAGTTGGTCGAAGCAGTTTCCGTTCCAGTTGACCGGACTCAATCTGTCGACAAACATATCGATCCAGCGTTTCTCGCTGAAGGAGAAACCACGGACCATGCAGGACGCAAGCATGCATTGTTCATCTGTGAGCGGATCGATGTCAAGCTTCGCTTCTGGCAAGAGGTCCAGTGTCTCGTGGCCCTCGTCATCGTCATAATCCTCTTGAATACGACGCCTATTCGACCGCTTCTCCTCATCACTCTTGAAGGCGCTAACACTGAACGTGAGGTTGGCCTGGAGACGGTGGAACGTCTTTGTGTCGACGACAACGCGGCCATCGATGTTGTATCGGTCTGGCCCACATCCGCCGCCATACTCCAAGCCAATGCCCTTGTATTCGCGGAAGTACATGCCTGCAAGCTTCTCCCAGCGCCTCCCACGAGCAAGAAGCTGCTGCTCGACCTCAAGCTTTGCGGGATGCCACTTCATCGGGAAGGCGGAGAGGTCGCTGATCTTCTCAGCCCCGGAGAAAGCTGCAACCATACGGTTGGTTGACCGCGTGCCCATGTCATCCCCGTCAAAATCGACATATTCTGTGTGGAGAATGAGTCCTGGTGGATCACAGCTGAAGCTGTAATTGGTGAGATTGAAAGCACGCGGCTGGCCGAATACTGGAGCATAAACCATGGTTGTTCCCGGCCGGAAGATTGTCCAAAGGTGCTGGTAGTTGATCATGCCTTGATCAAGCAAGTTTTCCGTCTCCGAGATTGTCTCCTTGAACTCCTCATGGATGAACTGCATCAGAAGATCGAGGTGCTCAGCTGCTTCGGATTCTTCCTCGAGCTCTTTTCCAGCATCTTCCAGCTCCTGCCGGTAGTGGAAAAGGACACGATATGGCTTATCGATGGTAACATCCTTGGTGTTGAAGGAGACTCCCGGGAAGTTCTGGATGGTGCTCTTGAGGATGTCTTTCAAATGCTGCGAGTTGATCTGTAGACTCGTCTTCTGGACATACGGCCGCTTGTGATCGCCAGCCTGCAGAACGAAGGGTGAAAGGGTCAGCATTTGTCTCAGCGTTTCGAAAGATCCAAGAGGTCTCCGAGCGTAACCTGGGGTCTGATCGTATCTCGGAGAACACCCGTGCTTACCATGTGTCTGACCAAGCACAGCGCAAACTTAGACCACCAGTTGACCTGATCGGGAATATCCTCTGCAGAACCGAAAAGTAAAAGCATTAGCAGAGCCTCAGCCGCCAGTGGCACCAATACTTACCGTCGACTGTTTCGGCATAATACGTCTGGCCTTGCTCGGTGAACTTCTTGTCGATGTGCTTCAGCTCTGCACGCATGGAACCTTCTTCGATTTCTTTGAGCTTCTCCGCTTCGATTTCGTCCAGCTCTGGATTGTCGACGACGGCATCATTGGTGGCCCTCATGGCGCCTCCACGCCCTCGACCGGTCATACCTCCGGTAGACTTTCGTGCGGTTTGTTTGGTGCGAGCCACAGTGATTGATGCTGACGGCAGATCAGCTGTGTAGAATTGGACAATGGGAACGTCCAGGTAGGAATTGTAACGAGGTACTTATACTGGGATATCAATCATATGAAGGACAGGCTGACACGGAAAGGCGCCAACCGGTCAACCAAGCTCGCAGTGTGACTGGTAGTGACTAGACATCCTACTGCTCCACAATTTACCTTTTCGGGAGACTCGCATGCACGAGGCAACACAGCCAGGCAGCTAACCCAGCGGCTCGTAGACTGACAGTTTGGAACGACTTCTCATTAGCGGTCCAATTATGGACACCGAATCTCGAAACAGGCAGCTCTCCAACATGAGTAATAACGCTCTCCTCATTTCCGCCCCAAGTTAGCCCAATCAACCCTTATACCACAGAGTCCACCTCTGACAATTGTTCGTCCCATAGTTCCTGAACGTAATGTCATTATCCGCGCCGATGCACATACTGTAGAACTGTCCTCTGCAAACGTCCGAAGGCACCCATTGTTTGGGGTTGCAGTTTCCAGTTATGAACGCCCGATGTGCGTTTACACCCTTGCCCTGTTCGCTGTAGTTGGTCGGTACCACGATGTCGCCCTTCGCGCAGAACTTGTTGATTGCATTCCAATATTGAGGATGGCGCTGCTGGCAAGAGAAGGAGTCATCAGCGGCGCCGAAGGCCGCCATCATGGCAAGGAGGATTGTTGGAGTGAGTTGCATCGTGGCAAGCCGTGACAATGTCGATGTCCTGTTCCGGGGGTGAGTGTGATCCTTGAAATGGTAGAAGCGGTCTCGGGGGTTAACAACGCCATTTTGCAAGATGTGTAGCCGGTCTATATGAATGGTTGTTCAGATGTCCGCATGAGTGTGTCAATAGAGGCTACAGTCTTTGTTACATAATTTGCACGCGACGCATACACATAGAAATTCATGCTATTGAACACATGTAGATTTCCGGTAAGGTTGCTGAGAAGTTGAGAAGTTGAAGTTGAAGTTCTGATGTTGCCTGGCTGGCCTACCATAGCCTAGCGCCATCGGCAGATCTTCGGGTATAGAACTAGTAAATGAAGATGTGCTACGTGGAAGTGTCGAGTTCGAGCATATGATATTCTTTCTTTCAGCAGAATATTCAACTAGGCCGCAAGATGGAAACACTCGTACGTAGGTACATGTAAGGTAGCTACCAACAGTGCAAAGGGAACAAATCTTTTTCGCTCGGTGTCGATATCATAAGGTACCAGGTGGGAAGTGCTTGCGGCACATATAGGCAGGAGACCCTTTCCCGATACTGCACCCGACTTCATACCGTCCATACCTCAAGACAGCAAGCTATACATCCTCATCTCTATGGCCAACATCACCAACCACCTACCCTCCCAGTTCCTATCACTCCCCCAAGAACTCCGCGACATAATCTACACCTCCCTCCTCTCCGAACACCGCCCCGCGCCTCAGGACCCCGACTCCGCAGGCCCACGCTTCCGTCCCGGAAGACGCAAAATCTTCTTCGAATTCGGGTCGCCAAAGCCAGCACTCCTCCATCTTAAACTTGTGAACAAGCAACTTTATGCCGAAGTCCAGGACCTACTCACCAAGTACGATGACCGCGGTGGCGGAGAGGCGCGTCTGGACCTCATGATCGCGGGTTCATCTGTCTGGCCGACTTGGACGAAGTTGCCGGTTACGGCAACTTCGTCCATCATGTGGGGCTCTGATACATGCTGATGGTAATCATTGATGTGCTCCATCAGGTGGTCGTACAGTCATCAACTTCCTTCATCCTACAGTCGTTTCTGCTTCAACCTCCGTCCTTACTCTTCTGCTTCGGCTGCCGCTCATACGCATTCGGGCTAGCCTTCCTCTCTTTCCCCTTGCCCTTCCCACCATCCTCCTCACCAGGCTGATGTCTCCGCGCTCGACCCTTGCCCTTGCCACCACCGCCCGCTTTCCGCGCTCGGCTCAGATCGGGCTCCCCATCGCTGCCCTCATCGCTCGAACTGCTTGAGTCGGACTCCGAAGCGCTGTCGCCGGGCTCGTGGGGCTTATGGTAGATACAGCAGACTTTAGAGCTCTTCTTGCCCATGCCTTCGTTGTCCACTACATCCTCTGCCCATTGCACTCGCGGCCGCTCTCCGGGCTCTGCGCGCAGGCGTAGGGTTGTGAAGGGGATACTGGGGCCGGAATTGGTTGATGTGATGGTTTGGGAGCCGTTGGTTGCGTTTGGGGCTGCCGTTTGCGAGCCTGCGGTCCGTAGTGTTGTTCGTGGGTGGTTGGACATTGTGGTCCTGTTGTTTGGCCGATATCCAGATCGATTTTTACTCTTTGGTAGTTCCGCAGTTGTCTTTGTTGTCCGGTGGTAGTGGTATTGGGAAGGGGTCCATGTCTTTCCGGACGGATTATTAAGCGAGAGTGGGGCAAACCACCCAATACGGCAGCTGCGTGCAACTCAATATGAACATCCTGCGAAACGATAGGCAACGCTTCTTCTCAGCGTGCACTGTTCAAACCTGATTTGTGAAGACAAATATTCACTGTTGGGACACTCGCACGTGACTTGGCGTCCTACCAGACACTTCTTCTCCACATTCGCGCCGGTGGCGAGTCCGCCGCCACACAATCTCTTCCTCGTCCACCCCCACCACCTCACAAGACCGACTGACCTCTCAAGCTTTCGACAAGCCGCAAAAATCTCGAAATCACCCAGACACCTGACACAACCTCACGATTTACCGCATGCTACAACCATAAACGTGTTCACAGCGGTCTGCGCGCGTCAAACCCTCTCCAGTCCCACAAGCCGACTGCTCGCGTTGCCAGACCGGCAAACACAACCTCACAACAACCACCAGCATGTCGATGTCTATCGAAGAGCTGGACACCACCGTCCGTGCTTTCTATGAAGGCCGCGGTGACCAGCAAAAGCAGGCTCAGTCCACTCTCAACCAGTTCAAAGAGAACCCCGACGCATGGCTCATGGTCGACAAGATCCTGCAAGATGCGCAATACCCACAGACGAAGTACCTGGGTCTGCAGGTGCTGGATACCGTGATCATGACGCGCTGGAAGGTGCTACCACGTGAGCAGTGCCAGGGCATTCGAAACTTCGTCGTCAACTTCATTATCCAGATGAGCAACACAGAAGAGAGCCTGCGGAAAGAGAGGGCGCTCCTGAACAAGCTCAATCTGGTGTTGGTGTCGATCCTGAAGCAGGAGTGGCCACACAACTGGCCGACCTTCATCAACGAGATCATCTCAAGCTGTAGGAGCAGTCTACCCATCTGCGAGAACAACATGGCCATTCTTCGCTTGCTGTCTGAGGAGGTTTTCGACTTCTCTGCCGATCAGATGACCTCCACCAAGACACGGCAATTGAAGCAGAGCATGTGCGACGAGTTCACCAGCATCTACAACCTCTGCTCAGAGATCTTGAGAACCGCAGATCAGACGAGCTTGATCAAGGCCACGCTCGAGACGCTCCTTCGCTTCCTGAACTGGATCCCGCTTGGCTACATCTTTGAGACACCACCGTCCGGCATGTCGCTGATCGAGACTCTGCGCAGCCGCTTCTTAGAGCAACCCGAGTTCCGTAACATCACACTCAAGTGCTTGACGGAGATCGGCAGCTTGCAGACTGATCACAGCTGGGACGAGAAGCTTGTGCAGATGTTCACCGAGACTCTCACAACCATCTCCAACATCATTCCTCTCTCGCTTGACCTGAAGTCCACCTACGCATCCTCGAACGGCAGAGATCAAGAGTTTGTACAGAACTTGGCTCTGTTCTTGTGCAACTTCTTCAGCAACCACCTCGGCATTATCGAAAGCCTGCCGAATAGCGACTTCTTGACACATGGCCACTTCTACCTCATTCGTATCAGCCAGATCGACGATCGCGAGATCTTCAAGATCTGCCTCGAATACTGGACCAAGCTGGTCTGCGAGCTCTACGATGAGATGCAGCAGCTACCCATCACTGACATCAACCCACTGGTCAACCTCGGTGTGAGCGGACTCTCTAACGGAGGGGCTCCCAACCCGCAGATCCTCGCCAACTACCCGCTGCGGAAGCACAAGTATACCGACATCCTGTCAAACCTGCGACAAGTCATGATCGAGAAGATGGTGCGACCCGAGGAGGTGTTGATTGTCGAGAACGACGAAGGGGAGATTGTACGCGAATTCGTGAAGGAGTCAGATACGATTCAGCTGTACAAGACCACAAGAGAGTGCCTCGTGTTCTTGACGCATCTGGACGTTGTCGATACCGAGCAAATCATGTCCGAGAAGTTGGCGAGACAAGTCGATGGCACTGAGTGGAGCTGGAGCAACTGCAACACGCTCTGCTGGGCCATTGGGTCGATATCTGGTGCCATGAACGAGGAGACGGAGAAGCGCTTCCTGGTCACAGTCATTAAGGATCTGCTTGGCCTGACAGAGATGAAGCGCGGGAAGGACAACAAGGCAGTTGTCGCTTCGAACATCATGTACATCGTCGGCCAGTACCCACGGTTCTTGAAGGCTCACTGGAAGTTCCTTAAGACGGTTGTCAACAAGCTCTTCGAGTTCATGCACGAGACGCATGAGGGTGTGCAAGATATGGCGTGCGATACGTTCATCAAGATCGCGAACAAGTGCAAGAGGCACTTCGTGATCACGCAGCCAGGCGAGAGCGAGGCATTTATTGACGAGATCGTTCGCACGATGCGTAAGATTACGTGCGATCTTTCGCCGCAGCAAGTTCATACGTTCTACGAGGCCTGCGGATACATGATCAGCGCGCAAGGCCACAAGAACACCCAGGAGAGGTTGATCTCCGAGTTGATGAGTCTGCCAAACGCGGCTTGGGATCAGATCATCCAGATCGCTCACCAAGATCCGAACAGCCTTCAGAACGCCGAGACTATCAAGATCATTGGCAATATTATGAAGACCAACGTGGCGGCATGCAGCAGCATCGGGCCATACTTCTACCCACAGATCGGCCGGATATACGTTGACATGCTCACCATGTACCGTGCCTCCTCGCAGCTCATTGACGAGAGCGTACAGCGCGATGGTAACATTGCGACCAAGATGCCAAAGGTCCGCGGTTTGAGGACGATCAAGAAGGAGATTCTGAAGCTCATCACCACGTATGTGGAGAAGGCTGAGGACTACGAGATGGTTCACCAGACCCTTGTGCCACAGCTACTTGAGGCGGTACTTCTCGACTACAAGAGGAACGTGCCAGATGCGCGAGAAGCAGAGGTTCTGGCGGTCATCACCGGTCTGATCACCAAGTTACAGGTACGTTGGACGCCGCGCACTAGCAAGTATATGGTCACAGTGCGCGAGCAGCCCCTCTCTGCTAGTGACGAGGAGACAGCTAACATAGATGAACAGGGCACAATGACCGAGCAGGTACCAGCGATCCTGGATGCTGTCTTCGAATGCACACTCGACATGATCAACAAGGATTTCTCCGAATATCCTGAGCATCGCGTTGAGTTCTTCAAGCTTCTACGCATCATCAACCAGAAGTGCTTCCCTGCTCTGCTGAAGCTGGATCAGCAACACTTCAAGCTCGTCATCGACTCCTGCATGTGGGCCTCGAAGCACGACAACCGCCTCGTCGAGGGCGAAGGGCTGAACATGTGCTACGAACTCATCCAGAACATGTCTGAGACGGATCAATCGACATGCGACGCGTTCTTCCAGAACTTCTACACCACGATCCTGCAGGACATCTTCTTCGTCCTCACCGACAGCGACCACAAAGCCGGCTTCAAATACCAGTCCATGCTCCTCAACCGCCTCTTCTGGCTCGTGGGTGTCAACAAGATCACCGGACCGATCTACGGCCAAGAAGACGCGCCGGCTGGAACCAACAACCGCGCATTCCTGGAGAACTTCGTGGCCAAGCTCCTCAGCAACGCTTTCCCGAACCTGCAGGGTGTCCAGATCTCGAACTTCATCAGCTCGCTCTTCGATTCCGTGGATGATCTCAACAAGTTCAAGCTCGTGCTTCGGGACTTCTTGATCCAGTTGAAGGAGTTTGCGGGCGACAACGCGGAGCTGTTCACCGAGGATCGCGAGAAGGCGGCGCAGGATATGAAGGATGCGGAGAGGGAGCGTGCGATGAAGGTTGGCGGGCTGCTCAAGCCGAGCGAGCTTGAGGATGACGAGCTATGACTTGATGAGGAGGTGGACTTGAGTAAAGGCATCAATGAACGGCTGGCGGAGGATGAAGCCGAGGATTTCGCTGGGATGTTCGTTGGTGGCATTTGAGGATGCGATGCACTTCGATCACACGAGGCTGCGATCCTACGAACGTTCCGGCAACGCCAGCAACTCGGCAAGATGCAACGGCGAACTGGTGCTTTGGCGAACATACTACTTGCGGAGATACCTTTTCTGCTGGCAATGCAGTGGCCTGGCGCAGAGGAAAAGCAGATTCACCGAGCATGATTATCACGTTGCATAGCACAGGGATGGCCCTTCGGCCTGCGTCACAGCTTGATGCTATGGCGCTGTGATAGATTGAGAGATGTGTTCGTAGATGAGACCGAAAATGATGATACCAAGATGATTCAAAGTTCACTGTCCTTTTCGTGCTCGGGAGTCTCAAGTAGGGCAGCTAGCTTTCGTCGATTCTCTTCCCACCGCACCCACGCCACGCCTTGGAGTAGGCAATCTGCCAGATCATCTAGCTTTATCGGCCCCTTCACCTCGGCGGCACCGGCTGCTTTGCGCTCGCTTTTGGTCATCTTGATAGCAGTCTGGCTAAAGGTCTCAGCTACTTGTTGCGCCTCGTCGGAGAAATCTAGCTGCACATCTGGTGGCGGTAGATCTTCAGCCCTGTCCAAGTCGAGCCAGGAGCGAACAACTGCGATCTTAGCCCCCTTGTCAATCTTGTCCTTCTTAGCAAGCTTTTCCTTCTTATCAAGCTTCGCCGTCTGCTTCTTTGGCAAATTTGAGGAGTTGAAATGCGGACCAGATAATGCTGGCTCGACGTCCGTCCCTTCTGACTCGGAAACGCCTCCGCACCAGAATCGCCCTACCCTTGCTGGGTTGACCTCGACTGTTTCGGGGAAGGTTTTCTGTGCTCCGGATGCGTCGGGGAGGTTAGAGCGCATGGTCTCGAAGCAAGCGTAGAGCATACTTTCGAGCAAGTTCACTCGTAGGGTCCATTCTTGCACTGCTGATGCGCTTCCAGAGCGGAATCGCTGACGCTCGATGAGGATGTGGGTGGGTTTGTAGGTGTCAAGGAGGTCTTGAGCGATTGAGAGGGCTGCTTTGCTGAGCGAGGAGGGGCGGAAGATGGATGCGTCGATGGGAGTGTTTGCGGTCAGTTTGCGTTCACTGCCTGAAACGGCGGTGGTCACTGGACTCGATGTCATCTGGCTTAGGACGTCGACTTTCTTCCAGGCTAGCACTTTGACAGAGGTGTGCGACTGCGTCTGGGTTCCGGCGAGGTTCGGCGCCTCTAGAACGCATACTCCAAGGTTCTTGATGCCCATGTCAACGCTGACAATTCTGGGAGCTTTCTTGAGTTTGGTGTTTTCAGCAATGCTTCGCAGAATCACGCTTTCTAGGTCTGCTTTGGGACCAGTCGTGGCCAGGCCGAGACATGTCGCTACATGCTTGAGTTGGGATGCTTTGAGCGCCAACAGCGATCGTTGGACGGCCATTAGACTACTGCGAAACGAGCGTGTATTGCTTCATGAGCAGCGTTGAGTTGCTATGCGTCCAACGATGCGCTGTATAAGTTCTCAGTGTTGAACATGGTAGGTAGCGCCTCTTCCCAGCCGACGCAACGGCGAACAACCGAGTAAGTCGATCTGATGGTACTTAGCTAGGAAATATAATTGCCATCGTCTCATGTCCGGGATGCGTTACACACGCCTCTCGAAACCGTCAACGACAATAACAATGATCATGTTAGACGCGTCGGAGGACGTGAGGACGTGAGGTTGGAAATAGCAACCACGTGTTGAGCAGCTAGGCCGGAAGCGACGTAAGCTGATGCGGCCGCTCAAGTCCACCCCATCATTTTATCCGGCACAGCCAATCTCAGGACACCCTACGATTCCACTCGACATGCGATAACACTGAACACGATGCTATGGCTAGGGAAAGCAGAGCATCTCGCGAAACGGGGTCGAAAGAGACCGGCATCCCTGAGGAGGGCGAGGGCTTACTAGAGCATGTTGAAAGAGAAGGCTCGCCCGACAACGACATCGTCATTCACGAGGCGAAGGGTCTCGAGAAGACCGGCGTAAGAAGACCACGTGTGCAGCCACCACCTAGGAGACAGTCGTCGTTCGCGCGAACAAGACCTGATGGCACACCTAGGACACCACACCGAGTAAGATTCGAGGTCGCAGAACCAGATACCATTCGGGAAGCGGATGGCAGCGTGCCTCACCCCGATCACGAAGCATGGCTGGATGACGAGGATTATATGATCTCCGGTGCTGGAAGACGGAGCAGTACTGGACAGCGAGCTCCGCTCCTAACTGATATAGAGGCTCCAAGTGTCACTTTAGCGAACGAGATCGACTTCAATCCCGAGGATCATCTGGAGACTGCACGACCGAAAAGTGGAACGAAGAGTGCGTTCATGAACATGGCCAACAGTATAATAGGCGCTGGCATCATTGGGCAACCCTATGCGTTCAAGCAGGCGGGCTTGATCACTGGGATAATCCTCCTTGTTGGCTTGACGATTACAGTGGATTGGACGATACGGCTTATTGTGACGAACTCGAAGCTGAGCGGTGCAAACTCTTTCCAGGCGACAATGGAGAAGTGCTTTGGAAAGAGTGGCCTGATCGCGATCAGTGTTGCGCAATGGGCATTTGCATTCGGCGGCATGGTGGCCTTCTGCATCATCATAGGAGACACCATACCTCGGGTCATGGCGTCTGTCTTTCCATCTTTGCCTACGACACCGGTTCTTTGGCTACTCGCAGATAGAAGGGCGGTCATCGTACTGGTGGTCTTGGGTTTGTCCTATCCCTTGTCGTTGTACAGAGATATTGCTATGGTATGTCACACCCTCCACATGCGCAGGGCAATACTTACAGTGCAGTCGTAGTTGGCCAAAGCGTCCTCTCTTGCTCTCATCAGCATGATGGTCATCATCTTCACGGTTGTCACTCAAGGTCCTATGCAGTCGCACGACATTCGCGGGCAACTCAAAGGCAGCCTGCTCATCAACAACGAAGTATTCCAAGCCATTGGCGTTATCTCTTTCGCCTTCGTCTGCCACCACAACTCTCTTCTCATTTATGGCTCATTGAAGACTCCGACCATGGACCGCTTCGCACGAGTGACGCACTATTCTACCAGCATCAGCATGGTGGCCTGCCTAGCCATGGCGCTTGCAGGCTATCTGTCCTTTGGAGACCTGACACAAGGCAATGTGCTGAACAACTTCCCTACCAATAATGTAATGGTTAATATTGCGCGACTGTACGTTGAAGCTACGATTTAGGAGCAAAGGCCACATCACTGACAACGACACAGATGTTTTGGTCTCAACATGCTTACCACCCTACCATTGGAATGCTTCGTCTGCCGAGAAGTCATGGTCTGTCATCGTTCCCCGTTCATCTGTTCTTCCACGCTAACCATGATGCAGACGGAGTACTACTTCCCCGGCGAACCCTTCCAAGCAAACCTCCACCTCATCTTCACCACTTCTCTCGTGATCAGTGCCATGACGGTGTCACTCATCACATGCGACCTCGGCGTTGTCTTCGAACTCGTCGGCGCAACATCTGCCTGCGCGCTCGCTTACATCCTGCCGCCACTCTGCTTCATCAACCTCACAAAGCGCAAAACTTGGGAGACTTACGCTGCGTATGCATGCATAGCATTCGGGTGTACTGTCATGGCCATCAGTCTCACGCTATCTATTGCGAAGATGGCTCGTGGAGAGGGCCAAGGGATGATTTGTCGATAGTAATAGGTATGCGAGACGAACGAGATGAAGTCTGACCTGTAGGCGAACCACGCTGTACGATTTGCTAAGCTACGAATATCTACCTGAGCAGGGAAAAGCTACCACCTTCAGCTATCCCAAGCAACAATTCTCGATCATTCAATCACGATAGGGGTCACAACATCCGTAAGCACCCACTGGTGAACCTTCGCCACCGTCTGCATGCACTCGTAGAAGGTGTGCGACATGGACCCACTACGATCAACCTTGTACGCCGCATCAAAGCCATACTGTTCCCACTTCCTCCGGGCTTTGGTTGCATGCACATCCTCTGGATCTTTGCGACGGATCTCGAAGGTCCGGTCCATGATATACATCGAGCCGATGATGACGGCACGGTGCAGGTCAGCATACTCGGAGGAGAGACTACTGACTTGGGATGTGCGTGGCCAGTCTGCGCCATCTATCACTACCATGGCAAGCCTGGTGGCTGGACCTAGTTCCCTCGAAGCTGTCAACAGGTGATCAAATGGAGGGACTGCGCGCTGGTACTCTTCGCCCGTTGTTCGGGTCCCACCACGCATTTCTGGACCGAAGTACTGAGTGTCGGTGTAATGGGACAATATTGGCCTTGATAGCGGCATGTCGGCGAGCAATCGATCGATCTGGAGTAAGGCCGTGGAATGGATGCTACACCAGTCTTTTGGATATGGTCTTTGTTGAGGGTGTGTTGGATGATCTTTGATATTGACAACTGGTCAATCAGGATGGTCAAGATGATGTTGATAAAAGAATGCAGGTTGCAGCGTCTCCAACCTGGTCTCTTATATGGAGTCTCCAACTTACAGAGTCACGGAGATGGCTTGAATGGACGCCTGAGTCTTCGGCTTCGACGCATGAGTCCCCGCTACATGCTAGTGAGCAAACGTGCAGTCGAAACAAACCGGCCTGCCGTCAGCAGTGGGCGCGCAAGACGACACGGACTTTGGGTAGCAGGCGAACCACGCCATACATTTACTACGCTTCTAAGCTAAGCTACAATTGTCTACCTCGGGGCAAATACAGCCACCGCTTGCCTGCCGCACGTCCACTACAACATACGAGCCAAAAGCCTTTCAGTTGACCACGCCCGTTTCCTCCCACTGACGGACTCTCGCAACGGCCTCCATACACTGATGAAAGACTCCTGCAATGGGCTCCGTCTGGTTTGTGCCTTCGACGATATCCCGGCCGGCTTGTTGCCACCTCGATCGCACCGGCATTGCAACCGCATTGCCCGGATCGCCGCGAAGAATTCTGTTGCAGCCGTCGACGATATATCTCGAGCCTTGGACAACAGCTTCTTCCGTATCAGTGCGGGGATTCCTTGTAGTGTTTGTAGTATATAGGCTATATATATAGCGTATCCGAGCTTATACACTATATATATATATAAATTAGCTATATACTATATATTTATATATGTACTAGTTATATATTTTAGTAGTTTTTAATAGTATAAGGCTTTAATTCTATATCGTAGTTATAGAATTATAAAGGGAGTAGTAAATTTAAAGGCCTTTAATTAGCTAGTAAAACCTTAACTAATAAGATAAGGTTAGATCTCTACTTTATCTTTATATCTACTTAAACGAGAGCTAGCTTATTTATTAAGACGATCGAGTAAATTAAGTATATAAAGTATTAATAATTAAGTAGTATTATTAATAGCTAATTTAAGGAAGAAGAATATTTACTTAACTACGACGACGAGCCTTTAAAGGAGTTAAAGATAACGTAGTAACTATATATAGTATCTATATTTACTTATTACTATACTATATATATATAGCTTTTATCTACTATACTATAATATATCTCTATACTAGCTATTTTCGCTTAGGTATACCTATTCGTCTATACTATACTTTAGTAGGCGGACTTAATAGTAGATTACTAGACTTACTAGTAGAATACTAGGTCAAGTACCTATATATAGGCTATAGAAAGGCCGGCCGGCCCGTAAAGAATATATAGAAAGAGGTATATTATAGTAACTAGCTAGTATATAAACTATAGGTAAAGTTAGCTTAATAGCGTTTCTACTACTAAAATAAGTAATATCTACGTCTATTTCGAGCCGTACCTCTATATTATATAACTTATATAAAATCGGTTAAACCTACTTAGCTACGCGACCGCGTAAGGGGACTAAGAGTCTATTTAGTTAGAAATTCCTTATTAGATCTAATAGCTCTTAATAGCTAAAATAACGCTAATAGGTACAAGCTAGATTAGTTAAATTCTATAATCCTTATTAATAGTAGGATTATATAGTATTAGATTACCTTAAGTTACGTATTATTATAGCTTCTAGAGCCTTCTTATACTTATTAGAATTCTATTAGGCTATAAACTAGTATATAAGAGTAATTATTATAGCTATAGTAATACTTATTAGCGATTACGTTAATTAGTAAGCGATAAAGGGAGCTTACCGGTCGATATATTATAATTACTTTAAAGGTTATAATTAGACGGAAGATATACTACGAAGTAAAGTCCGTTTATAGCGGCGGATACGCTTTATACTAGCTTAATTTAATAACTTATTAAGTATAATACTAAGCCTTAAAGACGGCTATTATATTAGCTAAAATAAGAAGTTATTAATCTTCCTTTAAGTAGTTACTACTAGCTATTAGTATAGCGATATTACGGAGGAATATTACTACTCTAAGTTAAAAATATCTAATATATTTAACGACGTATTAGATAACGTTATATTACTCTATTAAGAGCTCGTTACATAGTAAAGAAGTAATAAGTAGAGCGTTAGTAAGGGCGATGGACGGTTATACTAGCCTTACTTTAATAGCTATATTAGTACGCTTAACGGCTCTTATATTACTACTTATATTACTAGTAAATAAGCGCTATATTATAATCGTAAGGGCTTTCTATCGTAGAACGTATTAGCCGTATTTAACTAGTAAGGTTTATTTACTTATATCTTACTAGGTTAGGAAGGCTCTACTAACGATAGACGAGTACTATCGAGCGCTTAAGGATCGTACGACTTCGAGGTACCTACTAGTTATTATTATCTTATATATACTAGCTACTTAAACTTACTAGTAACGATATATCTATAAGGCTATTAAGGTTAGATTACTACCTATAAACGAGAAGGAGCTATTTAATATTTACTACTTAAGGCTATAGAATATCGTTAAGCGGATATTTAGTATCTTTAAGTAGCGCTTCTAGCTCTTTAAGAGAGTACTAGAATATCTATATAATACGTAGGTAAGGCTTATATATACCTATACCGCCCTCTATAACTTCCTTATAGCTAGAGGTATTAGTATACTATTATTTAAGGAGCTAGACCTAGATTATTAGCTAGAGGCTAACCTTAGTAGTCTATAGCTAGAGATTAGTATAGCGAGGACGGTAGATAGTAAGAGGGTTAATCTAATAACTATAAAGCGTAATACTATTACTAAGATAATATAGGAGTAGTATTAGGCCTATTAAAGGAGCTACGGAATATAGTAAGGTTATTATTATTATTATAGAGGTTTAGGGTAGTATAGGAAGTATCGTTAGATTAAGAAATACGCTAAGCCTATTTAAGATAATTAACGTCGTAAATTTAAGCTTATATAAGTAAAAAAGAGGTTAGAGGAGTTATTATTATAGAAATATTTAGAGATATAGGCTAGAATAACTTTATTCCTACCGATTTAAGTAGTAAATATCGATAAATTAGAGCTATAGTAGCGGCTATCTCTAAACTAAGCTATAAGAGGAACTCTATCTATCTTAAGACGTAAAATCTACTAGTAGATATATCTAAAGATAATACCTTACTTAATTTAATTTAACTTAAGACTACTATACCTATATAATAATATTAACCTTCTTATAATATAGCGTCTAATTACTCTAATACCTCCTTAATTAATAGTATCTAACTATACGTAGGTACGGAAATAATAGAAAGAGCTAGGTTCTTATTACTACTATAGCTAAGAGTAATTATAACCCTAGACTACTAGTAATTAGTTAGTTTATCTATCTTCTATATAATATTACTAGCCTACTTAATAATTAGTAGTAGAGCCTCCTTTAACTAGATAGCGTTAGCTATATTAAGCGCTATAGTAAGGCTCTTAACGCTCTCCTTTATAGTCGACTTCTTTTACCTCTTCCTAGATATTACCTTAGAACTATACTTTCTCTAAAGTACCTTAGTAGAGAGGAGCCGATACTAGGTTAGAACTAGCTCTAACTTTCTCTAATTATATTTAGAACCTCTAATAGAACCTCTAAGAAGGTTAGAATATATATTTAGAGAGTCTATTAGTACTTAGGGTTAGAACTATACTTAAAATATCTTTAAATTAGAAATAAGAAGGTAATTAAATCGTAGAAATTAAGGGCTTAGTTTTATTATACTATTAAAGGCTAGGAGGATAGTATAGACGATTACCGATATAATTATCTATAGTAGAGGCCTTTTCCTCCCTAAACTCGATCGTAAGTAGAGACGATTATATTAGTAATCGTCGATTGTAAGATAATATAATACTCGCCCGCTATTATACTATCTACCCGCTTTAGTCTACTATCTCTTTATCTTACTTAGTAGATAAAAGCTACCTTCCGTCCTTCTAGATATTCTAGTTATCTAGAAG